>Ga0265296_1003418_pt1 | contig 14754 bp, 23 predicted proteins | sample MunlanPumphouse1_FD_189073 | JGI IMG/M metagenome (GOLD analysis project Ga0265296, IMG submission 189073) | Groundwater microbial communities from a municipal landfill in Southern Ontario, Canada - Pumphouse #1 | ecosystem: Environmental > Aquatic > Deep subsurface > Groundwater | place... | reverse complement strand
TCGGCAAACTGGCTGAAATATGCAATCAATATTTAACCAAAGGCCGCTTGGTTTACATTGAAGGCAGACTGCAAACCAGAACATGGGAAGGTCAGGACGGGGCTAAAAGAAACAGGACGGAAATTGTAGCGGAGACAATGCAAATGGGACCTCGTTCTGCTACTGCAGAAGGATCTGTAGGAACAGGACATGTCCTACCCCAAAAAAAGGACCAAAAACCAGAAAAAGAACAAAATAAATCTAAAGGCGAAATTAAAGTAGAAAATATTCCATTTTGATTCTTTAAATTTTATGATTCAGCTAAAAAAAGAGTGCTTTTTCTGCACGGCTAATATAAAAAACATTAATTATAAAGATGTAGAATTACTGCGCCGATTTACTACGGCTCAAGCAAAGATTATTAGGCGCCGGAAAACCGGCACTTGCGCCAAGCATCAGCGAGCGTTGGCAAAGGCAGTTAAGCGCGCCAAATATTTAGCCCTGATTCCTTTTGTGACGCAATGATATCTTTTGTTTTTCGTTATGTTCTTGATATTATTTTTCCTATTCAATGCTTGGGCTGTAAAAAGCATGGCCAGTGGCTTTGCGATAAATGCTTAAATTCTATTGCTGATTATTCCTACAATAATCCATTGCTTCAAAAAGCGATTCATACTTTTAAATATAAATTTGTTAAAGATCTAGCCGAGCCGCTTTCAAAATTACTTTTGAAAAAAATTAATTTTGATTATGATCTTATAATTCCTGTGCCGCTTCATCCAAGACGGCTGCGCTGGCGCGGCTTTAATCAAAGTGAACTTTTAGCAAAAGAAATAGACAAAAATAAAGTTATTAATGCCTTGGTTAAAACAAAAAATACCAAGCCGCAAATAGAGCTTTCGGGAAAGCAGAGAGAGCAAAATATTAAAAATACTTTTAAGTGCGTTTTTAATTTAAAAAATAAAAAAATTTTATTAATTGATGATGTTGAGACAACCGGCAATACTTTAGATGAATGCAAAAAGGCGCTTTTGAGGGCAGGAGCAAAAAAAGTGCATTGTTTGACTTTGGCGAAAACTTGAGATAAAATAGTTATCAGCTTTAGGGAGGCGTGCCAGAGTGGACGAATGGGATGGTCTTGCCAGCCTCAACGGCTGGTCTGCCGATGAGGCAGAAAAACCAATATGTACTACGTATATACATTACAAAGTAAAAAGACAAAAAAGCTTTATATTGGCAGAAGCCAAGAGTTAAAACAAAGATTTGACGATCATAATGCTGGAAAAGTGAAATCTACGAAATCTAGTAGGCCATGGAAAATAATTTTTTATGAAGCTTTTTTCGATAAAAAAGATTCTATTAGAGATGAAAAGTTTTTTAAAAGTGGATACGGCAGAGAAGCGCTAAGAGAAAAATTAAAATATAGTATCATAAATAAATAAGGAAGGGTGCTCCGAATTGGTTAAGGAACTGGTCTTGAAAACCAGCGCCGCGAAAGCGGCTTGTGGGTTCGAGTCCCACCCCTTCCGCCTTCGCTTCGCCGTAGCGAAGCTTCGGCGTGACGAAGTCCGCTAGAAGATTCGCGAAGGCGAGCTTCGCCTCGGCGAAAATCGCCAAAACGCTTGGCGTTTCAATTGAGGAATTATTAAAATAATCTTATGAAATTTGAATTAGAAGAATTCCATCGTAATAATCCGGACGAAGAAATGCTTGATGATATGAGGCGAGTAGCTAATAAGCTCGGTAAAAATTCCCTGACTACCAGAGAACAGAATGAGTACGGAAAATTTCATAGTACTACAATGATGACAAGATTTGGTAGCTGGTTTAACGCTTTAGAAAAAGCCGCATTGCAGAAAACTAGAACACCCGCAAATATTTCTGAAGAGGATTTGTTCAAAAATTGAGAAACGCAGTAGCCCATTGGGAATTAGATGAAAAGATGAGCAACAAGAATGAAATTATTATTTGTAATCCAGTTACATTTGAGAAATTAAAATTAGATGATAAATTGATAGAAAAGTTTAAAGAACATGAAAAATTTCTTCTAAAAATCTTTGATTGGGAACAAACCCTTAGAGAAAAGAAAGAATTTGCCGCCAAAGAAAAACTTGCTTGTCCGCCGAAATTTTTCAAATACACATGCGGAGCCTTAGCTCTGTTTAATTAAACCTTTAATCTAGCTGGAATAATAATTATGGACAATACAAAAATTGCCTTATTCAGAGGCAAAAAAATCAGGAGATTAATTTACCAAAATGAATGGTGGTTTTCAGTTATTGATATTATAGAAGCTTTAACCGGTACAGAAAGACCAAGAAAATATTGGAACGACTTAAAGAAAAAGCTGATAAGTGAAGGGTATTTTGAAGTGTCCGAAAAAATCGGACAGTTGAAATTAACAGCTCCGGATGGAAAAAAGAGAGAAACCGATTGTGCCAACACTGAAACAATTTTTCGTATAATCCAAACAGTTCCATCCCCCAAAGCCGAACCATTCAAGCGCTGGTTAGCAAAAATTGGATATGAGCGGGTGCAGGAAATAGAAAATCCAGAATTAGCAACTAAAAGAACGAGGATGCTTTATAAATTAAAAGGTTATTCTGATGACTGGATAGAAAAACGGATGCGAGGCATTGCTATTCGTGAGGAATTAACTGATGAGTGGCAGAAAAGAGGCGCAAAAGAGCAAAGGGACTACGAGATTTTGACTGCGGAAATCTCCAAGGCCAGTTTTGGCATAACTCCAAGTGAATACCAAAAACTTAAAGGATTAAAACGTCAGAATTTGCGCGACCACATGAATGACTTGGAATTGATTTTTACTATGCTTGGCGAGCGTGCCACCACTGAAATTCACAGGACAGAAGATTCGAAAGGTATGAGCAAGCTCCAAAAAGATGCCAAAGTCGGTGGCGATATTGCTGGTAATGCTCGCAAGCGATTAGAAAAAAGATTAGGAAAATCGATTGTTTCTCAAAAAAATTATTTAAAGAAACCAGAAAGTCAGAAGAAATTAAAGAAAAATCATATATGATTCCGAAAAAAATATTTTTTACCAAAGGATTAGGAACGCATAAAGACAAACTAACTTCTTTTGAAATGGCCTTAAGACAAGCTGGCATTGAAAAATGCAATCTAGTTTATGTCTCAAGTATTTTCCCGCCTAATTGCAAAATAATCTCTAAAAAAGAAGGTCTGCAGCTTTTAAAACCAGGCCAGATCACTTTTTGCGTCCTCGCTAGAAATGAAACCAATGAACCGAATCGTTTAATTTCTGCGGCTATTGGCATGGCCGCGCCTAAGGATAATAATACATATGGTTATTTATCTGAACATCATACTTTTGGCGAAAAAGGCGAGAAAAGCGGCGAGTATGCCGAGGATTTAGCCGCGACAATGTTAGCCACAACCCTGGGCATTGAATTTGATTCTGATCAAGCCTGGGACGAAAGAAAACAAATTTATAAAACCAGCGGCTATATTTTTAAAACTAGTCATATTAGCCAATCAGCCGAAGGAGATAAAAATGGATTATGGACAACAGCAATTGCCGCGGCTGTCTTTTTGTTTTAATAATTCTAATCTAATGCAGTTGTCCTATCTTTCTGTATATTCTAATTTAGATTTTGTCAAAGAAAAAAAGCGGAGATCTGTGTTGAGAAATCCGCTCTCGTTTTGCTAAATCACTATTGAACTCCTAATATTTTCAACATCCGAATACCAACTGGCACTTTTACCTCAACAGTCTCTCCTGCTCTATGACCGGAAAGAGCGCGAGCAACAGGAGAAGCTACTGAAATAAGCTGTATGACCTTATCGTCAAGTTTTAGCTTCATGCTTGCACCAGGTACTATTAGATAGAACACTTGTTTTTTATCTTCTTCTATTCCTACTAAGGCACTTATTCCTATTTTCTCACTGGTTTTGCTGCCTATCTGCTTTAAAGCAGCAAGTGCTTTATGGGCTTCGCTGTATTGTTTCTGCAGAGCTCCTACCAAACTCTCTTTTTGACTTCTGGTTGTGTCAGAGTGAGAATCTCTTGCACTTGGTGCCTCCTGCATCGCCTTTTTTTCTTGTTCAATGCCTTTATGGAAAGATGCAACCTCTGACTCCAATTGCTGAGCTGCTAACCGAATCAGGGTTGCTTTCTCAATATCCATTTATTCTTAGCCTCCTTATTCTTCAATTAATCCCTTGTTATCGGGCTTCAGAAATACAACTTTACATCCTCGTTTTTCGAAGATTGCTTTCGTCGTCTCCAGCTTGCTTCCATCTTGAGTGAAAGCTACCAAGCCAGGGCCAGCAGAGGTCATCCAAGCTCCTTCTAGTCCGTTTTCCTGCAATTCCAGAATGATTCCTGGCAAATCATTCCGATACAAAAGCATTGGTATCAACTTGCTAAAATAGGTAAAGTTATAAAAAAACTTCCCCATTTTTTTCAAGTCGCCTTGAACGCAAGCTGGTAAAAGTTCGGTTAGAATCCAAAAACTGGTTTTGCCGGCTGAGAATCTTTCATTATGTCTCATCCAAGATAAGCAATTGATATCAACCTCTGATTGCTCAGGCCCTGCCACTTTAACTTGAGGAATGCCAACAATAAATCTTGTGTCTTCAGGCATTTCCATTCTGAATATCATCTCGGTTTCGGTTGAAGTAATCACGAATCCACCGTAAAACATTGTGTTAAAAGAACCGCCCGTGGATGCTCCCGGGACTAGATAACCCTTAAGTGTATCGCTTTCTTCTGCAAAATTATAAGCAATAAGTTTTCTTAGATCTCTCACGCTTAAGGGTTCGCTGAAAAGTCTGTTAATCGCAATAGCAGTAGTCTCTTGTAATATAGCAGAAGAACCAAATCCTACGTGACGGTAACTATGTGTTCTAGCTTTTATTCTAAAGCCATCTTGATAACCAGTAGCTTGCTTCATCAGCAAGGCTATATGGGTTAAAAGTAAATGTCTTTCTGTTTTTTCCTCAAAAACAATGTCGGGCTTATCTAATAGCTCAACATCCACATGAGTATACTCATCTGCAGCAAAAGACATTTCGCCTGCCTTATAATCTGGTATCCCCGTTGTCTTGAGGGCACAGTAGTCTAAAACTCCTACATCAATTCGACAAGGAGCCCTAAGGGCTATTCGTTTTTTTTCGGAGATATTAATTACTCCCACCTCTTCAGGTAACCAGAATACTTTTCCTGGTTTAAAAGGTGTAATATCCCATACAGATTTATCCCACTGACCTCCTTCAACTATCAAAGTCCTTTTTTCTGTTTCCATTGTAACTCCCTCCTAAAAAAAATTTGCGGAATTTTCTTGCTTTTTTCTCGATTGATTGAAGAGAATGATTGTTTTCAATAATTATATCTACCAAATTATGAAAAACTTCTTCTAACCCTGTTTCTTGGGTTTCGTCCTCTTCAATTCTTTGCCATTCGTCAAAAGTTATACCCTCTCTTTGTTCCAGTCTTTGGTATCTAGCTTTATCATCTGCCACAATATGAACAACAAGAGTATCCTGAATGTTTTCTAAAAGATATTTTATTTCTTGAGCAGCTCTCGGGCCATCATAAACAAGATAACTATTTTTCCGAAGTGCTTCCAAAATATTCTCTACTTGCCAATAAGGATTTCGGCCATACATTTCCTTAGCACAAGCATGAATGGAATCATGATTAGCACTTATATGTCTTTTCTGCAATTCCTCAATTATTGCCTTACTGGATACAAATAGCTGTCCAGGGCAATTCATTGCTTCAACAAAGGTGCTTTTGCCAGCACCAGACTTACCAACCAGAATAACTAACATAATACACCTCTCTTATTTAAAGTCTTTGTCTTTTGGCTTGTTGAACTTTCTCGACTGCTTGTTAAAGACTCGTTTCTCGCAATAGACTATTTTTCTTTTCAGAACATCTTCTAATTTTTCGGTTTTATGGAAATCCTCTGCGATATTAGCTATTTTGCAAGCAAAAATAATCACATCCGAAACTTCAGCAGGCACTTTATCCCACTGCTTTTCAGTAATTGCCTTGGCCACTTCTCCAACTTCTTCTATTAACTTAAACATGCCGATTTTGACAGCCTCATCTGGAGTAAAATTAATGCCCTTATTCTTAGCAAAGTTTTTTTCCCATTGTTGGATGTCTTTTATTGTCATAATACTCTTAATGCTGTTCAATTAATCGTCATCAAAAGTATAATACCGATTAACTTTATTGTCAATGAACTAAAAAACGCTAGCAGATACTAGCATTTTTAGGATATCAACTGTCTTATAGTTTGTCAAGTTCATTTTAAATATTCTCTTAATTTCTCCAAAGCAATCTTTCGCATAGATAGTTTGTTTTTTTCTTGTTTGTTTTAATAATTCTAATCTAATGCAGTTGTCCTATTAGTCGTGTTTTTGGTGTTACGACCAACCACGCATAACTAAGACCGACCTAATGTCCTGCGGAAAATCCGCAGGAATTTATATCTCCCTAGAAAGGAGGTGATCCATCCGCAGGTTCCCCTACGGATGCCTTGTTACGACTTATCCCTTGTCACCGAGCTTGCCGTTGGCCCGCCTACGGCGGGACTTTGGGCACTCCCGGCTTCACTGGATTGACGGGCGGTGAGTACAAGAGCTGAGAACGTATTCACCGTGGCATGCTGATCCACGATTACTAGCGATTCCGGCTTCATGAGGCCGAATTGCAGACCTCAATCCGAACTGAGACTGGTTTTATGGGATTAGCTCCGCCTTGCGGCTTAGCAGCCCTTTGTACCAGCCATTGTAGCACGTGTGCAGCCCAGGGCATCAAAAGACCATGCTGATCTGACGTCATCCCCGCCTTCCTCCTGCTTAACGCAGGCAGTCCTCTGTAACACTTGTAATACAGAGCAGGGGTTGCGTTCGTTACCCCACTTAAGGGAACATTTCACAACACGAACTGACGACGACCATGCAGTACCTGTCATCCCGTTCCTTGCGGAACCCCGCTGATTTCTCAACGGGTACGGGAGATATCAAGCCCTGGTAAGGTTTTTCGGTTACTATCGAATTAAGCCACATGCTCCACCGCTTGTGCAGCTCCCCGTCTATTCCTTTAAGTTTCAGCCTTGCGGCCGTACTCCCCAGGCGGGACACTTAACGCGTTAGCTACGCCGCTTGAAGGGTCGATACTTCAAACAGCTAGTGTCCATCGTTTACAGCTAGGACTACTGGGGTATCTAATCCCATTCGCTCCCCTAGCTTTCGTCTCTCAGCGTCAGAATTAGCCCAGCAAGCTGCCTTCGCCTTTGGTGTTCCTTATGATATCAATGGATTTCACCCCTACACCATAAGTTCCGCTTGCCTCTGCTAATCTCTAGCTTGACCGTTTCCTGCCGGGTTTTTGGGTTAAGCCCAAAAATTTAAGGCAAGACTAATCAAACCGCCTACAGGCTCTTTACGCCCAATGATTCCGGATAACGCTCGAGGTCTCTGTTTTACCGCTGCTGCTGGCACAGAGTTAGCAACCTCTTATTCTTAAACTTAGCTCAACCCACGGAAAATCCGTGGGCTTGTTCATCTAAAAAAGCAGTTTACACTCCGAAGAGCTTATTCCTGCACGCGGCGTCGCTCCATCACGCTTTCGCGCATTGTGGAAGATTCTCGACTGCAGCCACCCGTAGGTGTCTGGGCAGTGTCTCAGTCCCAGTGTTGGGGATCGCCCTCTTAGGCCCCCTACCCGTCATTGCCTTGGTAGGCCATTACCCTGCCAACAAGCTGATAGGACGCAGGCTCTTCTTGAAGCGTCTTAAAAAGACTTTACCCTTGCGGGAGCTATCTGGAATTACCCCGTCTTTCGACGAGCTATGCCAGACTTCAAGGCAGATTCCTACGTGTTACTAACCCGTTTGCCGCTATCTGCCAAAGTTTCTTGCGAAACTAAAGCAAATCGCTCGACTTGCATGCCTTATCCACGCCGCTAGCGTTCATCCTGAGCCAGGATCAAACTCTCAAAAAAAATAAATAGGACAACTACATCAAATTAGAATTTCTAATTTTTAATGATCAACTTCTAAGAAGTTTATCTTTTTCTTTTAATCTTGTCAAGCCGCCATTTTGTAATTTCTGCATGATGCCCAGACAAGAGCACTTCAGGCACTTCCAAGCCTCTGAACTTTCTTGGTTTAGTATAAACCGGATAACCCAAATCTTTGAGAGATTCTTTGTTGCCCAAGGCATCCGGGAGCAATCTTGTGATTGCTTCTATTATTATTAATGCCGGCAATTCGCCGCCGGATAAAATATAATTCCCAATAGATATTTCTTGATCAATAAATCTTTTTACTCTTTCGTCAATGCCTTCATAACGGCCGCAGATTAAAATTGATTGATCTAAATTAATATATTTCTTGGGATTAAATTTTTTGCCTCTTGGCGATAATAAAATAATTTTTGAGTTTTTAATTTTTATTTCGTCGATTATGTCAACAATCGGCGAAACCCTCATAACCATTCCTGGTCCGCCGCCAAAAGGCCTATCATCAGTTATCGGATCTTTCTCACGCAAATCATGAATATTAATTTTAATTATTTTTTTGTCAATTGCTTGCTTTAAAAGACCATAAGATAAATAAGAATCAAATATTTTTGGAAAAATTGTCAGTAAATCAAAAACCATAAATTTATCTTAGCATACAAAAAAGCGGGCAGCAAGCCCGCTTTTTTGTGATAAAAAAGTCTATAGCTTTAATTCGTCGACAACCTGATCAACATTCTTGGCTTTTACTGCTGGTTTATCTTTGGGAGATGCGGCTCTGCCGCCTTCAGGCTCAACGATTTTCAGGTTAACTCGGGCATTATTTTTAATGCCGACAATGCGGAGCAGCGCCCTGATTGCTGAGGCAGTTGCGCCCTGGCGGCCGATCAATTGGCCCATATCCGCCGGATTAACCTTCAAGGTTAAAAGCACGCCCATTGCGTCGATAGTTCTTTCAGCATGGACATCTTTTGGATTGTCAACAATGCCTTTAACTACAAATTCAAGAAATTCTAGATCTGGTTCTTTCGCCATACTAGTATTGTCATTAATTGCAATTAATCTTTAGGTTCGACCTTTGTTCTTATTTTATCAGCTTCGCTCTTTTTGTCAACAGCTTGCTTTGCCTCTTCTTTTTTCTTTTTACTGTTTGTTGTTGCTTTTCGCTTTGGTTTTTTAATAATTTTATGGTCAACTAAGAGATTATGCACTGTTGGTGAAGTTTGAGCGCCATGCTCCAGCCAATATAAAATTCTCTCTTTTCCAAGAGATATTGCTTTATGCCTTGGATTATAAGATCCAAGCATCTCAATATATTTGCCTTTTGGCTTGCGCCAATGTTCTATGACAACTATTCGATAATGGGGCTGATTTTTTTTACCCATTCTTGTTAATCTAATTTTTAGCATAATTAAAGTTTAGCTTAAAAAAAATTAGGCGTCAATGCTTCAAAACGTGGATAAAAAAATAGCGGCCTGCCGTTCACATTTTGTGCTCGGGCAGGCCTAGTATTAAAGGAATTTCGTTCTCCTTTTCATTCAAAACCTCCTTTTTATGTCTGGGGAGTGAACTTAATTGTCTAGAGGTTTGCGCCAAGTTACTCGCCAAGCAATTCCATTGTCTTCAACGGCTTGGCTTACCCAATTACTATCAAGCCGCTCGTAGTTATTCCGCAAAGCTCGCATTCCAGTTTTGCGACATTGCGAATCGTTAGAAGCAGGACAGGATTCTGATCGAAGACGATTTTGGCATCTTTGATCACCAGCAGAATAATAACAATCCCACAGGTTCTTCTGATTCATCTTTTCACCCCCTTTTTTTAAAGTTGCAAGCTTATTTTCAGAATAGCAAAATATTTTTTTCTTGTCAAATAAAATTGGGGATAAGTAAGAGGTCTAGGATCTCTATAACTTTGCTTATCCCCTTTGCGTCCTGTAGACGCGATTACCAATCCTTCTTCTCTAGCGCTTTTTCAGCCGCTTTTTGTTGGGCCTCCTGCTTGCTTGAGCCAATAGCCGAAGCAACTAATGCTGTATCTAAATAAACACCAATTTTAAATTTCTTATCATGATCCGGCCCCCATTCTTTTAGCACTTTATATTCAGGAGTAATGTTAACCTCTTCTTGGGCTCTTTCTTGAAACTGGCTTTTGGCATCAAGATAAAGTTTGTTTTCCAAAATGCTCGGCAGTTCAATTAAAATATTCTCTTTGACAAATTGTTTAGCTGTTTCATAGCCTTGGTCTAAATAAATTGCGCCGATTAAGGCTTCCAAAGCATTGGCTAAAATATAATTTCTCGCTTTACCCATATCTTTGGCTTCGCCTTTGCTTAATAAGATATCCTCGTTTAAGCCAAGCTCTTTAGCTTTTTTTGAAAGCATTTCAGCATTAACCAAAGCTGCTCGCCAAGATGTTAGCTCGCCTTCCGGGTTTTTATAGTTTTGATGAAGATATTCGGTTACAACCAATTCTAAAACCGCATCGCCTAAAAACTCTAATCGCTCATTATGGTCCAATTCAAGATTAGAATTTTCGTTTAAGTACGAACGATGGGTTAAAGCTTGTTTAAGCAAGTTTTGGTTCTTAAATTTTAGATTCAAATTCAACATCGTCTTTAAGGCCGAATTTTTGAAACAAGAGATCAATCTCTCTCTGGCTAGCTCTTCGTTTAAATAATTTTAAGATATTTCGAATATTATCACTGCTTTTATCTAAGAGCGGTCCGCGGCAACCTTCACAGCGATAATTATTTTTCGGGCAAACAGCTTGACAGCCAGTTATGCTTACTGGGCCTAAGCATAATTTATTTTTCTGTAAAAAGCAACTTTCTGTTGTTGCCAAGGGACAGTCAAAGCAAACCGGCCTTTTGGGGATTTCGTAAATCCGGCCGTGAGATAGTTGATTGAGGACTTCTAAAATTTCTGAACCAGTCGGCGGACAGCCGGGAATTTCCAAATCGATTTTGACAAATTCTCTTATTGGTTTGATTTCTGGATTGTCTATTTTTCGAATATTTTGATAAACATATTTTACTGCTTGATATTTATCAGTGTAATTTTTAATTTCCGGGATGCCGCCTAAACAGGCGCAGGCGCCCAAAGCAATTAAAATCTTTGATTTTTTGCGGGCTTTTAATAACCGCTCTTTGTCTTGTTTGGTAATTGCCGTGCCTTCAACCAGACAAACATCGTATTTTTTGAGATCAGGCTCATCTTCTATTAAAGGCATTTCAGCTAATTTATAGCTTGTTTTTAATAAATCTAAAAATTTTCTGCCTAAATCCAAAATAATAACCTGACAACCTTCGCAGGCAGTTAAACTGATAATGGCGAGTTTAAGTTTTTGATTTTGCATTTTATGTATTATAAGAACCTGCTCGCTTTGCTCACAGAACCTTTTAATTATTCGTTCGTTTTACTCACTCATAATTATAACATAACTAAAAACAAAAATAAAATCCGAGAAAATCTCGGATTTTGGGGTTTTGATTGCATTCCGTGGTTGACATTATTATAATAGACAAAACGAAAATTTTTGTCAATAGCTAGTTGTGGATAACTTAAAAAGCCTGAAAGCATTTAAGTTTCAGGCTAATGATAGCAAGTTTAAGTTTTTTATTGTTTCTTGCCATATTTTAATATCTTCGGGACTCGCTTTTAACCGAGGCACTCCCAAGTGCCAAAAAAATCCGTCTTTCAAAAATACTTGGCATTCTGGCTTATCTTTTGCATACGAATTATGGTGCCAAGTATAGCCTGCTTTTTCAAGCTCTTGCCCTCCAATCCAATGAGCATAGACATTTCTAAAATCTAGCGGGTCACCAATTTTTGTGTAGCGATCAATTATTTTATAGAACGAGTAAGATGTCAATTTCTCAAGAGCTTCTCTTATTTTTTCTTCAAGATAATTTTCGCCTGCACTATACTCTTTAAGCATCGGGGTTATAAATAATTTATTCGCTCTTTTACAACCCCAAGAAAAGCTTGCTCCGAGCAAAACTCCTGTCATTTTTATTTCCTCCAATTTTTTAAAACCTCTTCTGCTTCTTTTTTAGGTACTTTGTCTAAAATAAATCCTCCGTGCGTATAAACATAATCGCCGATTTTTAAATTTTTTACTAAATCCAATTTTGCGCTGTGCTGATGTTCTCCAAAATCAATAATTGCTTTGTTATTTTTTATTTTTATAATTTTACCCGGCAATGCCAAGCACATATTAAAATCTTTGATTTTTTAATTGTTCTAAACTAAATATTGGCCCATCTTTGCAAACATAATAATCGCCTATTGCACAGTGCTGGCATACGCCAATGCCGCAGGACATTCGGCGCTCCAAAGACAAATAAATATTTTTAATTTTTAATTCTCTTAATTTCTGAATAACAAATTTATACATAATTGGCGGGCCGCATAAAAATGCAGTCAGATTTTCTGGCAGCTTAACTTTATCAAACAAATCAGTAACCATTTTCGGTTCTATGCTAATATGCAAATTCGGCCAATTTTTGTGCTCATCTTTAAATAATAAATCTTTTTTTGATTTTACGCCGTAAAAAATAATATTATTTTCTTGAGATAAAATCGATCTTAAAGAAATAATCCCACATCCGCCAGCGACGATTAAATAATTTTTAATTTTTAATTTTAAATTTTTAATTTCTATTGGCCAGCCCTGGCCATACGGACCGCGCAAATAAATTTTATCATTAATTTTAAGCTGATGCAATGCTTTGGTGACTGTGCCGACTTTGCGAATTGCCAATTGATTTCCGGCTGGCAAAGAAAAAGCCGCTTCGCCAAAGCCAGGCAAACCAGCCATAACAAACTGACCTGGCATGAAATCAAAATTAATATCCAAAGTAAATAATTTAGTATTATGATTTAGATCTTGAATATCTAAAATTTTAACTGGTTTTGATTGATAGGGGTTTTTCATGATTTTTATAATTGTGGATAACTTTTTGGGCTTGACAAATAAATTTGTTTTGCTACAATAATTATTGGAACGTCTTCCCCCCGATCTTTCGAGGGTGATTTTTTTATTTTACTTCCTCAAAGCTCCAATATTGCTTGAAATCGTCTAAATACAAAAATAAATCAGCCACATCAATCAAATCTTTTGAAACATGGCCTCTTGAAGAAATAATAATTATTTTTTTGCCTAATTCTCTTAAATAATCAACTATATGAACAAAATCAGAATCGCCGCTCATTAAAATTGCTGTATCATATCTTTTCCTGAATCTCATCATGTCAACGATTAACTCGCCATCAACATTGCCTTTAACATCTTGCGTGCCGTCGCGTTGTTTATAAATTTTTAATTGCCGTGATTTAACCTGAATGCCTAATTTCGCTAAAACCGCCAATAATTTATTAAGTCCCTCAAAGTCATCGTGTCTTGCTGTATAAAAATAAATCTTGATCAATCTAGCTCTTGTTTCAAAATAATCTTTGAGCCGTTTGTATTTTATGTGCCAGCCCAAATCTTTGCAACTATAAATTATATTTGCTGCATCAATAAAAATAATTATTCTGCCGAGTTTTTTCCAGTTGATTCTATTTAGCTTCATATTATGATTATACCAAATTTTCAAAAAAGAGAAAAATCCCGATTTTTCGAGATTTTTTGGTTTTATGGCAATATCTTTTTACCCCATTGGCATTGACCATCTACGCAACCGCATTTCATTCTATATATCTCATTGCGATAACAATCTCGATACTCGCAAGTGGTTCCAAAGTTCTCATTCTCGCCCTGGCAAAGTTGACCTGAACAACCGCCATCTATGCAATCATCATCACTTTGACACGAAGCATAAGTAGAGCTACCACAAAATTCTCCTGGGGGATTGATCCAAAATACTATACCAGCAATAATTATAATTAAAATAATTACTATTAATATTATCAATTTTTTACTCATTTTCCACCTCCTTTCAAAATTTCTCTCAAAACTTTCTCAATTTCAATGCCAACCGGACAAACTTTAGAGCATCGACCGCATTCAACGCAACCCGGCAGATTATATTCTCTAGGAATTCTAACAAATTTATGATAATACCAGAAATAAATTCTTTTAGCTGTGTTGTTTAAAAACATGTAACCGCCGGAAATTTCAGAAAAATCATGATAAAAACAGGAATCTAGCAAACGCTGACGTTTTTTGTCTGAATAATCTTCAAATCTGAAACAAAAGCAAGTTGGGCAGACCATTGTGCATTGTCCGCATTCAATGCATTTTTTGCCAAGCTCGTTCCAGATTTTTTGATTAAATTTTTTTTGCATCTTTTTTCTGATGCGTTTCATGCGCCAGCTTAGCCGCGGCTTTTTTGCTTTGATTTTTAGCTTTTTTCTTAATCTCTGATATTCAGGATCATGTTTAAAAACTTCATCCCAAAGATAAAGCGCTTTTTTGTCAAATTTATCAAAATCTTTTTTGTTTAAAATTTTGTATTGCATTGTGGATAACTTACTTGACAAACAAAGATGTTTTGCTATACTAATAATAGTTTTACAGTACCGATGGAGCAATCCGTCGGGTTTTTTATTTGCTCCATCAATATAAGCTTTGGCTTTTGGTTTTGTCATAATTATTTTTTATTTTACCAAATTTTTCAAAAAAATAAAAGCCCGTGTTCTTGACGACCACCTTTCAGACAGTTGTAAATATTTTACCGCAAATTTAACAGGAGTTAAATAGCCTAAAGATTCATGAGGCCTGACTGAATTGTATTCTATCAAAAAACCAGCTAAATTGG
>Ga0265296_1003417_pt1 | contig 14760 bp, 15 predicted proteins | sample MunlanPumphouse1_FD_189073 | JGI IMG/M metagenome (GOLD analysis project Ga0265296, IMG submission 189073) | Groundwater microbial communities from a municipal landfill in Southern Ontario, Canada - Pumphouse #1 | ecosystem: Environmental > Aquatic > Deep subsurface > Groundwater | place... | reverse complement strand
CGACAACAACCTTTGTCTTTGCAGCCAATTCGTTGACCAGGTCTTTCACAGGTCGCTCCCCCATCGTAGCAAATTTCGGGTCTGGTATGGAGCCTTCCACAACAAGCACATCAGGTTCGATATTCAGTGCAGCCATCGCCTCCTCACCCTGCGCAGCCATAATCGTAGGATGAAACCGGATGTCCACATTCAATTTCATTATCGCATCATAGATGTCGGGATGCTTGCCCTGTAATAATGAAACCGTGCACCCTGTATCGCTTTGTCCCTGGAGCCACACCAGTTTAACACCTTTATCTCCAGCCTGCTCTACGGCTTTAACTATATCCGCACTGTATAAGTCTAAAAACATTCCTGCGCCAACAGCACTTGCTATTTTTAAAAAATTTCTTCTGTTCAACATAATGTCACCATCGTCCCGTTTTTTGCTTAACACACTTTCTCAGCACACCTATATATACTTTCTTGAATAATAAATCACTCATGTGCCTTGCAGTACCTGCCAGAATAACGACTATTAATGGAGAGGAAGCGGTTCTCGATTACGGGGGTGTAACAAGAAAAGCCAATATCAGCATGTTAAGCGATGTTAAAGTGGGGGATTACGTACTCGTCCATGTAGGTTATGCCATATCAAAGATGGATGAAGAGGAAGCCCTTGAGACATTGAAACTCTGGGATGAGATGCTGGCGGCGGCGCAATGATGCAAAATACGTTCAACGACAAATCCACAGCTGCACGGATTATCCAGAAGATTAAGAGCATTTCAGGCAGCAAAAAAATAAAGCTCATGCATGTTTGCGGAACGCATGAACAGACCATCACAAAAAACGGGTTGCGTGCGCTTTTGCCTGAAAACATAGAAGTTGTGCCAGGTCCGGGTTGCCCCGTGTGCATCACGCCTGCACGGGAAATAGACAGCTCTATTTATCTTTCCCGTTCAGGCGCCATAATAACCACATACGGCGACATGCTGCGCGTTCCCGGCAGTACTTCTTCACTCGCTAAAGAAAACGCGCATGGCAGGGATATCAGGATAGTTTACAGCCCGGTTGAGGCTGTGGAGATTGCAAAAAGGAACCCTGATAAAAATATTGTATTTCTGGGTGTTGGATTTGAAACCACGGCTCCCATGACCGCACAGGTCATAAAGAACGCTCCGCCTGACAACTTCAGCGTACTATGTTTCCACAGGCTTGTCCCGCCCGCAATGGAGCTTCTGTTAAGAGGCGGCTACAATATAGACGGTTTCATCGATCCAGGGCACGTTTCCACGATTATCGGCACAGCGCCGTACATTCCTTTATCTGAAAAATACCATATCCCCCAGGTTATTTCAGGATTTGAACCCCTCGATGTTTTGATGTCAATTCTCATGCTGCTTGTGCAGATTAAGAATAGTACTGCAATTGTTGAAAATGAATACGTACGCGCCGTAAAACCCGAAGGCAATCTTCATGCCCAAAAATTGATGAGAGATGTTTTTGAGCCATGCAGTAAAGAATGGAGAGGACTGCCAGTCATTCCGGATGCATCGTTAAAGATTAAGCCTGAATTTTCTGAATATGATGCAGAGAAAAGATTCGATATTGAAGCAGGGGGAGAAACATGCGGGACAGACTGCCCTATGTGCGGGAATATACTCAAAGGACTTTCAAATCCGGCGGATTGCGAATTGTTCGGAAAAGCCTGCATACCTGAAAATCCTGTAGGCGCATGCATGGTTTCAAACGAAGGAACATGCAATATCGCATACAGGTATGGAATTAATCAAATTTAAATCTGGTAAATACGGGGCAGTAGGATTTCGATAAACCTCGCATCAGTTTACACGGATACTCAATGCACTGGAGACAGTACCGGACATTCTTTTTTTCGGCGCAATTAAAAATGAGACATGTATTTTTTAATCGGTTCTCCTCATCGCAGCCGAGGCATCCCTGATTAAAATTCTTACATACTTCACATGCAAGACCGCATCTTCCGAGGATCATTTCCATTTGTTCTCCGTTTTTAAAAGGGGGTGGCTAATTTGCATCATGTGCATAATGATGACATTTGTCATATAAATCTTCTTATTTTATGTGGGTGTAAAATCCTTTGGTGTTGTTAAATCAAAAAGCAAAATAGCCACCGAGACACGGAGGTCACAGAGTTATTATTTCTCGGTGTTCTCTGCGCCTGGTATGAAAAACTCGTTTTTCATGTTCATTTATGAACCGCAGTTCATAGCCGACTCCGTGGCTAATATTTTTCGTCAAAAACCAAACTATTTTACAGTCCCTATTTTATCAGCAAACTCTCGGCACAGGGTCTCCAACAGGCGGTTCCATTATTCGTTTTCCGCCCACAATCGTTTCAAGTATAACTTTACCGTTGTATTTATCTACGACCTCCCCGATAATCTCTGCGTTTTTCCCCTCCTCAGTATCGCGAAGCGCAGCAAGCATTTCGTCCGCTTTATCTCTTCTGACCCCAATCACAGCCTTTCCTTCATTGGCTACAGTATACGGGTCAATACCCAGCATCTGCGACGCAGCGATTACTTCAGGCTTAAGAGGTATCTTTTCCTCACGAACGATTATCCCGGTGTTGCTTTTACGCGCCCAGTCGTTAAGAGTGGCTGCAATCCCCCCGCGTGTAGGGTCGCGCATCGCAGTTATCCCGCCGACATCGAGGGCTTTCTTTACCATGTGCCACAACGGGGCGACATCCGAGGAAAGCGTTGTTTCAAAACCGAAACCCTCCCTGAATGATAGCAGGGAGACGCCGTGGTCGCCCACTGTTCCGCTCAGGATTATTTTGTCTCCGGGTGAAAGGTTTGCATCTTTTACGACTTTCCCGCGCTCTGCTATCCCTATCCCTGTGGTGTTTATTACAATTTTATCAAGTTTTCCTTTCTGCATCACCTTGGTATCTCCTGTGATAACAGATATCCCTACATTTTTGCAAACGTCATCTATTGAGCGGATTATCAGTTCAAGCTCAGAAGTTTCAAAACCTTCCTCGATGATGAGAGCCAGGGAAAGGGCAAGCGGCTGCGCGCCCATCATGGAAATATCGTTTATGGTGCCGCATGCGGCTAATTTTCCTATGTCCCCGCCTGGAAAGAATATGGGTGAAACAATGTAACTGTCTGTGCTTATTACAAGCTCTTTATCGCCCAGTGAAATAGAAGCGCCGTCATCCAGGTCTGATAATCCCACTTCCCCAAGAGCCTTGATTGAAAGATTCTTCAATATTGAATCCGAGATGAGCCTGTTCATCATTTCCCCGCCTGCGCCGTGAGATAAGAGAATCTGCATGTTGTGTAGAACGTGGTTTCAATACTTAATTATTGGGTCAAGCGGATACTATTTAGTCTTTTAATGAGATTGATACACTGATGCCTCAATTCAAGGTAACAATCACGGGCACAGTCCAGGGCGTGGGCTTCCGTCCTTTCATTTACAGGACTGCTAAAAAGAACAACATCCGCGGCTATATAAAAAATGCAGGCAACAGCGTTCTTCTTTTGCTTGAAGGAAAAGAGGCGGAAATCACAAATTTCCTGAATGACGTTAAAAATAACAACCCGCCGCTTTCAAGAATAACGAATATCGATATAAAACCATGTAAGGATAAAAAATACACTGATTTTCAGATTTTAGAAAGTGAAAAACATGGAGGCTCGGAGTCCATAATGCCTCCTGATGTTGCCATGTGCGATGTCTGTTTTAACGAGGTTTTTGATAAGAAAAACAGACGGTATCTTTACCCGTTCACGGTCTGCACGGACTGCGGTCCGCGTTTCACGATAATTGAATCCCTGCCTTATGACAGGGAAAATACCACAATGTCAAAATTCAAGATGTGTGAAACATGCAGGACTGAGTATCTTGACCCCATGGACAGGAGGTTCAGGGCAGAACCCGTGTGCTGTCCCGAGTGCGGTCCTTTATATGAGCTATACAGGGGAAAGGAGAACACAAAATCCAAAAACCCAATCAAAGACGCGGCAGTCGCGCTGGATAGCGGGAAAATAGTGGCTATAAAAGGAATCGGAGGGACGCACATCTGCGCCCGCACCACGGACGATGATGCAATAATCAGGATGCGGACTATCCTGAAAAGACCGGAAAAACCTTTTGCAATAATGGCACGGGATATTGGCGAAGCTAATAATATCGCATACATCTCTGAACAGGAAAAAGGGCTTATTTTATCTCCGCAAAGACCTGTGGTGATACTTTCCAAAAAAAACAGGCTCTCTGAATATATTTCCCCGGGGTTGAACAACATTGGCATCATGCTGCCCTACACAGGGATGCATCATCTGTTGTTCCATTACTCAAACCAGCCTGCCTTCGTGATGACCTCGGCAAATATACCAGGTGAACCTATGGCAATAGATAACGATGAAGTTCTTTCACTGGATGCTGATTTTTCATTGGTCCATAACAGGATTATTAAAAACAGGTGCGATGATTCTGTTGTTAAACTGGTAAATAACAATACTTGTTTTATCAGGAGGTCGCGAGGGTTTGTTCCTGCTCCTGTTGAGGTAAAGGACACGAAAAGAACCGTCATTTCCCTCGGCGCGGAACTTGATGTGACAGCATGCATCCTGAAAAAAGACAAAGCCTTCCTGACGCAGTATATTGGCAATACCACAAAGCTAAGGACGCTTGAATCTCTCGAAGCTGCGGTTTATAACCTGATGGAATTAACAAGAATGGAAACGGTCGAAGCGATTGCTGTGGATATGCATCCTTCCTTCAATACCTCTGCGCTCGGCATGGAATTGAGCCGTAAGTTTGATGTCCCTTTAATTAGATGCCAGCACCACTTTGCACATGCGGCGTCCCTTTTGGCAGAGAGCGGCATAGAGAAAATGGTATGCATCGCGGCTGACGGTGTCGGGTACGGCAATGACGGCACAATATGGGGTGGTGAAATTATTGCTGTTGATGATGGTTTTGAGCGGGCAGGGAGCCTTATGCCCCAGTTGATGCCGGGCGGGGATTTAGCTGCGCGATTTCCGGCGCGGATGGCGGCGGGCGTATTATCCGGGGAATACGGTCAGGATGAACTTCTTGAAATATTTGCTCCTTACTTTGAAAAGGACGAATTGGCAGTTGTTCTAAGACAGATAGAAACAAGATTCAATTCTCCCCTTACTTCAAGCACTGGCAGGGTACTTGATGCCGTGGCTGCGCTGCTCGGAGTATGCGCAGAAAGGACGTATGAAGGGGAGCCTGCCATGAAACTTGAGGCTTTTGCTATGAAGGGCAGGGATAATGTAGACATACCCGTTTTGATAGAGAAAAAAGATAGAAGATACATGCTTGATACGACCGGAATAATCGATGCAGTTTATCTTGCAAAAGATGAACATGCGCTTCCCGATATTGCAGCCTCGGCTCAGCGCGCAATAGCACGGGGGCTGTGCGAAATGGCAGTAAAAACCGCACGGGATAAGAAGATTGAGGCAATCGGTTTTTCAGGAGGCGTGGCGTATAATAATGCCATTATCACCACTGCCCGGCATATTGCTGAAAACGAGGGATTTGAGTTTGTTGTTCACGAAAAAGTTCCGTGCGGCGACGGCGGGATAAGCCTCGGGCAGGCGATGATGGGGGCGATGGGGACAAGTGTCAAAAATAGGCTCTGTAAAAAAGTTTGGTTTTGATATAAAATATTAGCCACTGAGGCACAGAGACACCGAGAAATAATAACTCAGTGACCTCCGTGTCTCTGTGGCTATTTTGTTTTTTGATTTAACAACACCAAAGGATTTTACACACCCCAAAAATCGTAACCTTCATTAATGATGAACACGTTTACCTGCTTACATGGCTGTTTTAGACGGATACAGGGAATTTTTTGACAGGGCAGACGACCCGAATCTCAAAGACTCCAAACAAAAAGACGGTATGTTTTTTATTTTTCGTTCTATAGAGGCATGGAAAGAGGAAAAATGCCCTGATAAGGACATCCCTGCAAAAGAGCTTGTCCTCGATGAGTTTACAAAGAACAGGTTTATTGCTCATCCATAAAAACTATTTTACAATCAATTTATATATTAAAAAATTCATTTCTTGTTAAAAGCGAGGAATCCAATGGGTAAAGTAAAAACAGCTATCCCCGGGCTTGATGAATTAATAGAAGGAGGTTACGTCGAGAACGACGTTATCCTTGTGACCGGCGGTCCCGGGGCTGGCAAGACCACCTTCGGCATACAATACCTGGTAGGCGGGGTTAACTTATATAACGAGCCCGGGGTACTGGTTATGACGGAAGAGTCGCCATCGAGGTTGATTCGCGATTCATGGCGGTTCGGCTGGGACATTGAGAGATTAATATCACAGAAAAAAATAAAAGTAATATACGCCGACCCTTTCAAGTATACAAAATTTGTAACAGCGCCAGAAGACGGTAAAGTAAATATTATCGCAGGAACGAAGACCGTTGGCGATATGTTCCAGCAAATTCAAGCAGATGTGAAAGAAATAAAAGCAAAGAGGCTTTTCATTGATTCTTTAACATCCCTTAAAATATCCTCAGACCAATCTGAAGTCCGGCAGGTTGTTTCTGAGTTTATCAAGAATCTTGAATTTCTTGATTGTACCACCCTGATGACAAGCGAGATATATGCCAAAACATTCAATGTCGAAGAATATCTTGCGTCCGGCGTCATCAAACTGCATGTTTTCAGGGTGGGCGGGTCGCGTGTAAGAGCAATAGAAATATTAAAGATGAGGGGGGTCAAGCATGATGAGACATTACACCCGTACGACATCCAGGAAAAAGGCATTGTCGTCCATCCCGGTGAAATCGTGATGCTTGATGATGTCAGCCTGGCTGGTACAAAATAACGCCTGGAGAATATTATGCAGCTTAATTATGATGAGATAGTCCGGAAATACGAGAAATACATATTCAATACCTATACCCGCCAGCCCATAGCAATAAAAAAAGCAAGCGGAGCTGTAGTAACTGATGTTAATGGAAAAGAATACATTGACTGCGTGGCAGGGATTGCAGTAAATAATGTGGGTCACTGCCATCCCACTGTTGTGGATGCAATAAAGCGCCAGGCTGGGCAGCTTATCCACGTTTCAAACCTTTATTACATGGAAAACCAGGCTGTTCTTGCAGAGGAACTTGTCAGCCTTACCGGCACAGACCGTGTGTTTTTCTGCAACTCAGGCGCAGAGGCGGTCGAAGGCGCGCTGAAACTTGCGCGAAAAGCCTCGGGCAAAAAGGAATTCATTGCCACTGAAAACGCCTTTCACGGCAGGACAAGAGGGGCGCTCAGCGTCACGCACAAGGAGAAATACCGAAAACCCTTTGAGCCGCTGGCGCCTGCGGTATTCGTGCCTTATAATGACGCCGATGCTATGCGCAATGCGATAAATGAAAACACAGCAGGCGTTATACTGGAACCAATACAGGGTGAAGGCGGAGTGATAATACCTTCGGACGGTTATCTTAAAGAAGTGCGTGAAATGTGTGATGAAACAGGAACTCTATTGATACTGGACGAGGTGCAGACCGGTTTTGGCAGGACAGGGAAATGGTTTGCAAAAGAGCATTCAGGCATCAAGCCTGATATTATAACCACAGCCAAAGCCATGGGCGGCGGCTTCCCCATGGGCGCAATGCTTGCACAGGAGGAAGTTGCTGCAAATTTCGGGCGCGGAGACCACGCCTCAACATTCGGGGGGAACGCACTTGCCTGCGCTGCAGCTATCGCAAATATTGAGGTAATAAAAAAAGAGGAACTTGTAAAAAGGTCAGAAGAAATGGGTAATTATCTCGTTAAAAAACTCAAAAACTTAAATAAGGATTATGTTAAGGACGTAAGGGGAAAAGGATTGATGGTGGGTATGGAACTATCAGTCAAGTGCGAAGACATAGTAAACAGGGCAAGGGAACGAGGCGTTCTCCTTAACTGCACCTCGGAATCGGTGCTGCGCTTTGTACCGCCCCTTACAATCACGAAGGAGCAGCTTGATAAGGCTGTGTCGGTGCTGGATGAGATTTGAAAAACTGCTCCGCCCGGGTGTGAAAGAAATAAAAGAGTACGTGCCCGGGAAATCCATCGAGGAAATTGCGCGAAAGTACGGGCTTGCATCGGATAAGATAATCAAGCTTGGTTCTAATGAAAACCCTCTCGGAGCCTCGCCTCTTGCGGTTGCTGCCATTAAGGAAAGGGCTGGGAAAATACACTTATATCCGCCTTCTGATGCGCTGGAATTAAGGAAAGCGCTCTCCGGCTACACAGGTTATCAGGTTAAAAACATAGTAGTCTCAGGTAACGGCATGGACGGGATAATCGATACAGTGATGAGGCTTTTTATGACGGCTTCGGCAGAGGTAATAATACCGATACCCACGTTTTCATATTATGAAATAGCGACACTTGCTAATGGCGGGACACCTGTTTTTGTAAACAGGGACAAGGATTATAACATCGGCGCCGGGGAGATTCTTGATAAAGTAAATGAAAATACGAAGCTCATCTTTCTCTGCTCGCCCAACAACCCTTCAGGGAATACCGTAAGAGAGGATGAGATAAGGAATATTCTTGAATCCGCAAAAACAATAGTATTCGTAGATGAAGCCTATGCCGATTTCTCGGAACACAACATAATGGGGCTTGTGGGAGAATACGATAATCTCATAATAGGGCGCACATTCTCAAAAGCGTTCGGTCTTGCGGGCATGCGTATGGGTTATGCGGTGGCGCCTGAGTGGGTATGCAGGGAATACCTGAAGGTCATGACGCCGTTTTCCGTTGATGTCTTATCTATGGCAGGCGGCATTGCGGCGCTGAAAGACAAAGAGCACCTCGATAAAACCATTGAAAATGTGAAAAAAGGGCGCATCCAGCTTACGAAGGGACTCGGGCGGCTCTGTAAGGTGTATCCCTCTGAGGCGAATTTTATCATGATAGACGTGTCGCCTCGTAAAGCGGGCGAGGTTTGCGAATCTTTATTGAAGAAGGGTATAATCGTGCGCGACTGCACGTCATTTCGCGGCGCAGGGGAATCGCTGATACGGATAACTGTGGGTACAGAAGAGCAGAACCGGAAGGTCATAGATGCCCTGAGTTCGATTCTATGATTTTGTTTAAGAAATCTTGGCGGGGCGTCGGTTTATGATAGTCGCTCTCACAGGCACGCCCGGCACAGGAAAAACCACAGTTTGCGGCATTATCAGGGAACATTCGCAGTACAGGAAACAGTACAGTATCATCGACCTGAATAAGCTTGTCCTGAGTGAAAAGCTGTATACGGGTAAGGATGCAGCGCGGGACACTTACGAAGCAGACATGGATAAACTGGAAGAGCGCATGAAACAGATTACCAGCCAGATACCCCGTGGCATGGATATCATAATGGAAGGGCATCTCTCGCATCTTTTGCCTGCCGATGTTATTATTGTGCTCAGGGCGCATCCGGTGGCTTTAAGGAAGAGGCTTGGGAAAAGGAAGGATTATTCCTTTAATAAAGTAAAGGAAAATGCGGATGCTGAGGCTCTGGATGTGATACTTGTGGAATCTGCGGAAAGGAATAAAAACGTCTTTGAGATTAACACCACGGATATGAATCTTCTTGCTGTTGTAAAATCGGTTGTTTCGATTATAGGCTCCTTGAAGCAGGGAAAAGTTCCTGAGGATTATTTACCCGGGAAGATTAACTGGATAGAGCATGCAGGGTTGTAATCACCACGCTTCCCGGTGAACCACTTTGTCCATGTCAATCCTGGGCGGCGCAGCGGGTGTTTCATCCGCATATCCGACTGGAATAATAGCAATCGGTCTGGTTTTTTTTGGAATACCTAGTATCTCGCTGACTGCATTTTCATCAAACGCGCCCACCCAGCATGTGGCAAGTCCCATAGAATAAGCCGCAAGAAGAATATTTTCAATGCCGGCTGTGGCATCCTGGATTGCATAAAGCTCTCCCCTCGATTTGTAAACACGGGATGAACGCTCGATATTCGCAACCGCAATAATCACGACCGGCGCCTGTTCGATGAATGACTGCCCAAGCGCCGCGTTTTTTAACTTTTGTTTTGTTGTTTTATTAAGCACAACTACAAAATCCCGCGCCTGGAGATTTCCGGCAGACGGCGCCATCTGTGCAGCTTTCAGCAATTCTTCAATCATCTCTTTTCCAACTGTGAGGTCTTTGAATTTCCTGACAGACCGCCTTTCTTTTATAGCTTCCATGCATTCCATGCACATACACCCATTAATTTATTGTGAATAATACTATTTAAACCCGGGCGAGTTTGGTCTGCTGGTATTTTGCCTTTAACCCGTCAAGGTCAATCAATTCGTTTATAATTCCTATAAGAACTTCATTTCCCCTTTGAACCGCATCGCCGCCATCGCTGACCTCAAATGCAGGGTCATCGCCGGGTATTTTGATGCGCGCCGCTGCCACCCTGTACTCTTTCAGGCGGGGGTCTTTTGATTCCTTTACAGCGCTGGTTTTTCGCGCTTCGATTCCAAGAAGCCCGAGTTCGTATTTGAAGCAGGGTCTGTGGAACAGGGAAGAAAGGATAAAAACAGCAATTTCCAGCCTGTCTGAAATGTCGAATTCTTTCAAATGGTCTTTTACAATTGTGTAGATGTCCCGTTTGGGGCTGTTTTTGAACGTGTATACTATCGAGGGGGGAATGTCAGTCACTTCAAGATAGCCCATGTCGTGCAGGGCGCGCAGGTACCCGGTGAGTATCAACCTGTGATGGTCGTGTCCGTTTTTCTTTAATTCCCTCGCTATGCTGCTTATGGACATCTGCTTGTTGGCAAGTATTCCTGTGAGGGTATCGTAGAACTCGGACATCTAGTTATGATTTGGTAATAAACCTGATAAATGTTTTGATGCGCAGAGCTTTGCACTTAAAGTCGCACTTGCACCTAAAGTCGGCTAAAAATCATACTTTAGGTGCAAAGCTGCCAAGTTCGTTAGCCTTATAAATCATAATACTGTATATATGGATTTTATGAGGTTTAGATGCTTTTTCCACAATCTGATTGTTCCACCAAGAACCACAGAAGAAGAAATATTAAAACTTTTTACGGATATTGAAACAGAAACGCATGAAGAAAACCCTTTTTACTCAAACCAATCTGATTATAGAGTCTTGTTGAGGAACGAAAGAAAGGTCGAAGATAGTTCTGATGATACCGAAAAGTATTTTCAGGGAAAAATGGTTAAATCTGAAAAAGAGATAGATTACGGTGAGGAAAATGAAGGAAATTTACTTGATTTAACTGTGGAAGAAGGAGCGGGAATCTTTAATAAAAGAATTGGTGTTGTTTATTACTTATTTTATCTCAATCGCATAACGAAAAAACACATCCTAATGTTAGAGTACGTCCCATTCACAATAGGCTCTGGTACATTTGTTAGATATTTAAATGAACGTTTAGGGAGTGCGGAGAAAAAAATTGAGGTGATGCAAATTGCTGGAAAAAATTTTGAAGCTTATTTAAACAGTATCGGCAGTAGCTATATCAATGTTGCAAATATACGGCTTAAAAAATATGTTAGTGATGAGGCGATGCAAAAAATTGGAGTAATCGATGATATACTCAAATTAGTTAATGATAAAGAAGATTTTTCAGTAGAACTTACAGTGCATTGGTATAAAAAAAAGCGTCAATCTGTTACACAGTTCTTACAAAACCTGACCCATAAAGAGCAGATAAGCGACATAGCGATGACTAACTTTAGTGAACTTTTTAGGACATTCGCTTTTGAAATAGAAAATTCAGCACAACCAAATGTAGACCTTTTGGATAGGCTTTTGAGGTTTGAGGTTGAAACAGAAAAATTAGATATGTCAGACGCTATGATATATACTCAAATGTTTAATTTCTTTATCGCTAATAAAACTCAAATAATATGAGCGCAAGGAAAACTATAATTAACTCAGTAAGATTGGATTTAGTTTACTCTTTTGTTTTATCTGTAATAATATTTATAATTCTGTCTTATATAAACTTTAATCCGATTAATAATGAAATCGTCTCAACGTTTATCACATTTTTCGGAACACTGTTGGGATTTACCATAACCGCACTTACTATACTTTTTATGTTTAATCCGAAGGATAATGAAATACTTGCAAGGATAAAAGAACAAGGCTTCTACCGTCAGATATTTGATAGATACATCAGTACTATATGGGTACTGCTTTTAAGCACAATTATTTTAATAATCATGGAGGTATTTCTTAATATTATAAAATCAGAATATATATATTTAATTCCATATTTAACATTCGTTTTTCTGTTAGTTGTTTTTCTTTCCTTTCTTCGTATTTACCGATGTGTTAGTTTATTGGCAGATATTTGTGAGATATTATGATAATAAATTCAAAGTATCACCTGATGATTAACAGGCTTTCCTATCTCCTGCCATCTTAACAGAACCGGGCGTAGTAATATTTATATAACATAAACCCTACATCAGTTTTCCCCCGAAGATTATTATGAAAAAAGAATCGCTCCTCCCAGAATCCAGAGACCCTATTTTTAGAGACCTCGTTTTAAAATCACCAGGCTGCGAGAATATTCCCACATGCATGCAGTGCGGCATCTGCGCAGGCTCATGCCCTGTAAGCCACGAAATGGACTACACGCCGCGAGAGCTTGTGCGGATGATTCAGCTTGGCATGAAGCAGGAAGTGCTCAACAGCAACACAATATGGATATGCACCACATGCTTTTCATGCTCCGTGCGCTGCCCGCGCGGCATTCGCCCCACAGAACTCATGGAGGCGCTGAGACCCATAGCAATAGCAGAAGGTGTAAAGAATAAGAACGCCAGATTCGACGGCGTCTTTTCAGACGTGGTAAAGAAAAACGGGCGAGCTTCGGAATTCCTGTTAATCTCAAAATACAGCCTGGGAGAGCCGGAAATGATAAAACAGCTTCCCTTTGGATTGTCTCTTATCGCAAAAGGAAAACTTCCCCTGTCTATTGATAAAATGGAAGATTCGCGTGAGTTAAAAGCTATTTTTAAAATGGGAGAGAAAAAGCAGGACAGCGAATCAAAAGAAAACGGGAAGGCAAAGAAAGCGCCAGAACCTGAAGCGGAGAAAGAAAAATGAAGTACTCCTATTATCCCGGATGCGCACAGCACGGCACGGCTGTGGATTACCGCATGTCAGTGGAGGCTGTATTTCGCCGCCTCGGAATCGAGCTTGAGGAGGTTAAGAACTGGAACTGCTGCGGCGCCCTCCATGTGCCTGACAGGACAACAAGAGCGGCGCTCTCTGCAAGAACCCTTGCCTCTTCAAAAGGGCTCGACATTGCGACGCCGTGCAACCTCTGCTATTCGAACCTGATGCGCGCAAACACGGCGTTTGAGGATGCTTCTCTTAAAACCAAAATAAATGAAGTCCTCACCGCTAAATACGACGGCAATACAAAACCAAAACACCTTCTTGAAGTAATAGTAAAAGATTATGGATTTTCAAAACTGGCAGAGCATGTCAAAGTTCCATTAAAGATTAAGGCTGTGCCCTACTACGGCTGTTTGCTCACACGACCTGAGAATAAATTCGACAGCCCTGAGAATCCAAAGTCCCTTGACAACCTTATTGCAGCGCTTGGGGCAGAGCCGGTAAAATACTATTACAAGACCAAATGCTGCGGAGGACCGGTTCTGATTACAAACGAGGACTTAGCCCTTGAACTTGCAAAAGACCTGCTCGTGATGGCAAAAGAATCCGGCGCCGACTGCATGGTGGTGACATGTCCCATGTGCCATCTCCAGCTTGATGCAAAACAGAAAGCAGTGGAATCAAAATATAATATCAGGATAGAAATGCCCATTATTTATTTTACCCAGCTCATTGGCATTGCCATGGGCTTCTCCCCGAAAGAACTGGGCATGGATAAACACCTCGTTCCAACAGATAAATTTGTAGCAAAAATCGGGAGGTAACAATGCCAGAGAACGAATCCACTCCCATTTTTGATGAACCCGTCAAAAAAGGATTGATATTATTGGGTTCATCAAATAAAGAACAAAAGCCTGAAAAAGAGACTCCAAAGACGGGCGTGTACCTGTGCAGGTGCGGCGGGAATATAGGTGATGTGGTTGACCTGGAGGGTGTTGCTGACAGCCTGAAAAAAGAAAATGTTTATGTGAATATCCAGGATTACCTGTGCAGCAGCCAGGGACAGGATAAAATCAAAAACGATATTGAGAAAGGAAAAGTGAACCGCGTTGTAATAGGTTCATGCTCGCCAAAGCTGCATCTTGAGACATTCAGGGGGATGGCGAAAAATGCCGGGTTAAAACCAAACCTCCTTGAGATAACAAATATCAGGGAGCAGGCGAGCTGGGTTCATGATAAAACCGGCATAGACTCAAAAGTAAAAGGATTGATTAAAGGCGCTGTAGCCCGCATGGATTCAATCGAGGCGCTTGTGCCTCTTGAAAAAAAACTGGTTGACAGGACTCTTGTGGTGGGCGGCGGGATTGCAGGGATTACCACTGCCCTTGAACTGGCGGACGACCATGAAGTGATACTTATAGAGAAGGAGCCTTTCCTTGGCGGGCACATGATTGGATTATCCAAGACATTTCCAACACTTGACTGCTCCCAGTGCATACTCACGCCAAAAATGGTGGCTGTGCACAATCACCCCAATATCACCATGTTCACGCAGACCGAAGTTGCGGATGTGAATGGAAGCCCGGGCGATTATTCCATAACGCTCAAACACAGCCCGCGCTATGTGG
>Ga0265296_1003416_pt1 | contig 14763 bp, 16 predicted proteins | sample MunlanPumphouse1_FD_189073 | JGI IMG/M metagenome (GOLD analysis project Ga0265296, IMG submission 189073) | Groundwater microbial communities from a municipal landfill in Southern Ontario, Canada - Pumphouse #1 | ecosystem: Environmental > Aquatic > Deep subsurface > Groundwater | place... | reverse complement strand
TAAGATAGGTTGCTCCGATTAATTGCTCTTCGTATTTTTCATAAAAATCAAAATCAATAAAATAAAGCAGTTTATAAATCACCGTTTCGCCTACGTTCGGCTTAGATCCAACTTTATTTAATATATAGATCAAGACTTCCTTGAATTTATCTAATCTTTTCTGGGGGACATTTATTCTTATTTCTTCCTTGCTTTCTAATTGAGGCTCTTTTGCTAAGGCAACGGATATATCCTGTTTCAAATCAAGTAAAACATCACAGGCAATATTAAATAATTCAGATAGTTTTGATATTTCTTCAACAGTTATTTTCCTTTCGCCGTTCTCTATTTGAGAAAAGGAAACGCGGCTTATCCCTAAATCATCGGCGAGCTTTTCCTGGGATAAACCTTTACTTGTTCTTAAGCCTTTTATCTTCGCTCCAAGCCTTAAATAAAACTTACTCATTAGCTCCCCTCCCCAGCCTCTCTTTTCTAATTAAAATATACCATATGTAATATAATCTGTCAAGCAAATGTCATAAAATCTTTCATGCACTTGTTTCTCTATTTTTCCCACTTTTTAGCTGCTTAAGAGCCTTAAAGAAGATAATTGCCGACATCAAATCGATTAAACCCGAAGAACCTCTGAAGTAAACCGCTGCTTTAATTGTGATAGTAACCTATTGTTCATTCTTTATCCCCTAAAATTATCGTATGCGCTTTTACTCGTTAGAGCATAAAGCATATCTACCAACTTAATGATTCTTTCCGGTGGCACAATCCTCCTAAATCTTCTTCTCTTTTTTGCATCTTTTTGATTAATTAAATAATCGGCGTCTTTATAATAATTTTCCCACACCGGATCTAGATTGTCAGGGAGTACAAATTCAGTTATCTTTAAACCTTCCTGACATAAAGAAGAGGCTGCTTTGGCAAGATCTCGTATTACCTCTGGTGATATGTTGTTTGTTTTATTCAATACCAATTCATAATCTTTAAGATTGATTAGACTATAAACATAATTATATAAAGCAATAAAATTCTGCTTAATGCTCTCGACTTCATGAAGCCGCTGAGTTCTAGGGTTCTTTTTATTGATCTTCTGCACCTGTAATTCTCTTATTCTTTTAAGCAAAATATTTGGTTTAAGATTACTGTTAAGCATTCTTAATAAATCTTCCTTCTCTTCTCCTTTTAAGGCATATTTGGGGTTGTCTAAGAAAGGCATCGCTTCACGGAAAGCAGTAAAATTTCTTAAGCGAGAATATTCTTTCCTGACTTGTGCCTTATCCGGAAACAGTTTTCTAATCCTAAAGCACCTGTTCTGAAACTCTCTGGTAATATAACTTTTTTGGACAATGTTTTCTTTCCCCTCTGCCATGCCGTAGATTTGGCGATAGAGAGTATGTGGTTTTATTTTATAATTCCTAATATATTTTCTAAGCTGCTCACCAATGTCCCACATTACCTCAAGTGCTTCAACGGCGGAAATTTTATGTTTATTTTCTTTATAGAAATTATACAAAGGAGTTATTGCGTCAATTAATATTTTTTTGTCCATCGGAAATTTAGTTTTTATTTAAAATTACCCCATATCTGATAAGCTTCTCCCGACTAGGTCCTTAAGCATCTCTTCAAATTGATAAATAAATTCAACCACCCCTACGAACATATTTTTATTATACTCCGCTTGTCCATGTTTTTTGTAAAATTCATCCTTATAGTGAACTGTTGTCTCTCCGGCTAAATATGTAATCAATCGCTCAGTTATCAGTTTTTCCCTGGTCCTGTGTTGTTCTACCCTTGACTGAAAATCAGGATGTCTCTTATAAATTCTTATTTCACCTCCAAATAATAGAGACCTATAGGGCTTATTTGTTCCGGCATCAATCTGCAAATCATGGTCTACGATTCTAATGTTAAAACCGCTTTTCTTCTTCTCCCCGCCCTTAAACCCAGTATCCTCAAAAGGAATTATCAATGTATTCCATGATAACTCTGTTGCAGTCATTACAAAGAGTAGAAATGCTCGGTAATATCCTCGGGGATATTTTTAGCGAAATCGCCATATTAACCTCCCACTTTGTCCATGCTCTACCATTTAAAAATAGTTAAATAAACTTAAGAAAGCCATGAAATTTTAATCTCGCTCTCTACTGCCTTAAACTCCTTATCTCCTGTTATAACCTCGCCTTTATGCAACTTTGCCAATGCAGCGGCAAAACAGTCAGCATATGATATTTTGTGGGTGGCCTTAAAGCGGGCGGCTTCTCTGGCAAGCTGCATATCTACATCAATTATTTCGATAGGTAAGGTCATGATTATTTTTTCTATTTCGTGGGCTTTATCTTGTCCACACTCGCGTAATACAATATAATACACCTCCCCGAAATTCACTGAACTCATTAATAAATACTTATCCTTTTCTACCGCAGCAACAAAAGATTGCTCAACTTTTTCATAGCCAGCCTCTTTTTCTAAAAAAACTAAAAGGCCATGCGCGTCTAAAACTCTTGTCATCCGCTAACCCTCTCTTTCTTTATCGTTCTTTCGTTCCTCAATGAGCGTTTTTGATAGTTTTCCTTTTGTGGACAAAACACCGGCAATTCTTTCAAAATAAGCCGGCGTAACTGCTTTAAGGATAAGCTCATCTCCTTTTTCCTCAATATACAGCCTTGTTCCCCTTTTGATATTAAGCCTACGGCGGATCTTAGAGGGTATAACGATCTGCCCTTTTGAAGTCACAATTGTCGTAGTCATTATCATCTCCTCCTTTTCCGATAAAAGTATACCATACGGTAAAATGTATGTCAAGTATTTTTTTTCTTACTTTATTAATAAAGTAGTATAATTTCAGCATCTATTACTGGAAATAAATAAAAACGCGCTCCGCTTTTGGCGGAACGCGCAAATTACGGGGCTGACGGGATTCGCACCCGCGACCTTCTCCGTGACAGGGAGACGCCATAAACTAGACTAGGCCACAGCCCCAAATTTTATCGCCTTGAGAAACTTATTATGTTTCCTTTCTAAATACTGTTCCTTTAATACACCCTTATACATATACCTGAATAATTTGGAACTGTCAAGCTTAGAATAACTTAAATGCCCGCCCTTCCTATCTATGTATCCTTTCCCTACCGCCGCATGTTTTAATAACACCTCTGAAAGATGTTTTAGGAAATCCGGGTTTGCGCAGGCAAAACAAGTAGAAATGTAACGGGTCATCTTGTTTTTTCTGGCGCGCCTTTTAAAATAACCGTAGATAATAGACCCATCACCATCAAAATAACCTCTTACAAAATGCCGTATATATATTTTAGGGATATCGGGTAATTTCAACCTTAGTTCTTTATTGGGGATGAACCCCAGCTTAAGTAAATCACCAAACATCCGCTTGGAGCCAATCTGAAGCACAAAAGAAGCGTTCCACTTTTCATTCTGTATTTTCTTCCTAGAGAGCTTGTGTTTGGAATTTAACAATTTCTTTACCTTCTCCAATAGCTCTATGTCGGTTGAACTAAAAGAAACATACTTAGAACCTCTGGGATTAACGAACATGCAACCATCAGCGGAAAAATATCCTAAAACATAGGCCATTCCCGGAGACCATTTCTTAAAAAAATCAATATTGGCCTGGGGCTCTCTCAAAGACTTCGGACATTTAGGTTTCTTTATTAGTTTTCCGGTTTTATATAACCAACTGGTGAGATTCTTATCGGTAAATCTACGACAACTCTGAGTCGGTACATACAGGCGACGAAACCATCTTGTCACTGTCACCCTGGGCGTGTTTAACATCAATGCAATATCCCTGTGTTTCATATCCTCGAGCCAATGCATCTGATAAAGTAAATCCTTAACCGGAACATTAAATCTATTTTCTATGTCCCTCACCCTGTTCGATATTTCTAGTTTAATCATTTTTTATTTCTGGTGGGCGATAGAGGACTTGAACCCCTGACCCTCTGCGTGTAAAGCAGATGCTCTAACCAACTGAGCTAATCGCCCCCAAATTTATGCTCCGGCAAGCTTTCCTAATATACCTAAGGTAAAAGCCATAACAAAGAGCGCGACTGTCTCGGTCATGCCTAGCACCACTAGATAGTTCCCAAAACCTTTTCCGGTTTCTGCCATGGCATCGCAGGCGCTGGCAGCGCATTTACCCTGCCAGTAAGCCGATAGCCCGATTGCCAAGCCGCAAAACCCGCCGATGCCCCAGAGATACTGCCCTTTTATAGCCAGCTCTGCCATTTTGTTCATTACAATCATCCCGTAAATCGTCTGGGTCAGCGGCGCGCCGACAAAGGCGACCAGAAGAAACGACGCCGGCTTATTCTGGGCGTAGTTTTTCTTCCATGCCCCGATGGCACTCATCCCGGCAATCCCTACTCCGGCGCCTGATCCGCAGGCAGAAAGTGCTAAGACAAGGCCAAGCCCGAGATCTTTAAATTGACTAATCAAGCTTATCTCCATAGCGACCCTCCTTTAAATGAGTGCTTAACTTACGAGTACGATAGTACGAGTAAGTTAATGCGCGAATTTATCCCGAGCCTGCGCAGCCCCCCGCTATTGCTTTACTACAAGGCGCGGGGGCAAGCGCTTAGGCGAGGGACTAGAACATTTACTTTTAAAGATTTATTCCGCCAGCGGCCTATAAGGCAGACCACTCCAAGTTATACCTGTATGATTAAGCCCGAATTCCAATACATTAAGCCGCACACCATGCACCAGAATAGCTATCGGGCCAAGAGCAATATTTAAAGAATGCCCGATGATTTTAATCAAAATTCCCCCCGAGGTTGCAACTATTCCTCCGCCCAACCCGGCGGCCATAGCGTTAGTGGTATTGGCAATAGCTACGCCGGCTAAACCTACGGCAAAAAGCCTGACATAAGATACCACATCGGTAAAAGCGCTCATAAAACTCAAGCCAAAAGTAATAGCGCCAAATCCCGCCCCCATTCTTTTGAATATATTCTTCCGCGGTTCGCTAAAAAATAAAACTAACAGCACGCTAATAACAGCCAGCGGCAGGCCAAAACTAAAAAACGCCCCCCCGAGGATCAAGGCGCAAGCCAGAGAATAAGCCACCCACACAACCCCGATCCAACCCAGATCCGCCAACAATGCCTGGCTGGGGAATTTTATAAACGCGCGCCAGGCATGGCCCAGGGTCAAATGGAACGCCCCGAGAAAAAAACAAAATACCTGCATGGTTTTATCGTCGGAAAGCGCAGGCAGCAAGCCATTATACCCCAATTTCACCAACCAGTCATGCCCGAATAAATTAGCGGTTAAAATCCCCCAAACTATAGCGCAAAAACTTAAAACAAACAATAGAAAGAAAACCTCCTTGCGCCATTTATTGCCGAATTTCTTCCGCAGAAACAAGGCCAGCAAAAAATAACTTAAGCCGTAACCGGCATCGCCGATTAGAATCCCCACAAAAATACTAAAAAAAACTAAAAATACCGGGCTAACATCTAACTCGCGGTAGCCGGGAGAAATATTTAAAAGCCGCATTACCGGATTAATCATTCTAATCCAGAAGGGATTGCGTAAAAGTACAGGTATCTCCTCATCTTCGGAAGGCTCATTAATCACTAATCCCCATTTCTGCTCCCGGGCCTCTATTTCTATAATCTCAACCTTATCTAGCGGCAGGAATCCGGCAATATAACTAAGCTGCCCTTCTTGGCACATACCATTAATTGCCTGTTGTAATTCCAGCTCTTTTTCTAAAGCAGTTTTCAACTCCCGTAGAAAATTAAAATATTCGGCATCCTTGCGGATATGCTCTTTAAGCACAGCCATAACCTTAGCGTCCTCATCTAACTTTTGGCGCATGCCGCTTAAGCCCTGCTTGGGCAATTGCAAGGTTGGAAACGGCAGGTTAATTGCCTGCCGCGCGAAAACCGCCAGATAATTTATCCCTCCGCGGCGGGAAATAACTTTAACCGCGCAATCCCCGGGAATTAACTTAAGTTCATTTTCCCGGGCTTTACAGAGGCTGACGTATACCCCGCCTGCTGCCAGCTGAAGTAATTCTTGGGGATCAAAATCGCCCCAGGCCTCCCACTCGGCAATCAGGCTTTTTAAGCTATAGGAATAAGCTTCCAGCTGCTCGTAGCGCTTCCACAAATTAATAATATGCCGGACATTTACCGGCCAGGGATGGGGGATTTCTTTTTGCAAAGGCAGTTCCCCGGCGGAAACTTCACAGCGGCTGAAGACATTAAATACCGCTGCCAAAAGTGCGATCTCTTCCTGCAGGCTGGCGATATCCTTTCCCTGCGGCGGCTGCTGATGCTGAACATGCAATACCCCCAAACTGCGCAGGCGCTTCACAGTGCTGGCAGCATCTTTAGCCAGAGTGATAATAGCAGCTTTCTTCATCGGCATAATCACGCCAGGGCCTCCTCAAGCATATTGGCTTCAATCTTGGCCTTAGCCATCTTGCTTCTGCCAACGGCATTAACCATTTGGTCGCCTAAGTAAATCTTAATCAGCCGGATTGCCTCTTTTGCCTCGGGAATTTTTACTTTCTCAAATAAGTTCACCCGCTGGGTAGTAACGCGCAATTCGCGGCGTAAAATTAAGATTCCGGCCTCAATGGTTCTAATTTCTTCCTCTTCGGATACCAGCTGGCGCAAAAATTCCAATGCCCCGTCTACCCACAAGGGAGTTAAAAATAAATCGTATTCCGGATCAGAAAATTTAACCTTGCCAAAAACCGGCAAATCTACGCCGGCGACATTCTTGCTGGTAGTAATTTTCTCTCCGGGCCTAACCCATTCAGGGCTTAAGTAACCCTCCACCAAAAGCCCACTCCAGGAATGAATAGATTTTTTTCTGGCAACCAGATGGCGCTGTTTTTCTTCTAGAAACCCAAGCTGCTGCGCAATCTCAAGCTGCAGCTGTTGCTTCTTTAATTGCAGCGTCGGCAAATAACGCTCATATTGCTGCAGCGCGTCGCGCTGCCGTTTCAGCTCCCCTTTAGTCAGCTTTATCTTCATAAACTCAATTCTTTGTAACAGTTCAGCGTTTAGAAGTACTTTGTCATTGCGAGGAGCGACAGCGACGAAGCAATCTAAAAAAGATTGCTTCGCAAAAATCGCTCGCAATGACACATCTCGTCGGAACGCTTCCGAGAGCTGAACTGTTACAATTCTTTACGCTTTTCCCGCTTTGCGGGATCCCGCTATATTTTTTAATTTTGGTGCGGGAACACTTTACGCTACTTTTACTTCGGCCAGTATTTTTCAATCAATGCTTTTTTGATCCCGGTCTCCTCGGGCGTAAAACACTCCGCCAGTATTGCCCAGCCTAAATCCAAAGCCTGCTCCAGCGGAATATTCACCTTTAAAGACATCATCTTTTCTTCAAAAAGCCGGCCGTATTTTAAAAGCTTGTTATCCCAGGCGCTCATCTGGAAACCCATGGACTGTTTCTCTAGAGTCTCGCGGAACTGGGCAAATAACTGAATCATCATATCCATAATCACGCGGTGGTCATCGCGCGTCTTTCCGTTGACTTGCTGCTTCAGCCGCGACAAAGAGCCAAAGGGCTCAATCACCCCGTTTTTCAAATAGAACTGGCCTTCGGTAATATAACCGGTATTATCCGGCACCGGATGCGTAACATCATCTCCGGGCATGGTGGTAACCGCTAAAATCGTAATTGACCCGGCGCCCTCAAAATCCACTGCCTTTTCATAACGAGCTGCCAGCTGGCTGTATAAGTCTCCCGGATAGCCGCGGTTGGAAGGAATCTGCTCCATGGTAATAGCGATTTCCTTTAAGGCATCGCTGAAGTTGGTCATATCCGATAAAAGCACTAAAACTTTCTTGCCCTGAAGCGCGAAATTTTCCGCTACTGCCAGAGAAACATCCGGCACCAGGAGGCATTCTACCGTCGGGTCAGAGGCGGTATGAATAAACATGATCGAGCGCGATAAAGCACCATGCTCTTCTAAACTATCGCGGAAAAATAAATAGTCGTCATACTTTAAGCCCATTCCGCCTAAGATAATAATATCTACCTCTGCCTGCGTGGCAATACGCGCCAGCAATTCATTGTATGGTTGCCCGGCAATGGAGAATATCGGCAGCTTTTGCGAAACTACCAGCGAGTTGAACAAATCGATCATCGGGATACCGGTGCGAATCATCTTATTGGGAATAATCCTTTTTATTGGATTAACCGGCGGCCCGCCGGTTTCTATCATATTCTCCGAAAGCTCCGGCCCGTTATCCAATGGCTTGCCGCTGCCGTTAAAAATCCGGCCTAAAAGGTTTTCACCGCTTGCCACGCGCATAGGATGCCCTAAGAAACGCACCCGGTCTCCGGTAGAAATCCCGCGGCTGCCGGCAAAGACCTGCAAGGCAACTTTCTTATGGTCTAAGCGAATCACCTGCGCTAAGGAAGTTCCCTGCCGCGTTTTTACCTGGGCGATATCAAAAAATCCCACGCCCTCTGCCTCCACGGTAATCACATCGCCGACGATCTGGCTGATATTAGTATAGACTTTCTGCATTGCTCATCCCTTATGCTTTAAGATACTGTTTGATTAAGTGATTAATTTCCATTTCCGTATTTTTGAATTCCGCGCCCTGAAAAGCAAAAGAGTTCCAGCCTTTAAAAAGCTGGCGCAGCGCCTGAAAAAATTTCAGCGCGGCTTCCTTATCAGCAAAAACTAAATCTGATTCCAGGATGCGGTAGATAAAATCAAAAATATATTGCTGCCTCTCTTTAGAAGTAGCTTCATCCACCGGGTCAAAGGCATTCTGCTGCAAATAGACAAAGTCAAAAAATTCTCCCTTTAGATAGGAAACATAATCCGCCAAAGAAGTACCTTCTTCACCGATTACCTTCATCATGCTGGCAACTTCATAGCTAATACGTAAGGCTTCATGAGCGCGCGTTTTTTGTTTCTCGTCGATAAAACTGGGGTATTTGCTCCAGCTAATCAACGGGTCAATTGCCGGATAGCGGCGCGCGTCTGACCGGTTGCGCGATAATCCGTGGAATGCCCCCACCACCTTAAGCGTTGCCTGAGTTACCGGCTCTTCAAAGTTTCCCCCTGCCGGGCTGACTGCTCCGCCGATAGTCACTGAACCGGTTTTTCCGTTATATAAACGCACTAAACCCGCCCGCTCATAAAAGGAAGCAATGCGCGACTCCAAATACGCAGGAAACGCCTCTTCTCCGGGGATCTCCTCTAACCTTCCGGACATCTCGCGCATTGCCTGCGCCCAGCGCGAAGTAGAATCCGCTAAAAGTAAAACATTCAAACCCATCTGGCGGTAATACTCGGCGATAGTAACTGCCGTGTAAACGCTGGACTCTCTGGCAGAAACCGGCATCGAACTGGTATTGCAAATAATTACCGTACGGTCCATCAACGGCCTTTTGCTGCGCGGGTCAATTAGCTCAGGGAATGTCTTTAAAGTCTCTACCACCTCGCCGGCGCGCTCGCCGCAGGCGGCAATCACTACCACATCTACTTCGGCATGGCGGCTGGTAAGCTGCTGCAAAACAGTTTTTCCGGCGCCAAAAGGCCCGGGGATACAATAGGTGCCGCCGCGGGCAACCGGAAAAAGCGAATCAATCAAACGCATCTTTGTCACCAGCGGCTCAACAGGCCGTAATTTTTCCGCGTAAGCTTTAATGGGAATTTTTATTGGCCAGCTTTGCCAAAGGAATACCTCGCTCTCTTTTCCAAACTCGTCTTTTAGCTTGGCTATCGGCTGGCTAAGCGTGTAATCTCCGCCGGGTGCAATCTCTACTAACTCTACGCTTCCCTGCAGATTAAAAGGCACACAGATATAATGGGTAAATATTTTTTCCGGCACCGAACCTAAGTAATCGCCGGCGCGCAGCTGGCTGCCGATTTCAGCAATCGGGGTAAACTTCCAAGCAGTATCCTGGCGCAGGGCGCGCTGATAAATTCCGCGCTTTAAAAAGTATCCGTATTCTTTAGCTAATTCCGGCAGGGGATTTTGCAGGCCGTCAAAAATCTGTCCTAAAAGACCGGGCCCTAATTCCACGCAAAGCAGCTCGCCGGTAAACTCTACCTGGTCGCCCACTCTTAAGCCGCGGGTATTTTCATAAACCTGCATTTCCGCGCTTTTTCCCCGCACGCGGATAATCTCGGACTTTAAGCGCTCGTCTCCGTGCAGGACATAAGCTACTTCATTCTGAGTTACTTCACTGTCAAACTCCACTGCCACCATATTGCCGTTAATCCGGCTGATATGCCCAAAGCGTTTCTTTGTCATGCCGCTCCCTTTTGGCTGACGGTGATTTCTTCTAATAATTGCGCGCTATTGGCGCTGCGGATTTTTTCCCAGCGCAGTAAAATTAAAAGTTTATAGCCGTAGATAATTAAAACCGGTAAATCAAAATAATGGCCCAGGCTTAGCTCCTCCAGCTTATTCCAGCGCGCCTGGTCAAGCATACGTTCAGCATCCAGAAATAGCGGCGTGCGCAAAACTGCCTGGGCAAGATGCTCCAGAGAAAGATCACAAATCGCGCAGGGGCGCAAATAAAGCACTGGATCTCTGTGTTTCCGGCTGGCGCGGCCGGCAGCTAAGGCATTGCGCAGGGCTGTATCAAAAGCCAGCCATTCTTTAATCACTTCTATCTTCAAGGCAGCGCAATTATCAAAGTTAACCTGTGGAAGGCTCTCTAACAGCGCATAATCTTCATCGGGAATACGCTGTTGGCATTGGCCGAGGAATGCCGTAAAAGAAAAAGGCGGCTTAGCGCCGAAGCTTAACATCGGCAAGCTGGAAACCAGATAAGGGTAAAGCGTAGGCATATTCTAATTAAGAAGTAGCGTCCTCTAATACCTGTTTAAGGTTCGGCTTTAAATTTGCGCTGATATATTCTGCCAGCGCCTGGTCAGTAAAATCAAACTGCGATTTTCCGGCATCAAAGCTGATGCTGAAACCAGCGTGAATTGCCTCTGACGGCCGCAGCACCAGGCCTTTTTTGAGCTCATTTTTAAGTTTGCCTAATGTGCCCCGCGCCAAAAGGTCAAAATCATGCGGCGAAACTAGAACTACCGTCTCTACCTGGGCTGAATGCGCGGTTTTCAAAATCAGATCGTGTAAAATTTTCTCCAGCAGCTCCGGAGATAAAGCCTCGCGCACATCCTGAGCAACAATCCGGCCTAAGGTGAGATTAATTTCCTTACGTAAACCCAATAATACATCCCGGGCTGCCTGGGCAAGCAGGGCGCGGGTTTTTTCTTCCAAGCCGGCGATTCTTTCTTCAGCCTGGCGCAGCATTAATTCAGCGTCAATTTTAGCTTGAGCTAAAAGCTCTGCTGCCTGCTTCTGCGCCTGGGCTTGGATTACTGCCGCTTTTTCCTCGGCGGATTTAATGCCTTCGGCGTTAATCTTAGCAATTAAAGATTTAATATCTTCGCTCATAAGCTTCTCCCTAATTCCCTTGCTACTGACAGCGGGTCGCCTGCCTGCAAAATCGGCCTGCCGACAACTAAGAAATTGCTGCCTGAACGCGCTGCCTCTTCTACAGTAGCCACTCTTAATTGATCTGTGATATCTGCGCCCTTAGGCCTGATACCCGGAGTAACAATCACAAATTTATTGCCCAGATTTTTCCGCAGTAAGCGGATTTCCCAAGCGGAACAAACCACGCCGTCTAAACCGCAGGCCAAGCCCATTTTTGCCCTTTTTAAAACTTCTGCCTTTGTGCTTTTCTGGCTGGTTAAAACAGTCACCCCCAATAAAAGCGGGGGCTTAACTTTTATTCTTTTTGCTTCCGCGCTGGCTGCCTCTACTGCTTTCTCCAGCATCTCTTTGCCGCCGCAAATATGCAGGGTGAGCATTTTTACTTTTAAGCCTACTGCCCGGCGCACAGCGCAAGCAATAGTATTAGGGATATCATGGAATTTTAAATCCAAAAATACTCCCGCGCCTTTTTGACGCAGATAATCAATGACCCGTGGGCCTTCAGTAATAAAAAGCTGGGCTCCAACTTTAAAGGTTTTTATTTGCGGATAAAGCCGGTCAATAAAATGCCTTGCCTGTTGAAAAGTATCGACGTCCAGCGCCAAAACTAATTCCACCTTGCCGTACCTATGCATTTTCTTCCGCCGGCTTACGCCGGCGGTATCCGTATCCATTAATTCCCCACACGTAAGTGTGGGGTATCCAAATTACCAATAAGACTTTTTACATCCTTTATTCTGTGCTTATTTAGATAATTCTTAAGCCCGGCAATTATCTCCACCGCCGCACTGGGATTGATGAAATTGGCAGTACCCACTGCTACAGCGCTTGCTCCGGCAAGGAAAAATTCCAAGGCCGAAGAAGTATCCATTATACCACCCATGCCAATGATGGGAATCTTAATTTTGCGAAAAACTTCCCAAACCATGCGCACTGCTACCGGCCGGATTGCCGGTCCGCTAAGTCCGGCAGTAACCGCAGCAACTTTAGGTTTTCTGCTGGCAACGTCGATACTCATTCCAATGAGCGTATTAATCAAAGCAATGGCATCGCTGCCGGCATCTTCTGCTGCTTGAGCGATCTCGGTAATATCAGTGATATTGGGCGAGAGTTTGGTAATCAAAGTTTTGGCGGTTACCCTGCGCACTGCCTTGACTACCTCATAAGTAGCATGCGCATCCTGCGCAATCAATCTTCGTCCCTCGTCCCTCGTCCCTCTTCCCTCGTGGATATTCGGGCAGGAAATATTCAATTCTATTGCTGCCGCTAGTTTTATATTATCCAAAATTTTTGCCAATTCCGTAAACTCTTTAGGATCTTCTTCAGAAGAAATGCTGAAGATGACTGGAACGCCGTATTCAGCAAGATGAGGAAGTTTTTCCCGGATAAAGGCTTCAATTCCGGGGTTTTCCAGGCCGATGGAATTGAGCATCCCGGAGGGAGTCTCGCAGGTACGCGGACAACGATTCCCCTGCCGCGGCTTTAAGGTAATGGTCTTGGTTACTATCGCCCCAAGTTTATTTAAATCCAGAAAATCTTTAAATTCTTCGGCGTAGCCAAAAGTTCCGGAGGCAACCATCACCGGGTTCTTTAATTTCAGTTTTCCGATATTAACTGCAAGCCTTGGGCGCATATTATTTCTTAAAAATCATATTCAGCGCAATCGCCAGCAAAAATACGCCGAACATCTTTTTTAAAATCAACGAAGGGATATGCTGGACCAATCCGGCGCCGAAATAGCCTCCGAACAAAAACCCCAGGCAGATAAACGCGGCGATAGATACCTTAACATTTCCCGCCTGATAATATCTTAAAACCGCCAATATTCCTACCGGAGGCAAAAGGGCAGCTAATGCCGTACCCTGCGCCTGGTGCTGGTTTAAGCCCGAAAAAAGCACCATCGCCGGAACCATGATGCTTGCCCCGCCTACTCCGAACATGCCGCCGAAAACTCCGGAAACCAAACCGATAAATAAATAAAATAATGGACTCATCTACCCTCCTAAAAGCTTGGCTCAATACATAAAACTTTATATTTCTTAAAATCCTTTAGCCCGCCCTGGATAAAACTTAAATTAGTCAAATACTTCATCCTGCACCAAACCCAGAATTTATTTTTCGGCTCCATGCTGAAATTCCATTTCACAAACTGATAGGAAAAATAAACCAATAGCGCCAGTGACGCAAGCGTAAAAATTATCGCTGCGCTGCCTGCGGTAGCAAAACTAAAAATTAACCCCGCGATAAAAAATAGAAGAAATAAATGCAGCAGGTGAAAATTCCCCAAATAGATAAACCCCCTCAAGGGAAAAGGCAGAGTAAAACTCTTTCCTTTAAAATTTTGCATAACTACCTGCAAGCCGCGATTTTTTACGTATTTATCAATCAGTGGTAAATGCGCCTGGCCGTAAGTAACCCAGACTTTTCTTAGCGCCTTGATATCTGCCCGGTGCATGTGGTCTACCTTTGCAATAGGCGCGAAATAGAATTTCCAGCCGCGCATTCTGTGCTGGTAACTTAAGTCCATGTCTTCGCCAGTAGGCCGCTCCCAGAATTTTGCCCCAATTTCCTGCATTGCCGCTTTGCGGTAAGCCACATTGCAGGTGCCGAAAAAGAAGGCGCGATGCCCGCCGATATCAACAGGCATAGGTTCCTTAGGAAAATCCGGGAAATAGCCTTCCTGAATAAAACCGTAGCGCGGAGAAACCATGTTGAAACAAAAATGCTGGCACCAGGCCTCTACCAGATTATCAGGGTCAACCTTTAAGGTAAAAACCTCTCCGCCTACTGCGGCAATTTTAGGGTCATTGGCAAAATGTTTCAGCATTTCATTAACCCATTCCTTACAGGGCGCGCAGTCAGCATCAGTAAAGAACAAGTATTCTCCCTTTACTACTTCCAAGGCTTTGTTGCGCGCAAAACCCGGCGAAGGACAATTAGGAATTTCTACTAGTTTAATGAAAAGGTATTTATTTTGCCAGGATTTGATAATCTCTACGGTCCTGTCAGTAGAACCCCCGTCGGCAATCACCCATTCCCAAGAAGCGCTGGGATAATCTAAATTTAACAAATATTCAAAGGTTTTCTCAATGGTGCGCTCGAAGTTTTTCACAGGGATGATAATGGAGACAAAGGGTTTTTCTGCCGTCATTTTCCGCCTCCTTTTGTTAATTACCGTTCTGTCAAAAGTTTTATCTTCTAATCTATCTAGTTAACGCTGAAAAACTCCTGTAGTTGCCCAATTTATTGGGCAAAGTAATGTAGTTGCCCCATTTATGGGGCATCAACCGAAGCCTGATAA
>Ga0265296_1003414_pt1 | contig 14777 bp, 15 predicted proteins | sample MunlanPumphouse1_FD_189073 | JGI IMG/M metagenome (GOLD analysis project Ga0265296, IMG submission 189073) | Groundwater microbial communities from a municipal landfill in Southern Ontario, Canada - Pumphouse #1 | ecosystem: Environmental > Aquatic > Deep subsurface > Groundwater | place... | reverse complement strand
TAAGGATTTATTTCTTCCCAGGAAATAAACTCATATTCATCTTCTGCCGGGAAGGATGGCGGTGGCGCATAGAGCAAATAAGGATCATAAGTGGTTTGGGTAGTTGTGTATCCGGAGATAACCGGGCCACCAGCATAGTTTACCCAGGAAAAAGTCCAGACGCCGTTGGATATTATTGTACCATAAATTTGTATGGAATTCCTAATGTCGTAAGAAGAAGAAGGGAGATCTTCATAACAACCATCACCATAACAATTACGAAAGACATGCCCCTTTTGCGCTAGCAAAGCAGCATCAATAACTAAATTATCCTCGGAATACAAGGGAATTGCAATGTCATTTTGCGCTATTAAACCCAAAACAGTCACGCCATCACGAGTGGCATAAGTTAAATCATTCTGAATATAAATATTAGCATCTTCATAATCAGCGTCTGGCAATCTGGCCGCGGCCAGAGTAGCCCGGCCGTCAATTATGCCTTCTATCCAGACATTATCTTCCACAAATATCAAGCCATTAGACGGAATATTATAGGTGCCGACATTAGAAGTATTTTTATAACTGATTGAATCATAAACCCAAGCAGTGCCGTTATAGCTCCAGACAGGATTTTCTAATTTGGTAACTTTACGTACGTCAAAAGTGCCATTATCTGAAAAAGTAATTAAATAGCCGTATTTAGTGGAGGGTTCAAAGTATTCGCCAGAGGCATTAGCTGCTGTTTTTATAGTATCTAAATCAACTGTGATCACGTCAAAATCTACACTATCTGTCACTGGATAATCCCATAATTGGGCATCAATGCCAGTACCCCAGATACCAGGTTTGTCTTCGCCTGCCGCAGCACAGCCGTGTTCTTCGCCGCAAATATATGTTTCCTTGATCGATGTCATGCGGGAATCGCAAGTGCCGTCCATTCTAATGCCGCCGTTAGAATGTACTAGACCTGATAGGCTTTCCGTGTCGCCAAACCAAACATTGCTGTTAGTAGCAAAAGCATATTGCGCCAAAGAAGGCTTGCTATAACGGGCTTTGATAGTTCTTTGAATATTAGGGTAATCATCAGTCCAGCCAACGGCAGTAATAGCAATCACACCAGTATTAGAACTAGAAGTAGTGCCGCAATTCCCTTCATAATCGCCATGCGCTAAATGGGCAGATAAGGCGCTAATGGGAATTATAGCGGTGCGTTCAGCTGGAGTGCCAGGCTTGTGGCAGATCGTTACTCTCGCGCCATAACTGGCAGTTTCCGTGGTTTCGGTTGTCACTGAATAATAGCCAATTAAATTTCCCGAAGGCCCGTAATAGGCCTGTTCAGTAATGGCTGATAAATCATCATCGTTATGCGCCAAGCGCCAGCGATAATAGTTGAGGCCGGCTTCAGCTACCTGTAAAGCATCTTCTTTAGCAATTTTTTGTCTTAATAGTCGATGTTCTGTTACCAAAAGTGAAGAAATAGCTGTGAGGCTAAGAATCATGATAAAACCAAAGATCACCACGATCACTAATAAGCTACCTTGTTTTTTTCTTATAGTTGGCATATTTAAAGATTATCTTTTAAATTTCTTAATTGCACGAAAGTTTCTAGTGTAAAAGTATCTGGCACTCGTTCCGGATTGACATTAACCTCCAGATCAATTTTAGCCAGTGTGATGCTGGTAACATCTGCCGGATAAGTTAAAGGCGTGGTGGTGCTGGGATAATTTTCATCATAATAAGTGAAAATCGGCGTATCGCTATCATTAACCACCGAAGCAGAAATTATAGTTTCAGTCTCTGTGCCGCTATATGTTAAAGGGTCGCCAGAAGGCTCTAACACTCCTCTGATAAAATTCGTGCCGTCTAAAAAATAATGCACTCTTTCCGTAGCGATATCAGCGTCAATATCAGAATAAAAGGTCAGAGAATTTTCTTCTGCTTGCACTATGGAATAAGCTCCGGTATCGGCAGCAGTAGATTCGCGCAATTCTTTAGTAAAGAGCTCTGCTCCTTCTTGCGCTTCGGAAATGGCCTGGCTTTGTTCAGAAATAAAAGTTTGCATTTGCCAAGCTTGTCGCATAAAGTCATAAAGAATAGTTAACACTATGCCGGTAACAGCCATAGCAATAACAACCTCAATTAAAGTAAACCCGTGGCATTTGTTCCAAATGCATCGGGTAAAGCCTTTAACTAGTTGCCAAGGAAATTGTTTGTTGTTCTTGTTTAGTAACATTTATTTCTGTCAAATAATTTTGATAACCTACTTTAGATATTGCTAAATTATAAATAGTCGTCTCTAGGGGCGTGAAAAAAACTTGGCCATAAGCATTGCTGGTTAAGGTTTGGTCATAAGTTAAATCAGTTTTATACAGGTGCACGCTAGCGTCAGCCAGAATAGTGCCGTCTGGATTTTGCACAGTGACTAGCAATGTGTAATTAGTATGCGGTGCTAAATAAATCACTAAATTCGTAGTGTTATTAGGTGCTAAGACCATTGGTAGATAAGGGTTGCTGCCGGCAAAATCATAACCAGTGGTGACATTGTCAATGGTAATATTATAAGTGTCAGGCTCAAAATCTGCTAAACTCACTAAACCGTTAGCATCCGTCGTTTGTTCTTGGCTATATTTATAAATTGCCGCGCCCTCGCTATCAGTGCCGATTATTTTATTGCCAATTAAAGTAAAAGTAAAATTTGGCACCACCGCATCAGTATCGTATGTTTTAGCCGTGATGTTCAAAGTGCTTAGCAGATCAATAAAAAAAGATTTAGTGGTAATGCTATCAACCCCGACGCTTAAATGAGCTGGATCAGGATGAGGATTAGTAACTACGTCTTCACTATAAGTTTGCGCGGTACTATAACCGTCTTTAGTAACAATAATTTCATAATTCTGTGTACTAATCGGCGCGCCCGGCAGAATAAATTGACCATTTTCATCTGTTGTTTCCGTGGGCATTGATATGAGCGGCGTAGAATAATTATTAACAATAGAAATATTTGCATTAACAACAGGCGCAGGAGTACTGTCATAAACTTCCAACCAAAGCGTGCCGGTTTCGTCGCTGCTGTCCTCTTCCAGACCTTGCGGCACAATATTAGTGACTAGCACAACTGGCGCACTGCTGTTTGCTGTATTCCAGGTAACTTTTATTTTTACTTTTTTATAATCAGTATTCAGAAGATCAGTCGTGGTGATCAAGCCATCATATGCATCATCAATATAATAGATATTCGTATAGACTGAATAATTTATATTATTGAGCGTTACTGTCTCAATAGCTGCGAGGTCGCCTGCGGGAACGCCGCCCACAGTGCCAACGTCGTTATAAGGTAAATTTTTTATCACTTCCATTTTTTCCGTAGCCACGGCTAAAGCGCCATTGCGAGCTTTGTCGTCGCGTGTAAGTTTTAAGCCCACATTAAGCAACATGATTAAAGCACCGCTGACAATGCTAAAAAGACCGAGGGCGACAACAATTTCGACCAAAGAAAAACCTTTTGTTTTAAATTTGATTGACCAGTGCATAAATAGGATAAATTACAGAGACGGCAATAAATGCCACGCCCGTGCCAACTAACAACATGACAATCGGCTCAATAATCACGGTTAAATTCGCCATGGTGTCTGAAACTTCATCTTCATAAAATTCCGCCAGTTCCTTGGTAATATTATCTAAAGTGCCGCTTTGTTCGCCCACATTGATCATCTGCGTCATGACGGGCGGAAAAAGATCTGGCCTAGTTTTAAAAATACTGGCAATAGACTGCCCTTTTTTTAAATTATCAGTAGAAGCGGAAAGATGCTGGCGGTATATGCGGTTCCCTAAAGTTTCCGCAATAATTTGAAAATCTTCTACAATCGGCAAATCTGTAGCAATTAAAGAATTTAAAGTTCGCGACATTTTAGCCAAATTTATTTTTTTTATAATGCCAGAAAAAATTGGCAGTTTCAGAAGAAGTTTGTGCCAATAAATTTTTCCGGTGTTATTTCTGATAATTAAAATAAATAAGACAATAAGTATAAAGGCAATAATGCCAACGAGCCAGCCATGATCAATTAAAAATTGGCTAATGTTGATCACAATTCTCGTCGGCAAGGGGAGAACAAAGCCAGATTCAGAATACAGTTTTATCATATTAGGCAGCACAAAAATTATCATGCCAATGCTCAACACAACCATCGCTGCTACAATAATGCAAGGATACATTAAGGCATTACGGATTTTTTTACTTAAAGCATAGCTCTTTTTCATTTGCAGCAAAAGCTGCTTTAATGATTCTTCCAGTTTGCCGCTAACTTCGCCAGCCGCAATCATGGAAACAAATAATTCCGAAAAAACATGGGGATATTTTTTTAAGCTCACATGGAACGACACGCCATTTTCTACTTGCTGATGAAGATCAAGAATAATATTTTGGAATTCTTTTTTTTTAGTTTGTGCAGAAAGAGTCTTTAATGATTCATCTAAGGAAAATCCAGCCTTGGTCATGGTAAGAATATTCTGCAAAAAGAATAATTTATCTACATTAGAAACTGTAGTAACATGCAATTTTGATAAAAAAGATTTTTCTGGCATATAATTTATAGTGAGTTTATCGAACTATTCTTTAGTCACTCTTAAAATTTCCTCTACTGTTGTTAAGCCGCGTTTGGCTTTGATAAAACCGTCTTGCGGCAGGGTGATTAAATTATTGCTTACCGCATGCTGGTATATTTCTTCGCGGTTGGCATTTTTTACTATTAATGCTGCCAGCTTTTGGTCGTTTTCTAATATTTCATAAATTCCAATACGGCCTTTATAGCCGCGAAAACCGCACTTCACGCAACCCTTGCCTTTAAAGAAATGCAATTCATTTAAAGATAAGTCTTCTGAGTCTATCTCTTTGTTTATTTTTAATGATTGTAAAATGTCGCTAAATTTAAATTGTTTTTCAATTTGCTTAATATCTTCTTGCGATAAATTATAGCTTTGCACACAGTTTGTGCATATTTTTCGCACCAATCTTTGGGCAATAATAATATTTACCGTAGAAGCGATTAAAAAATTAGGAACGCCCATTTCTGATAAACGGGGAATAGCACCCGCCGCATCATTAGTATGGAGAGTAGATAATACTAAGTGGCCCGTCATCGCGGCGTGGGTGGCAATTTCTGCAGTTTCCTGGTCGCGGATTTCACCAACCATGATAATATTTGGATCTTGTCTTAATAAAGCACGCAAACCCGTGGCAAAAGTAAAGCCGATTTTCGGATTCACTTGGCTTTGGTTAACGCGCGACATGCGGTATTCAATGGGATCTTCCACGGTTAAAATATTTACTTGCGGAGTGTTAAGTAAATTTAAAATTGTATAAAGAGTAGTTGTTTTGCCAGAGCCAGTGGGGCCGGTAACTAGTATCATGCCATGGGGCTTTTTAATGTTCTTTTTCAATATTTCTAATGGTTTTTCCAAGATACCCAATTGCTCCAAGGTTAAAGTTTGTTTTGATTCATCTAATAATCTTAATACCACCTTTTCGCCGTCAAAAACCGGTAAAATAGAAACGCGGAAAGCAATATGATAATCACCAGTTTCAATTTTGAATCTGCCATCTTGCGGCAAGCGATGCTCATCTAATTTTAGATTAGATAATACTTTAATGCGTGCGATTATTCCCGGTTGGATGTTTTTCGGCAAGGTCATTACATCGCGCAAAATACCGTCTATGCGATAGCGCACTACAATATCTTTTTCCGTAGGTTCGATATGTATATCAGAAGCGTTTTCAAAAACCGCATATTCCAATAAAGTATCCACTATTTTAATAATCGGAATATCTTCGGCCGCGATGTTTAATTTATCTATTGGTTGCGTTTTTCCGGTCAAAGGCAAATAGGAAATATTGGCAAATTCTTGTTCCAAGCCCTTATGGTATTGCTGAATAATATTTCTAATGCCTTCTAAAGAAGTAAAATATATTTTTACCTGGCAATTAGTTTTCTTTTTAATAAAATCTATGGTCTGCAAATCATCCGGATCAGTAGTAGCGATTTTTATAATATTCTTTTTTGTGTCTTGCTCAAAAATAACCACTTGATGCGTTTGTACAATGGTTTCCGGCAATAAACTCAATAAGGATTTATCTAGAGTTTTATTTTTCAAATCAATAAAAGGAACATTATATTCCTTAGCTAAAAGTTGAAATAATTCCAATTCGCTAATGAAGCGATTATTCACTAAGTATTCAATTAATGGGCTTTTTTTGCGCTTTGCTTCTAAAACAGCTGCCTCTAGGTCTTCTGGAGATAGTATTTTGTTTTTAAGTATTGTTTGTTTTACAATATTCTCGTGAATCATGACTCAATTATAACATTTTTTTTCCTTATTGTAAATCGTACAAATAAATCGAACTGCCGATTTTGATTTTTGGTTTTTGAGTTAAAAGCCAAGCATAGGCTTTATCTTCGCTCATGATATTTTGCATACTAATAGCGATCAGACCTTTTTTAATAGTTGGTGTCAATGGCAAATAATTTATTTGATAATATTCTGGCGATGCTTTACCCCAATAAGCTAAATAAATCGGTTGAGAAATATTATTTTCTGCTAAATAGTTTTTGAGTTTTTTTAAATCCTGGCCCCAGTCTAAATTTGAATCTAATAAATATTTATGGCCTTCGCTAGAACCGCTAACAAGCAAAGAGAAGTAACCAAGATAATTCGGATAAGTAATTATTGATTCGACAATGAAAAATAAAAGTAAAACTAGCGAAGTTATTTTAATAATTTTATTTTTAAACTGCGGATGAAAAATTATTGTCGCCATAAAAATGAACAAAAATGGATAAATGGGCAATAAATGGCGGATGCCAATATTAATGTGATTGATTATGGAGATGATAAAATATAAAATAGGAAAAATAATTATTAAATAATAATCCAGAGAAATTTTTCTAAAGAAATTATTTATATTATGATAGATAAACAAAGGCATGGAAATAAAAAGCAGTAATAAGGTAGTCAGCGGTGTTTTTACTAAAAAGGCAATGAAAAAATAATACCAAAATCCGCGTTCATCATATTGTCCGAGTAAATATGTATAATGGCCGCCTCTTTCGTGGTCGGCTAAATCTTGCAGCCCGGCATAATATTGGTTAATTTCACCAAAGTAAAAAATAAAGATAATCCAGAAAGTAACCAAGATCAAACCCAGCAACAAAATTAATCCCTGTTTAATTTTAAGTTTAGAAAAAATTGTCGCAATAATTATTATTGGCCATAGTATTAAGGCGGAAAACTTGGTAATTTGGGCTAAGGCAAAAATAAAAAGCAGAATAAATAAATTTTTAATTTTTGGTTTTTCAATGTATTGACAAAAATAGTATAAAGTGGCGAGAAAGCCTAAACTTACGGCAATATCTGTTGTAATATAGCGTGAATGTGCTAAAATATTGGAGTCAAAAACAAATAGAGCTAAAGCGAATAATCCAGCTTTTACCCCGCTAATTTTTTTTGCCCATTTAAAAATCAGCCAGCCCAGTAATATGCTGCAAAACATTATTGGCAGCCGGCCTAAAAAAAGCATCATCTCCGCCTGATTGCCTAAATCATAGAAGAATTTTCCCGCAATATCCCATTGATTAGCATCACGAAGATCTTGCCAGGGAAAAACAGCATGCAAGGGCGAGATAAAAATAGCAGACAGCAATTTTACTAGCGGCGGGTGCTCTGGGTTAAGAACTATTTGATGATTAACTAAATAGCTATAGCCAGCAGTTAAATGCACGCCTTCATCAATGATCTGTGACTCTGTCCATGCGGAAGAAATTTCTAAAATAAACATTAATAATAAAAGCAGTATCGCCATGAGTTTTCCTCTTTTTTCCAAAAAAATATTTAGTGATAAACTTTTTAGCATATTATTAATCTGCGGATTGGTTTTAAATATTCTTTTATGGGTATTGGTTATTTGGAAAGTCAGACCACAGGAAGAGCCGCTATTTTTGCATTACAATATTTATTTTGGTATTGATTTATTGGGTAGTTGGCAACAATTCTACTTAATGCCTGCTTCTGGAACAGTTATTCTTTTGCTTAATAGTATTTTAGCTATTTTACTTCCCCAGAAAGAAAAAATTATTAGTCATTTTTTAGCAGCTATCAATATTATAGCACAAATCGTTTTAATAGTGGCGTGTATTTTAATTATTTTACTTAATTTTTAGTATGGAATGGGATTTTTATTTTTCGCTGATTAAAATTATTTTTCTCACCACATTATCTTTTGTGGTAGCTATTTTTTTTACGCCAATACTGACGCATTTTTTGTATAAATATAAATTGGGTAAAACTATAAGGCACGACGGTCAAACCCCTGTTTTTACGCAATTGCACAGCAAGAAAACCGGCACGCCGACAATGGGCGGCATTGTTGTTTGGCTGAGCGTTTTAGTTTTAGCAGTTTTGTTTTTTTATTTAGGCAATTTTTTTCCTTTTTTCATGAAGCTGAATTTTTTAAACCGCGCACAAACATTGCTTCCTTTAGGAGCATTAATTGCCTCGGCGATCGTGGGCTTGTTTGATGATCTGCTGGATATTACCGGCAAAGGCACGAAAGGCGGTGGTGGCTTGCGGATGCGCCATCGTATTGTTGTTTATGCTTTAATTGCTTTGGCTGGGGCGTTATGGTTTTATTTTAAATTAGATTGGGACGTAATACACGTGCCGTTTTTAGGCAATTTTTCCATTGGCTGGTGGTATATTCCCATTTTTATTTTTATTATTTTTGCTACGGCATTTTCTGTTAATGAAACAGACGGTTTAGACGGCTTAGCCGGCGGGTGCCTGCTTTATGCTTTTGTGGTTTATGGTGTAATTGCATTTATGCTTAATAAATACGATCTGGCGGCTTTTTGCGGAGTGATTGTGGGCGCCATGCTGGCCTTTCTTTGGTTTAATATTTATCCAGCGCGGTTTTTTATGGGCGATACCGGTGCCATGTCCTTAGGAATTACTTTAGGCGTCATTGCCATGCTCACCAACTATGCCTTATTGCTGCCTTTGGTTGGTTTTATTTTTGTCATTGAAGCATTATCGTTTATTATCCAAATAGTTTCCAAAAAAATCAGAAAAAAGAAAGTTTTTGTTTCTGCTCCTTTGCATCATCATTTGGAAGCTACTGGCTGGCCAGAGCCGAAAATTGTCATGCGTTTTTGGATTATTGCCACGGTCATGGGTGCACTGGCAATAATTATTTTCCTTTTAGATCGCGGCCTTAGTATAATGCCGGCATGATTGTGAAAAAGAGCATTGCTAAAATCATGAGCGAACCAATTATTATCCAGGCTAATTTAATTTTCTGTTTTTGATTCATATGTTTGAAAAAAATATTTTAAAAAATTTAAAGGCAGATGAGGAAAAAATTTCTATTGTTCATGAATATGGTTATATTTTATTTTTTCCATTATTTATTTCATCGCTAGTTATTATTCTTGATTTTTTCTTGATGTATCCGCTCTGGCGGTTAGGCTGGTGGGGAGTTCTAATATTTCTGCTGATTATTATTGCCGCTACAGCTTATATCTTACGGAAAGTTGTTATTTGGTCATTAAATGCTTTTTTAGTCACTAATCGCCGGATTCTTGATTTAAACCAAACAGGTTTATTTTCTAAAAGTGTGACGGAAACTACTTTTGATAAGATTCAAGATATTAGCTATAATAAAAAGGGTATTTTCGCTACACTTTTAGATTATGGCGATGTGGTAGTAAAAACTGCCAGCCATAATGAGAGTTTAGAGTTGAAAAAGGTGCATCATCCGGCAGAGGTGCAGGATATGCTCACCGAATGCCAAGGTAAATTTAGCAAAAAGTTATAAATTTTACAAGTAAGATGTTGAAAAGCTCCCTACGATCAAGAAAAAGCTTCAAAGAATTGCTCAGTTCCAAGATATTTTTAATTGGCTGCTTAATTTTTATCTGCTTGATTTCATTTTCTGTGGTAAAAGAATTTTTACGTAAACTAGAGATAAGTCGTGAAATAAATAATCTGCAGGGTGAGGTTTCTAATTTAGAAGAAAAAAATACGGAAATGGCTGATTTAGTGCAATACTTAAATTCTTCTGGTTGGCAAGAAAAAGAAGTTAAAGCTCGTTTAAATCTACAATCGCCCGGTGAAAAAGTAGTGCTGATCCCAGAAAACAATCAAACAAATTTAAATACACCTAAGCCCCTAGAGCTAAATGGGCAAGCTGAAGAAACAAAAATGAGCAACCCGCAAAAATGGATTAATTATTTTCTTACTAATTAAATGAAATCTTTCGACAAGCTCAAGATAAAAAAAATATTAATTATTATAAGTAGCGTAGTTGGCGCGGTGATAATTTTTTTAATTATTTACGGCATAGGTGTCTATCAGTGGCATTGGCAGAGCCTTATTCCTTATCCGGCGGCAATAGTAGATTATAAAATCGTTAGTTATAATGATTGGCAGCAGAAAATTGATCAATACCAAAAAACAAAGAGCTTTTATGCGCAAGGTGAATCAGCAGGCTTGCCAGCTTTGAATATGCCGAGTGATGAAATGATAAAAGAGCAGGCATTGGAAGATTTAATTAAAGCAAAAATTATTGAACGCTTAGCGAAAAAAAATAAAATTAAAATAACAGCAGAGGAAATTAATGATGCCTACCAAGAATTAGTACTCGGCCAAGTAAAAAATGGCGAAGAATCTGCCGAAGAAAGTTTGCAAAAAATTTATGGCTTATCCATAGCTGAATTCAAAAATCAGGTTATCCAAGAATACCTCTGGCGGCAAAAATTAAATGCCAAGCTAGCTGATGGATTGAAGCCTTTAGCAGAAAAAAAAGCTGAGCAAGTATTAGCGGAAGCTAAAAGCCAGCCTAGCCAATTTGAAGCCTTAGCCAGAGCATATAGCGAAGACAGCACGGCTTTAAGCGGCGGCGATATGGGTTATATTGGCAGAGGCGAAATGGTGACTGCTTATGAAGATACTGCTTGGCAATTAAGCGTGGGTGAAATAAGCGATTTAATAGAGACGCCTGCTGGTTATTATATTATTAAAGTAGAAGATAAGAAAAAAATTGATGGCGAAGATGAAATCAAAATCCGTCAGATTTTTATTAAAATAGATTTGGATAAATTAATAGACGAAAACCTTTCTTCTTATCAAGTAATTCGTTTGGTAAAGTAATTTGAGCCCCCTGTCGGAATTGAACCGACAACCTACGGTTTACGATACCGTTGCTCTACCAGTTGAGCTAAAGGGGCTTAGGCGATGGCAGGCGCAGCATTGACCATTTTAATATAAAATAGTATGATATTTAAGCTATGTCAAATAATCAACATCATATTCTATTAGTTGAAGACGAGCCTAGTTTAACAACTTTATACCGCACTATTTTAGAAAAACATTTTCAGCTTGACATCGTCAGCGATTTTACCGCGGCAAAAACTTATTTATCCTCTCATCAGCCCGAGTTAATTTTATTAGATTTAATCATCCCTTTTGCCCAGGGCCAGGCACCAAATTTTAGTCAGCGGTTAGGCGTGGATTTGCTGAAGCTGAAAGAGATTAATAATATTCCGGTTATTGTTTTTACCAATTTAGACGATGAACAAGACAAAACAGAGACCAAAAAACTCGGTGCGAAAGAATATATTGTCAAGGCAAACATCCTGCCTGCGCAATTAGTAGAAAAAATTTCTAGCATGCTATGAAATATAAAATTATTTTAGTAAGTCTATTTTGTTTTTTTTTCGCTGCACAGTTAGAAGCTAAGGATGTCTTTAATCTTTATCCTGACGCGCAGCAAAAAGGCTATACCTTTTCCACGGCTGACGGCAAATTTAAAGTGGGTATTTTAGGAAATTCTTTGTCCCCGCGCGATAAAATAGTGGTGACCCTTAGAGAAGTCCAACAAAAGAGAGTTACCTTGCCAGATAATGAATATTTAATCAGCAAAATTTATGCTGTTTATTTGTATAATGAAAAAAGAGTGCGCGTAAAAAAGTCTTTATGGATTAGTATGGCCTATGATACAGATAACGGGGCCGCGAAAAAAATTAAATTATGGAAAAAGAAAAAACAAAAATGGATAACATTAAATTCCGATGACAAGAGTGCAGACCAAATTATTCGCACTTCTTTAAAACGCACTAAAGCAACTTTTGCGGTTTTGCAAGAAGAGGGAGATTACGAAATTGGATTAGCCAGCTGGTATGACGCAGATGGCGCGGCTCATCGCACTTATCCATTTGGCACTATTGTCAAAGTGACAAATTTAGCTAATAATAAGTATTGTGAGGCAACAATTACTGATCGCGGTCCTTTTATTGAAGGGAGGATTATAGATTTATCACGCGAAGCATTTGCCGAAATTGCGGATTTAGGCGCCGGAGTAGTAGAGGTAAAAGTTGAACCAATTTATATCCCTTAAATTTATATGATATATTTTAAGAAAGTAACTAAGATTTATCAGAATGTAACAGCCGCGGCGCGTGATATGAATTTGCATATTAAGCCCGGAGAGTTTGTTTCCATTGTCGGGCAATCTGGCACCGGAAAAACAACTTTAGCAAAAATGATTTACGCCGAAGAACGGCCAACGCGAGGAGAAATTATTATTGGCGGTTGGAATATTACCAATATTAAACCTAAAGAAATTCCGGTTTTGCGTCGGCAAATTGGTGTAGTGTTTCAAGACTTTAAACTATTAGAGAAAAAAACTGTTTATGAAAATGTAGTTTTTGCGCTCGAGGTTTGCGGCGTCAGTTATCAGCGTATTCACAGCATTGTGCCACAGGTATTAAAATTAGTTGGCCTAGAAAATAAGACCAATAGTTTTCCCAAGCAACTTTCTGGTGGCGAACAGCAAAGAGTAGCGATTGCCCGCGCTTTGGTGCATAGGCCAAAAATTTTAGTGGCAGATGAGCCGACTGGTAATTTAGATTCTATTAACACTAAAGAAATTATTGATTTATTATTAAAAATAAATAAATTCGGCACGACCGTGGTCATGGTGACGCATAATCGCGATGTGGTAAATTCTCTGCGCAAGCGCGTGATTACCATTCAAGACGGTGTGATTATTTCTGATCAATCAGCCGGAAAATATATATTATAAAATTATGTTCATCGGCGTATTTCGCACAACTAAATTAGCCTTACAGAATTTCTGGAGAAATCTATGGCTTTCCATTATTACCATATTTATTTTATTTCTTACTTTATTTTCTATTTCCATTATTGCCGGCCTCAATTTAGCTGCTGACCAGGCTATTAAAGCCGTGAAAGACAAGGTAGATGTGGATATTTTTTTCAATACAGAAACTCCAGAAAGCGAAGTATTAGCCGCGCAAGTATATTTGCAGGGCTTAGAAAATGTAAAAACAGTACAATACACTTCGCCAGAACAGGCATTGGAAAATTTTAAAGCTGCTCATCTTGATGATGAAAACATTCAGCAGTCGCTGGCAGAATTAAAAGACAATCCTTTGCCCGCTAGCTTAACTATCAAAGCGCAAAATTTAAATGATTATGAAAATGTTTTAAAAAGTTTTGAAGAATCAGAATATAATCAATATGTGCAGGATAAAAATTTTACCAATCATAAAGCGATTATCGATAAATTGTCTTTAATCACTAAAAGAATTTATCAGATTGGCATTACAGTGAGTTTGATATTTGTGATATTTTCCTTAATTATGGTTTTTAATACTGTCAGGATTGCCATTTATTCGCATCGCGAAGAATTAAGCATCATGCGCTTGGTGGGCGCCACGGATTGGTTTATTCGCGCACCGTTTGTTTTAGAAGCAGTGCTTTATGCGTTAATTTCTAGTATTAGTACGATGCTATTATTATATCCTTTAGTTTTAGGCGCTACGCCATACATCAATCATCTCTTTGAGGGCTATGATTTTGATTTGTTATATTACTTCCATATTTATGTATGGCAGATTTTTGCTTTACAGCTTTTTACGTCTCTGATACTAAGCATTGTCAGCAGTATGATCGCTATCGGCCGCTATCTGAAATCGTAAAGTAGCGCAGAAAACATGAATGCAACAAGAGCAATTATAAATAAAGCTATGATTAGCCATGCAGATATATTAAGAAATGACTTTATTTTTTGTAAAATACTATTTTTTTCTCTGCTGCCGAAATAGTTTCCATCTAAACTATTATAAATAGAAATCACTGTTCCTTGGCCGTCTAAAGTGAATTCAAAAAATCCTGTTTCTGTTGGCTGGCGGGGAATTTTAGTGCCTACTTCTCCGGGATTGGCATGAAAAATGCCGTTTTTTTGAAAACCATAGATAAAATTTCCGCTAAATCTAATTTTTTTCTTTAGTTTTATGTTTTTTTCACTCTCTACAATATGATTGATTTCTATATCATAACTAGCGCCATGTTGTTGTACGTCGCTATAAGCTGCAAAAATATCCGCTTTTACAGCAGTAGAAAACAAACCGGGATTAGATACTTGCCCGGTTTTTAATCCCTGAAAAAAATCATTTAACAACTGCTCGTTCATTTTATTTATGTTAGATATTTTATGAATTTGCCTTAAAACCACTCATATTAATCAATCTCTAAAATTTTATTATTGCATATATCAAAAAAAATATTATATTTCCCCGAAGAATCTTCTGGCACTTTGAAACTTCCATCATCAATAAACAATCTTATAACTATGGAATTTTCCTGCAAATTTTCAGAAAAAGAATAAATTTCTTTTTCATTTTTAATATAGTTATTTGCATAATATGAAAAGGACATAGAATACTCTT
>Ga0265296_1003411_pt1 | contig 14783 bp, 12 predicted proteins | sample MunlanPumphouse1_FD_189073 | JGI IMG/M metagenome (GOLD analysis project Ga0265296, IMG submission 189073) | Groundwater microbial communities from a municipal landfill in Southern Ontario, Canada - Pumphouse #1 | ecosystem: Environmental > Aquatic > Deep subsurface > Groundwater | place... | reverse complement strand
TATCTCCGGCGTCTGTGTCAGCTTGTGCAGCAGAGGCGTCTCCGTGGAGCCGGGGATGCCGAAAATGTATTCCACCCCCTCATCCTTAAGTGTGTTCAGTATTATCTCTGCCCCGGTCATTGATATTGCCATAAAATTCTACTCCTTTCTGAATTCTAGGGGCACGGCATGCCGTGTCCCTACTCGATGCCTAATGCTTGCAGCGTTTCAGGCAAGGGCACCCCCGTCTCCTGATCCCATCCCATGAGCTCATAATACCGGCGCAGCATCGAGTCCCAGACGTCCTGTGAACCGACGCCTGCCGCCATGCCGTCGACCGGCGCCGATCCGTATCGGGGCGAGGGCCTGTCCAACTCGGCGCCGATTCCCCGTCTCAGATTGAAAATTCTCGTCATGTTGACGGCGCGCTTTCCGATGGTCATGGATTCCTGGGGATCGAGGTTCCAGCCGGTGGCGGCGTTCACCGCCTCGGAGAGCAGGGCTATCCTGGTGCAGCCGTTGAAATCGCAAATGCCGAGGGAATCCTGAAACTGCATCAATCCCTTGGAATTGGCGACAACCTCCGGGACCTCGTCAGGCGAGCCGATGCCCATAGGATTTTGCCTTGGGGACATGCCGGGAACATTGGCCAGCATATGCGCCTGGGTCTCGATGGTGCCGCAATTGGAAACGCAGGTGTCGAATAACTCGTACCACATGATGCGATGATCGTGAGTCCGGGGAGTATTGCCCTTGGCGGAATGGATGGCCAGATCGGGAGCTTTGCCGCCGATCTTCTGCGCGGCCCGCATCACCCCCTCCGCCAGCAGGTCGCCGATCCCTTCTCTCCGAGCGATCATGGAAACCAACGTCCGGGCAGCTTCCACATTGCCCCAGGTCATCTCCAGGCCGCCAAGCTGCTCACTGGTGAGGATGCCCTTTTCATAGCACTCCATCACAAAGCCGAGCACCCAGCCGGTTTCATTGACATCCATCCCCAGGCGGTCGATATCATCGTTAAGGATCATTGCTGCAACTACATCGCGATTGCCGATGACCGGCCCGCAGGAAGCAAGTCCCTCGTATTCAGGCTCCTCTACTTCTTTTCCTGCATATGTGCCCTCTTTGATCTTCATGCTGCAGCAATGATTGACCTGGCAGGCCCAGCAGGGATTCTTCTTTTGACCAAAGCTGCCGCGGATATTCTCCTCTCCCCACTCCTGGAGAGCCTCTTCGCCGATGTCCCAATCATCGGTCTGATAGTTCTTCACCGGCAGGACCTTGATGGCTCCCATCATGGGAATAACCTGGAGGGTCCCCCAGTTATAAACATCCAGCCCGCCTCCGTACAGCTCGGTCTTCAGCAGTTCGAGCAGATGTTTGGATATTTCGGATAACCTTTGCTGGTCTTTGATCTGGATGCCGCTGCTCTTCCGGGAAACAGCGATGGCTTTGAGTTTCTTCGATCCCATCACCGCGCCCGGACCGTTGTGCGCCGCGACATGCCCCCGGTCGCTCGCGATCATCCCGAAGCGCACCAGGTTCTCGCCCGCAGGCCCGATGGCAGCCACACTCATGTCTCTTGCGGATTTGCCTAATTCCTTTTTGATGGCGTCCTCTGTTTGGAAGGTATCCATTCCCAGCAGATGCCGGGCATCTCTCAGTTCCGCCTGGCCATCGTGAATATAGAGATAGACCCAATCTTTGGCGGCACCCTGAATCGCCATGCCGTCAAATCCGGAGAATCTCAAATACGCGCCAAAGTAGCCGTTGGCCTGGCTGGTGGTGGCCCCATTAGTCAGCGCTCCAACGGTGATCACCGAGTAGGTGCCCGATCCGCCGATGCGGGTACCGCCCAGCGGCCCCGATGCCAGAATCAACCGGTTTTCCGGATCGAAGCACCCGATGGAGGGGGGCACCTCATCGCAGAGTATTTTGACCCCCAGACCGGTGCCGCCGAGATATTGGCGCAAAAAGGCTTCTTCCAGCGTTTCAGTGCTTGCGCTATTGGTGGTGAGATTGACCCTGAGCAGTTTTCCGTTGTATCCGTAAAGTTTATCAGTCATGATTTCTCCATATCACCTGCTGTCAGTAAAAGATCAATTCTCAGGGTTTGACTAAGACCTTCACGGCCTCCTGTGTTTTGACCTGAGTTTCAAATGCCTTCTTTGCCTGATCGAGCGGGAACTCGTGGCTCACGATAGCCTTCCTGTTCACGCCATGCTTGTGGACAAGTTCCAGCGCGCCACGCAAATCGGCAGGCAAAAAGCCGATGGATCCCAGAAGTCTGAGTTCTTTGGCCAGCACCAAGCTGAGAGTTAACTCATCGCGGTCCTGATAGGCTCCGACTAATACTACTTTTGCGCCTTCCCGAACAATCATCAAAAGTTGCGATATCACCGATTGTCCGGGTGCAGATATGACCGTGCCCACGCAGTCAAAGGCAATATCCACGGCGCAGACCTTATTGGGAAACCACACCGGTTGCAATGGGCCCGTGTTTTGCATTACTTGATCGAAGAGATTTCCTTTTGCCGGGTTGATCAGAACATCAGCCCCCAGCAATTTGGCCATCTCAAGCCGCTTTTGCGATGTGTCCGCCACAATAACCTTGCCGGGATACACTGCCTTTATCACCTGAAGTATGCCCAGACCGATGACTCCTGCCCCCACGATTAGCACAGTATTGCCGGATTTGGGATCGGCCACTTTAACGGCGTGAAGCGATATAGCCAGAGGCTCAATTGTGGCTGCTTCCTCATAGCTGATTCCTGCGGGGATTTTGAGATGCTGGCCCATGTAGACGTTAAAAACATCATCCCCGAAAGCGGGGATTCTGGCATACTCAGCCATGCCGCCGCCCAGCGTTACGCCGATAATTCTATCCCCCACTTTAACGCTTTTTACCTGCTCTCCTATTTTGACCACTTCACCCGCGTATTCATGTCCCAATATAATCCCGCCATTTCCCACGGGTATGCCGGTTTCACGGTGAATGCCAAGCTTGTATGGAGGCAGGTCGCTGCCGCAGATGCCGCAAGCTTTCACCTTGATCAAAATATCATTGCTCCCCGTTTTGGGGATATCCATTTCCTCGATCCTTATATCCCCTGCCTCGTAAAGAACTGCTGCTTTCATCACATTTCGTCCTTTCTCAAGTTGACTTGAATAAGTTATCTATCATCACCGGCAGAACTAGGCCACCAGATAACCGCCATCTACAACCAGCAATGCTCCCGTTATGTAATCCGCCGCCTGACTTACCAGGAAAAGCACCGGCTTGGCGATATCGTCAGGCCCTCCCATTCCCGCAGGGTTGTTCGCCCGCCGTATCAGGAGGTTGTCCGGTCTGAATGTCGAAAGCTTTCTGACCTCTGCCGGCGGCGGCCCCCGCCTGATCTGTCCTTCCGTCACGATATAGCCCGGGGCCACGGCATTTACCCGTATATTATGAGGAGCCAGCTCATATGCAAAGGACTTGGTCAGCATGGCAACACCACCCTTGGAGGCATCGTAGTGCGCCAAGGCTCCCTGAGGCTTGAATGTCCCCATCGAGGCGATATTGACAATGCGGCCTCCATGACCCGCCTTGATCATCGCCCGAGCGGCTGCCTGAGAGTGAAAGAAGACCCCTTTCAGATTGGTATCGAGCACTTCGTCCCACTCATCTTCCTTAATATCCATGATCGCTTGCAGTGGATAAACGCCGGCATTGTTCACCAAGATATACAAGCTGCCGAAGGCTTTCACGGTGGATTTAACCGCCTTCTCCGCATCCGGCAGGCTCGCCGCATCGGCCTCCATACCCTGAGCTTTCCCGCCACTGGCTTCGATCTCAGCCACTATCTTCCGAACATCTTCCATATTGCGGCCCGTAATCATAACCGAGGCTCCCGCCTCCGCCAGACGCAGGGCAATGGCTCTCCCCAAACCTTTGGATCCTCCGGTCACCAGAGCGCCTTTACCACTCAGGTCGAAAAGCTGTGCGATAGATTGTAATGTCATATATTTCCTTCCTTAATTAGAGAGGTTTTGATTAAGCCCTGGTCAACCCCCGATCTTGGTCGATGGCTGACCCCCGGCATGAGGTCTCCTGCACTACCTAATCAGAGGTTCCTCAGGATTTCCCCTCACCACTGTGTTGGTACACCATAGTTAATCGAACGGCAAGGGGTTCTGAAGGGGCGATTTCAAAAATCGCCCCTTCAGTTCTAACTATCGCGACCACGGAAGAGTCTTTGGATTCAGCGGGATTCGTTTACTCAAGTCCGTAAGCAGGCACAGCTTTCCCATCTCTCATTTGAATGTAGAAACCGGCCAGATTGGACTTGCCGTCTGTGCCGAGTTTCAGGTGTCCCAGAGGCGAATCAAAAGCCAGTTTGCCCGACCGGGCAGCCTCGGCCACCTTGGCCTGATCTGTGGTGCCGGCTAACTCAATAGCCTTAATCACGGTTAGTATCGGATTATACATGACGGGAGTGTTTGGCAGAGGCACTGCACCGGTCGGCGAGTATTTTTTGCACCAGGCTGGATCCGCCGCGCACTTTTCTGCCCAGAGATTAGAGAATTCCAATTGGGCCGGCGTCCCGATGCCTGAGCTCGGTAAGAACATCAACGATATATACCAGCCGTCCGCTCCGGGAGATTTCTCAATGCCTTTAAAGTAGCCGGCCTCAGACATAGAAACGAGCTTGATTTCTCCCAGTCCACCCAGTCCCATTATCTGATTGGCTATCGATGCCCATGCATCCTGAGTTGTATCCGCGATTATTACATCCGGCTTCTCATACTTCATCCTGGTCAGGTGAGGAGAGTAATCTTTCACATCCGGTTGCACGTATTGCTCATAAGTAAATTTAACTGTAGGGTCAAGAGCCAGGATTGCTTCCTTAGCACGCCCCATGTTCTCCCGCTGGACGGCATAGTCAAACGCAAAGATGCCGACGGTCTTGGCCTGCAGCTTCTTGACGACCAACTCTGCAGTCAGTTGATTCCTTGATTGTTGATTAAAGAATGAGCTGACAACGTACTTGTAGTCTGTAAAAAGCGCTTTGTCAACCAGGAAGGTTGAAAAGAGCACTTTCGCCGGGTCAGTAAGATCGGCAATAGGGAAGGCAAACTGGTTGCTGATCCCTCCCATGGTGATGGCGACAACTTTATCGAGCAATAACTTACGTGCTCCGGCAGATGTATTTGCCACCTCGTTTTTGGTATCGTATTTGTCGAACTCTATTGGCCGGCGCACATCTCCCACCTTGATGCCGCCTTGTTTTTCATTCCAGTACCATTCGGCAAACGTGATAGCGCAATCTGCCAACCAGCCGGACTGGGCGGCAGGGCCGCTATAGTCTATCAGCACGCCTATCTTCACCGGCTCTTTGGAGACAGTCGGTGCGGGCGTTGTGGCCGCAGGGGTTGTTTTTGCAGGCGTTGTGGCCGCTGGAGTTGTTGCTGATGGTGTTACGGTTTTGTCTTCATCATCATCGCCGCAGGCTGTCAGCATCGGCACAATCAGCGCCAGCGCCAGGACCAAGGCCAGTATTTGGTAGCAAACCCTTCTCTTCGGTGTCATTCGAACCCTCCTTTTATTTTTATCGCGCTTCTCGCACGATTGACCACTCTGACCTGAAGATTCCCAAGCACCTGGTGTTGCCAGCCAATATAAACCATATTTACCTCATAGCGAATGCTTAATAGGCAAATATGACTAGCTTTACATCATATATGAAGCGTTTTGTAATGTACCATGTTTAAATAGTTAAAATTTGCAATTTTGAATAATTTAGCATAAAATCTTTGGTAAGTCAACTTCTAAACGATTGCTATTTCCAGAGCGTCCTGAAGTTTTCGTTGCCTTGGTGATTCCCTGAGGGAGTGAATATGAGCGTAGAAATTACCAAAACAGCCCTGGATGAATTCGATTTGGCGTTGATCAAGGAACTTGAGATTGATGCCAGAAAGAGCTATCTGGATCTCGCTGCAACCCTGGGCATGAGCCATGTCACGGTGCGCAGGCGGCTGCAGAGGCTCCTGGAGACAGGCCTCATTTCATTCGTCACCATAACGGACCTTCGAGCTTTGGGGTACCTCACGAGGGCAACTCTTGACCTAAAGGTTCGCCCCGGCAAGGTCGATGCGGTTGCCGCCCAACTTATCCCTTTTCGAAACATCGAGACCATCATTGCCACCATGGGCCGTTACGATATGATGATAACACTGGCAATTCGAGACTTAGAAGACCTGCTGGATTTTATCTCCGGGGGATTGGGCAACATCTCAGACATTACCGAAACTGAAACAATGCTGATCCTCAAGACGTTCAAATACAGCTGGTCCTACACGGGCGGCAGGAATGATATCGTCAAACGCAGCTCCGGAAATTATAGCCTGGATGCAACGGATATATCTTTGATCGGAGAGCTGGAATTACAGCCCAGAGCAACAATCTCACAGTTGGCCCAGAACCTTGGCGTCAGCAGGACCAGCGTGAGCAAGAAGTTGCAGACACTCGTGGATGAGGGGATAATCCGGATCATCAGCGTGCCGGACCTGTTTGCCTTAGGCTATAAAGTCTGGACGGTACTGCGATTGAAAGTGGCCTCTTCCATGATATACAGTGTGGCGGAGGAACTGGCCCGCTATCCAAATATTACGCATATAGTTATGACCACGGGACAATTCGAAATAAGTACCTCGGCACTGTTCCGGGACCGGGAAGATATGCACAATTTCTTAGTCAACGAATTAGGCAATATTCCCGGCGTCATGCAGCATGAGACAATGTTGAACACCAAGAGTTATAAGCGCGCTTTCAGGTTAGTCTCCCAAAATAATCGCAATCGGGGAGCAGGACCGGAACCCTTCCCGCCGCCGATCCATGATCGGGAAGATTGATACCGGAGAAGGAAATAATATTTATCACCAGATTCAACGCGTATGAGCTATTGACCCATAGTAGGAGAACGCAAACCCACGGATTATCATCGCGCAACCTCGCCCAAGAGACCCCTTCCCCTTATCCACCTGAAAGGTTGTCGCTCCGTAAGCAGCTTCCCAAAACCAGCAAAGATCGGTAAGTGTCTATCCACAAATTACGGAACCTAATGCCCTCTTGCAGGGTGCCAAAAAGGCGCGCTGGGTTCGGGGTATTATTAGGGAACCTCTGAATAAGTCTTATCAACCCCCTTACCCCCAATCTTGGGGGAAGAAGAGAAGGGAATCTGGGGGACACCCCCAGATTCCTGGCAGGAGGACACCTCCTGCACTACTTGATCAGAGGTTCCTTAGAAAAGAGTGAATGAGTTATAATTATAATCAGCCCTGAACAAATACCGGCTGGCACGCGCTGTCTTGGCCAAAGCCCGATCTTTCGAGTCAAAACGGAGGGGAAATGAAACTCTTAAAGCACCAAATGGGATACTTTTTTGTTGGTTTCGTTTTCTGGCTCCCGATTGGGATAATCGTTCTTATCGGCGACCAAATTTTTGGGGGTCTTGATCCTCTGGGAAAGGACTTGCTGGGAACTGTTCTCCCGGATCGTTTTCTCTATTCCGGCACAGGGATGTCCTTTTGGATACTCATAATGTTCTTAACAGGCATATTGTTGAAGTCAACACCGGTCGGTCGCCTTGCTTCATCGATCCCCATCGTGGGGACCCTTTTCCTTAGGATGGACCAGAAGACCATCACTCTGGACAGGTTGATGAATATGGCACCCTGTCTCTTCCTCTATTCGCCCACCTGTATCTCTTATGGCTGGATACTATCGGAGCAGGAGGTCAAACTGGATAATGAGAAAGCGGCTTTCCATTTAATCAATGTCTATTATCCCAATGTGCCCACACTGGTTACAGGCCAGGTTTTCACAGCCAGGGAAGAAACGGTTATGAAGCTCGGCAATCCATCAAGAGACATAGTTGATGTTCTGCTCTATGGCCTGAGGCGGCCGAGTAATCTGCGCTACCTTCCCTGGGAAGATGAGAGCGAACAGAAATTCAAGGAAAGAGCCGAGCGTTTCGGGGTATGGTATGGCTAAATGATCGCTGCCAGCGTAGACCAGCCGAAGTCTTTTTCTCCCCCGCCTTCACCCGTGAGCGGATTGTAATACTCCCTGAATCCGGAGCGCTCAACCAGCTCTTTACTTGCCTGGGATATGGCATCTGCCAGCTCTACATTTCCATGTCTTCTGAGACCTTCGGCAATGAGCCAATTGGTATTGATCCACGTCGGGCCGCGCCACAGATAAAATCCGGGCGTCGGGCGGAAGTGCAGGCTGTTTCTGGGGACTGATGGAATGGGAAAACGGAGCCAGAATTCATCGGGGTTTGTAAGGTGGCTCACCAGCGCCTGATAGTCCTCTTCGGGCACATTGTTGAGTGCCAATGGCATCAGTGAGGATACGCTGGGTTCCCGGATGAGGTTCCCGGTGCGCACATCGATATCAAAATAGAGGCCGCTAGCCTTATCGTAGCACTCGCTGAGAATTGCCTTCCCTGCGCTATCGCTGCGTGCGCGGTAGATATCCGCTTTTTGAAGGTCGCCGATGGCGGCAAACATCGTTCCGAGCGCTTCCAGTCCAAGGGCGTACACCGTATTGAATAACACCTCTCTGACGTTGAAGTATCTTCGTTTGACGATCTCCTCGGGATCGAACCTGTGCAGCGCCATTCGCATCTCCGAGGTGTAAAGGACGGCATATCGGCCAAAGGGGAGTCTGGCAAAGTGCCCCAACAGACGGTCGAAACCCGGTTTGTGGTCGAGTCCGGATTCCCACGGGGAGAAGATGGAAACAAGGTGAGAACTGCCAAAGCGCCGCCGCGTCCCTAACCATTCAAAGTGCCTCTCCAAAAGCGGAAGCGTCTCTTGCAAGAATTCAACATCATATGTCGTTTGCCAGACCTCTCTAACGGCGAGCGCGACTACCGGGGGTTGAACCAGCGGGGAGCGGTCAGATTTGGGCCAATAGAATCTGAACGCTCGATTCGCGAATCTTGCCAGACTGGGCTCATGAAGGATAATGTGCGGCAGGGTCCCATCGGGCAGCATCTTGCCGAGGAGGGTCAAAAGTTCTTCTTTGGCCAGTCCGGCTCTGCCCAGGCGGCAATTGACAATGGCGTGAAAAGATGAATCCCACGACCATTGGTGAGGATACTTCTTTCCGGAGGGGGCCGTGTAGTAGAAATCCTTGCCCCGTCTGGCATTTTTATCCAGAAGCTGTTTGGCTTTATCTTGTAATGACAACATGATTTACCAAGACTCTCTGATCAAGTAAGAATCAACCCCCGATCTTGGTCGAGGGCAGGCCCCCTGGCTCCCAATCTTGGGTGTTAGGGGAGTGAAGCCATCCGATAGCCTTGCTCAATGGTATTTCAGTGCATATTCATCAAGCAAGCGACGGATCATCCGTTGATACGGGATATGGTGCTTTGAGGCCTCGCCTTTGAAGAACTCAACACTTGTCTTAGATAGGGAAAGCGTGACCTTGATGCTTTCATTCCTGAATGCCAGCTCTTGAGGCGACGGCAGAAAGTCATCGATTACGCGTACTTCCCCTAAAGGCTCATCGGTGTATTTGATTTGTTCCCTCATATGTTTCTCTCCCTCTCCTCCAGTATCCTGCTCCAAATATTCATATTACCGGATTCTATTTTGCCATACATCACTATGGTTTCACACGAGGGCGTCCAAGGCAATTCATGAATCGCCCCTACCCGTATTCGCAGGGCGCTCTCGAAGGGCCCTCTCGATCTTTGCAATGTTCTCCCTGGCGAATGCCAGATTGGGATCGAGGGAGAGGGCCATCTTATACATGGCAACGGCATCCTCCAGCCTGCCAAGTTCCCGCAGGTTTGAGCCGATGCTGGCGTAATCGATAGCCGAGGCGGGGTTTATTTTGAGAGCCCTGTGTAATGACTCGATAGCCTTTTCGTATCGCTTGGTCTGGTAAAAACAGAAGCCGAGCAGGTTATAATTCAGATATTCCTGAGGGTCAGCCGTCGAAGCTTTTTGGAGCGCCAATATTGCTTCAGCGTAGCGGCCCAGTTCTTTAAGGCATGTGCCGATATAAAAAAGAACCCTAGATAAGTCTGCCGGGTCGGGGCCTGTTTCCAGCGCCTCGCCGAACCTTTTCAGGGCCGCTTCAGGATTGCCTTCGCCAAGATCGCATATTCCCTGATAAAACATGGCCGGAGCCGTCGGGCGCTCCATAAGATCGAGATAGGCGCGGGCCTCCCCGAACCTTTCAACGTTTATGAGGCTCATCGATAAATTAAACAACAGATCGTCCTTTGGCACGTCCGGAGACTCTGCGGCCAGGGACTCACGGAATCGCTTGATGGCTTCAGCGTAATTCTGCCGGGCAAACTCGGTCCTGCCGCGGTGATATGAAAAAAGGCCGGAGTCGATGGAATATCCCGCGCCCTTTTTGAAGACTTTCTCCGCTTGTTCAAACTCCGAAAGGTTCAGATGGCAAAGCCCCTGATGGAGCAGGGCCGCTGCCCGATCGGCGTCACTTGCCGAAAGCTCAAATGATTTGCCGGCGTGAAGGGCTGCATCGTGATACTCGCCTTCCCTGGCAAGGGCGATCCCCAGCCTGAAGAAAACCTGCCTCCCCTCTTCGGCTTTTCTATTTGCCGCAAGGTTCTCCCCCATCGCAAGACATGAGCGGCTGATGCACTGAGCGCAGTTGCTTTCCTCCGGTCCGTCCGGTTTTTCGGGAAGATTGTCCAAGCATTCAAGCAAAGCCAGGGATTTTCTATTTTGGTATTGGGCAAAGCAGGAGAAAATTGTCTGTTCCTTCTCATCGATGACAAGATTCCTGCGACAAGGATCGAGAAGGCCGGCGGCTTCATTTTCCACCCGTTCCAGGATATTTTCAAATATATGGTTCATCCTGAGCTGGGAAATAGCGCTCTCCGCCGAAGGGCTGGAGGCCGGATCGATATAGACCCGGATATCCTTCCCCAGGGCTGCGATTGGATCAAAGGATGGCTTACCGTGAAAATAAAGGCTTGGCTTGGTCAGCCGGTCCTTGAAAAACCTGGCGGCGGAAAGTGTACTCTCAGAAGATACACCTTCGAGCGGCTCGATGATCGGCAAAACAAATAGCCTCTCCTTCCCCTGCTGCTCGTAAGCCTCTCTCTGAAACGGTTCCGTAAGGTCCGGCATCATGCCCCAGTTTTCGATCTCATCCTTTCCGAAGCCATCCATCAAAATGAAGGGATGGACATAGATGGTGGAAAGTTTTTGTCTGTTCAGAAAACCGGCGGCGGCCCGAATCACTTCCAATGCTCCATCGATCCGGCCAACCGGATCGTCATTGAGAACAAAGATGTGAGCCTGCCAGTTCAGATACGGGAACAGCGAACCGAGCCGTTCCAGGAATTTATCCCGCTCGCCGGGCCCGCTTTTGGAATATAACTTCAGCACCACAGTCTCCGGCGGCGGATTGCCGAATGGCCTATTGTTTTTCATGAGACCACCCTCTTTCCACCATCAAGCGATTGGGCTTTCCAGGCGGCCTTTACCTTTTCGATCTCCGGTTTGGCAAGCCACTCCGTCTCGAACTCGCCACCAATAGAAGCATAAGGCGGGAAGCTTTCCCTTAGGGTTCGGATGCCGTATCCGGCAGGATCAACGGAGATTTGAGAGCCGAAGTATATCTGCATCTGCTGGGCATTGCTGTTCCCCCTGATTTTGACCCCCGATTCCTTCACAAAGTCCAGCGTCTTCATGGCATCATCGAAACGCTCGTGGGGGAGGGCAAACTGAGAAAAAAGCTCCACATCCAATCCGGCCTCAAAGGCCATCTCTATTGCCCGGCGGATACGGTCGGGGTTGAGATTCTTGTTCAGGTGGGGATAAACATTCTCGGAGGCGCTTTCCAGGCCCATTGCCACCAGATAAACGCCGGCCCTTTTCATAAGAATGGTGAGTTCTTTGCTCAGCATATCCGCTCGTGTCTCGATCCACATCTGTGCCTTGATGTCCCGCCGGGCGATCCCCTCAAGTATCTCGCCAACCCGATTCTCATCGAAAGAGAAGTTCGGATCGGCAAACCACATCCTCCCACTGCCGTGCCTAGCCACGAAGGCAATTTCCTCGATCACCCGTTCCACCGAATGAGCGCGAATCTTTCTGCCGGAGGCGGCCGGGGTGTAACAGAAGGCGCAAGAATAAGGGCAGCCCCGCGACGTCAGCATTATGGCTTCATCCATATCGGCCGGGTCCAGCGTTCCTTCAAGCCACGGCGAAGGATACTCATCGAGATTGGCTGCCGGAATCACGGGAGGGCCGGTAAGATATCCGCCCTCCCTGTTTCTGGATGTGGTTCCCTGCAATGGTGCGGTTGTTCCACCGGAGCCAATGGCATCAACAATGGCCAGAATCACTCGCTCGCCCTCTCCCCGGCACAGGAAATCCACCCCTGTGAGAGCAGCCAGAGCGTCATCGGGCAGGAAGGTTGCCTGCGGACCTCCCAAAACCACAAAGGCTCCGGGCGCTGCTTCTTTCACCAGAGTTGCCAGGGCATTTACATGGAAGATATTGCGCTGGTATGCCCCGAATCCCACAAGTCCGGGGGAATATTCCTTGATGTATGCTCTGAAAGCAGCCGGACTGAAAAGGGTGGTGGAGCCGAGGCTCAAAACCCTTGCCTCGTGCCCCTTGCTTTTAAGGACTGCGCCAAGGTATCCCAGGGAAATGGGCGTCACCGGAGCCATGAAGGGATTGAAATCGATAAGCAAAACTCGCATGAGGCTACCTCATAGGGGGCAAAATCCATAATCGGCGCGTGCTCAATTTTCAGTTAGTATAGCACATGAATAATCCTAAATGTGCGGCTTTGAATTCGCCTGTTCCCCCCAAGAATGGGGGCAATGGGGTTGATTGGATTTAGCCATTCCCATCTTCAAAACTGATGCCCCTGATCTTGGCATCTTTGGCTATCTTGAAAGTGGCAGAGTACTCGATCACCGGCCTTTCTGTTTCATCGTAGACAACCGCCTTGCCTTCCAATATCCTTCCGTTCCGGTTTTCAACACGAGCTTTTGCGGTGACAATCCCCTGCTTGACCGGATACAGGAATTTCGTTTCCAGGGCAATTGTGGCAAAGTGAGTTTGAGGCGGGAGTAAACTTTTAATGGCCATCACCATTGCCGTATCGGCCAGGCTGACGAGCGCGCCGCCGTGCAGCAACCCGCCACCCTGGGCAAAATCGATAAGGAAAGGCATTGTCAGGGTTGCACGGCCGTCCTCAGCTTCAACAATCGTCAGGTGCAACAGGCGTTCAAAGGGGGCGCAACTGATCCAGCCTTCCATACGGAACTGATGCGGACCTGTGAATCCATCCGGCTGCTGAGCCTTGTTTTTGCTACTTTCATCCATGCCGTGCCCCTGCGGCTAAACAACCGTCTTCATATTGAGCGGTATTTGATTACCCCGCTTTCCGTGCCCGTGACTGCCATTCGATTGTTTTCCAGCAAATATTCTACGTGAGCCTTTATCTCTTCAAGTGCTGCAAATCGCTCGTCCCCTGCCAGCTCGTCGATGGTTGGCCTCCTGAGAAATTCCGGATGGCGCTGATAGTATTCTTTGGTGATCTGGTAGAGGGTCTTATCCTCGCGGCAGATATCCGCCAGCTCGCCCAGACGTCGATGGTGAAACGCCTCTATTTCACGGGCTCTATGTTCCACTAGACGGATAGGGGCCTCATGCCCCGCCAATCCCAGCGTGTCCCCTAATGATTCCATCTTCCTGAGCGAATCGAGATAAACTGCCAGCCCGAATCCCTCCTGATCGCCTTTAGGCTGCTGATGGGGCGTAGTGGAAGACAGGATATGGTCCCCAAGAAAAATTATCGGGCCCACTTTAAGACAGATATGGCCGGGGGTATGCCCCGGAGTATGATAAACCCCATAACCTCCTAAAATCTCTTGCCCATCCACAACTTCGAATATATCACGCTCGGAAACATTAATGGGAAATTGCTCAGGCGACCAGGTGTTTTGCTCATTGCGATTGAGATAACAACCCGTTTCCGTTCCCAGGTCCGCTGTCCACTCCATCCACTTGGCAAAGTGATTGGCGTAATCCTTTATTGCCAAAGCATCCGCCTGATGAATATAAACCCTTTTGCCTTTCAACTCTTCGCATGCCAACATTCCAAAGTGATCACCATGCCCGTGGGTCAGGATAACATTAGAGACATCTTTGATCCCCACCTTTTCATTGAAATCCCTGTTGACGGTCGCAAACCCCTCATGCAAATCTGCTATTGCTTTTGGGGCATTAGAGCCCACATCTACCATGCTGATCTGATCATTCATGACCAGGTATACATTGGTCAAAAACCCGGGCATACTCTCCAACCTCATTTGATATATCCGAATATCATCCCATGCATATCGGGTCACACCGCGGCTTTCTGTTTGCACAACTGTGGCAGAACCTATTTCCAATACGGCCATTTAGACTTACTCCCTTATGCTGCTACGATGACTTCATCTTACACCCCGCCATATCTAAAGACAATCTGAAGTTAGCCCTTAGCCCGTGGATTCTCGGTAATTCGTGAGTTCACACTGAAGCAAAGTAGTAGGGTGGGTAAAGCAACGCGAAACCCACCGCTCCTATGGGGCGTGGTGGGTTATATTTCATTTCACCCACCCTACGTCTGAGCTGAGGACTTCATGACGAATAATCTTTTGATCTTAGGCTCAGAATAGAGATTCTTCACGGAGCCTGCCCTGAGCGGTGAATAGATTCTTCGCTTCGCTTCGCTATTCAGAAACTCCCCTCCAAAACCG
>Ga0265296_1003410_pt1 | contig 14789 bp, 12 predicted proteins | sample MunlanPumphouse1_FD_189073 | JGI IMG/M metagenome (GOLD analysis project Ga0265296, IMG submission 189073) | Groundwater microbial communities from a municipal landfill in Southern Ontario, Canada - Pumphouse #1 | ecosystem: Environmental > Aquatic > Deep subsurface > Groundwater | place... | reverse complement strand
TCCCGGGAACCCCCAAGCGCGTTTTCCGCGGCGATGATCCCCTCGCGCGTCGCGACGTGCGCGAGGAGAGCTCCGCCGACGACGTCCCCCGCGGCGTATACCCCGGGGGCGGTCGTTTCCATCCGTGCGTTGACCTTGATTCCCGCGCGGTCCGCCTCGACGCCCGCCGCCTCGATGCCTGCGTCCGCGAAATACGGCCGCCTGCCGACGGAAACGAGCACGGCCTCCGCAACGATCTCGACGCCGCTTTCGAGGCTCGCGGCGACGCCCGCGTCCGTGATCTTCGCCGCCGTCACCGACGTACCGAGATGAAGCTCGATCCCTTTTTTCCGCATGAGCATCTGAAGCGTTCTCGAAATCTGCGCGTCCTCCGTCGCGACGAGACCGGGAAGCATCTCGACGATCGTGACCTTCGATCCGAAGGCGTTGAATATCGAGGCGAACTCGCAGCCGATCGCGCCTCCCCCGACGATGAGAAGGCTCGCCGGAACGCGCCCGAGGCCGAGGACGTCCTTGCTGCTCAGGATTCGCGCGCCGTCGAACGGCATGAAGGAAAGCGCCGCCTCCGAGGATCCGGTCGCGACAACGATCCTCTTCGCCGAAACCGTGCCGGCCCCTTCGACATCAATCGTCGTCCCGCTCGTGAGGCGTCCCGCGCCCCACAGCACCTCGATGCGCCGCGCCTTCATGATCTTCTCGACGCCCGAGACGAGATCCTTCACAACCCTGTTCTTGTTCGCGAAGAGGGCCGCCGCGTCGATTCCGACCGGCCCCCCCGTGATGCCGCGCCCCGCGCCCTCGCGCACTCGCTCGACGAGGTGCGCGGCGCCCTGAAGCGCTTTGGTCGGTATGCAGCCCCAGTTGAGGCAGGTGCCCCCGAGCGACTCCTTCTCGATGAGGCAAACGCGGGCACCGAGCTGTGCGGCGCGAATCGCGGCGGGATATCCCGCGGGACCGCCGCCGAGAACGAGAATATCGTATTCGCGTGCCACGCTCGATCCTCCCCCTTTAGAAGAACCGTTCCGCCTTGCCCTTGAGAAGCTTCGCCTGCGACCGGTTGAGGCGTACCTCGGTCTTGTCTGCATCCGCGAGGATCATCATGAAGTTCCCGCCCGACCAGGGAACGACGTCGGCGATTTTCCGGATATTGACGAGGTAATCTCCGCCGAGGCGGATGAACATCGCGGGGTCGATCTGGATCTCGATCTCGTCGAGGTCGCGGTAATTGGTTGCGAATTTTCCTTCGTCGGTGTGCGCCGTGACGCGGGATCCCTCGCGCCGCAGCATCGCGACGCGTTCGACGTCGAAGAGAGCGGGCTCCTCCCCCTTCTTCACGACGATGCGGGGGAGAAAGCTCGTCCCGATGCGAATGCTCTCCGCGAGCGCTCTCAGACGCTTCGCGAACTCCTCGCTCCGCGGCGCCGCGCGCCGAGCTTTCGCGAGCGCCTCGCCGAGGCGCGCGCCGTCGATCGGCTTCAGGAGATAGTCGAGCGCGTTCACCTCGAACGCCTTGATCGCGTACTGATCGTACGCGGTCGCGAAGATGATGAGCGGAATGTCCCCCGCTTTAAGAAGCTCGCCGACGACCTGGAAGCCGTTCATCTCGGGCATCTGGATGTCGAGAAACACCGCGTCGGGCCTCTTCTCGCGCACGAGATCGACCGCCTCGCGGCCGCCGGCCGCCTCGGCCACGATCTCGACGTCTTTTTCATGCGAAAGGAGAAACCGCATCTCGTCGCGCGCGAGCTTCTCGTCATCGACGATGATCACTTTGAAAGGCACGAATCCACCATCCTTGAGTCAACGGGAAAAACCAGACGCACGATGACGCCGCCTTCGCCGCGGGGCACGATCGCGAAACGTCCCGTTCCGCACGAGTAGATATTGAGGCGTTCAATCACATTCCTGAGACCGAGCCCGCGCGCGGTGAGCTCCTCGAGGCGGCAGCCTTCGAACGGAGGACCGTCGTTCTCGATCTCGATTTCGACCCCTTTGCCGGCGCCTTTCGCGCCGATGCGGAGCACCCCTCCGTCGACCCGCCGGGATATTCCGTGCTTGATCGCATTCTCGACGAGCGGCTGGAGGATCATGATCGGAACCTGCGCGTCGTTCACGAGCGGATCGATATCCTTGATCACGACGAGACGCTCGTCGCCGAAGCGCACGCGTTCGATGGAAAGATAGTCGTCGATGAACGCGATCTCCTCGCGGAGCGAGTGCGTGTCCCCGGAATCGTCGAGCGACTTGCGGAATATCGAGGCGAGCCGGCGCGTCATCTCGCGCGCCTTATCGGCGTCCGTCCGGATAAGGGCCGATATGGAATTGAGCGTATTGAAGAGGAAATGGGGATTGATCTGGCTCCGGAGCGTCGAGAGCCGCGCATGGATGAGCTGGCGTTCCTCCTCTCGCAGCAGTATCTCGAGACGGGAGTTGCTCGCCATCTTGAGCGCTATGCCGAGCGTGTACACGAGAACGACGAGATCGAGCGCGGTGAGGAAATCGTCGGCGGGAAGATACCCGTACAAAAGTCCGCGGCTCTGGAACCTTCGCAGGAGCCCGTACCGGGCCGATGCAAAAACGATGCAGAGCATGAAGGGAATCGAATTCCTGCCGAACCGCTTTCGCGAGAGCTGCGCGACGAAATCGTACAGCATGTAAAACGGATTGAGCGAAAAGCTCCATATCTCGCCCCGAGCGTGCAGGAGCGTGACGAGAGCGCCGCTCACGAATCCCGCCGTCGCGTAATACGGAAGTGCGACGTGCTCACCGAAGAGCCAGCAGACGGCGCCGATGGCCGTTCCGACTCCCGTGCCCACCCAGACGCCCCCGAGAAATCCCGCCAGCAGCGCCCCCTCGAGAGAGAGATCCATGGCGCCCTGATAGGTAAACTTCCGCACAACGACGCAGGCGATGAAGATCGCCGCGAGGAGAACGCCCATCCGCACCCGGTCCATCACCGAAACGGACCGGCCCAGAACGAAATTGGAAACAAACCGGAATCCGAGAACGAGGCTCGCGATTCCGGCCATGACGATCACGCGCAGGAGCAGATTGATGAGGAGCAGCTGTTCCGGAGTCAGGTTGACGGGCATATCGCTCCCTAGAGCCGCTGGGCGTTGATCTGCATGGTGAAGACCTCAAGTTGGCGCTTCGTACGGAAACCGGCCTCTTTGGCGTAAATGCTCCCGTCCCGAAGAAGAATATACGTCGTCGGTATCCGCCGCATCCCGCCAAAAGCCTCGACGACCTCCTCGCCGTTATAGTAGACGGAAAAAGTGGCCGGATTCTTCTTAATGAAATTCTCGACCGCCGCCTTGCCGTTCTTGTCGGTGAAGACGCCGAGAACGGCAAATCGGTAGCGCTGCAGCTTGGCCTGGAGCTTGTTGAGCTCGGCGATCTGCGCCGCGCTCTCCTTGTTCCAGGTCGCGAGGAAGGTCAGGATCACGATATCCCCCTGGTAGATCGAGAGGCGTTCGGAGCTCCCGTCGAGCGCCTTGAGCTCCACGTCGGGAGCCGACGTGTAGCTCTTGATCGTGACGTTCGGCACGGATTCGGTCTGCTCCAGCGCCTTTTGCTTCGGCTCCTCTTTCTTCTTCGCGCAGCCCGCAAGGCCGGGCATGAGTACAAGCGCGGCTGCGAGAACAAACGCCGTGCGAGCCGATCGAATCGCCAATCCATGCGGCATTTCAGCCTCCTTACTTCTTCTTGATAAGAATTCCCGCGATCGTATTCTTCTGGATCTCCTTGGTGCCCTCGTAGATCTCGGTGATCTTGGCGTCCCGGTAATATCGCTCCACCTCGTTCTCGAGGATGTAGCCGTAGCCGCCGAAGATCTGCACCGCCTCGTCGGTCACGAGCACGGCGGTCCGAGCCGCGTACAGCTTCGCCATCGAGGTGAGCTTCGGATCGATTCTCCCCTGATCGTAGTTCCACGCCGCCTTGTAGGTGAGAAGGCGGGCCGCCTCGATCCAGGTCGCCATGTCGGCAAGCTTGTGCTGCGTCGACTGGAAATCGGCGATGCGCTGTCCGAATTGCTGCCGCTGTTTCGAATACTCGAGCGCGCGCTCGAATGCGCCCTGCGCGATGCCGACGGCGGTGGAGGCGATCTCGGCGCGGCTCTCGTCGAAGAACTCGAGCACCTGGTAGAATCCCTTCCCTTCCTGGCCGATGATGTTCTCGAACGGCACCTTGACCCCGCTGTAGGAGACCTCCGCTGTCGAGGTCATCCGGATTCCCATCTTTTCCCCCACCTCCACCGAATCGAGCCCCGGTGTCCCTTTCGGCACAAGGATGAGCGACTGTCCGCGATAGCTGGGCTGCGCCGCGGAGTCGGTCTGACAGAGGGTGATGTAGATATCGGCGATCGAGCCGTTCGTGATGAAGGTCTTCGTGCCGTTGATGAGCCAGCCGTCCTTCTCCCTGACGGCGGACGTGTCCATCGCCGTGATGTCGCTCCCGTGGTTCGGCTCGGTGAAACAGCCCGCCGATATCATGGCGCCCGAGGCGATGGCGGGCAAGAAACTCGCCTTCTGCTCCTTCGACCCGTGGCGCATGATGATCTCGGAAGCGAAATCGCTGAGCGCGAGCGCCGTCCCGATGCCGGAATCCTTCCGGCAGAACTCCTCGACGACGAGCGCGTTCTCGAGGACGCCGAGCCCCTGCCCGCCGAACTCCTCGGGGAAATGAATCCCGACGAATCCGAGCTCGCACGCCTTCTTCCAGATCGACCGCGGGAAGGAGTGCTCCTTGTCGTGCTTGATCGCGAGATCCTTGTCGAATTCGCCTTCGGCGAACTCCCGCGCCGCCTGCTTGATGTCTTTCTGCTCCTTGGTCAATTCAAAATCCATGATCTCCTCCGGGTCGCTACGAGCCGATCTGTTCCTTCAATGCATCGATGATCTTGAACATGTCCTCGACGACGCCGTAATCGGCGGCGCTGAAAATCGGCGCCTTCGCATCGCGGTTGACCGCGATGAAGACCCCCGATCCCTTTATACCCGCGAGATGCTGAAACGCGCCGCTGATCCCCAGGGCGATGTATACCTTCGGCTTCACGGTGCGCCCCGAGGTGCCGACCTGCCGTTCCTTCCCCAGCCATTTCTTGTCGACGACGGGGCGCGAGCACGCGAGCACGGCGCCCAACCGGTCGGCGAGCTCCTGCGCCTTCGGAACGTTCTCGGCGTCCTTGATCCCGCGGCCGATCGAGACGAGGAACGGCGACTGGGAGATGTCGACGGCACCCGCCGCGGCCTCCCGATAGCCGAGAAACTCCGTCTTGAAAGGCGCCTTGAAGGGGGGACACGGGCAGTCGTCGATGGTGCCGGCGCTTCCCGCTTCCGCCGCGGGGGCGTAGCTCCCCGACCGCACCGTGACAAGGTAGCCGCCCGACGGAGCGAACGTGGAGCGGGAGTGGATCTTGCCGTTATAGATGCTCCGCACGACGGAAAGGCCCGCGCCTTCCATCTCGACCTTGATGCAATCGGTCGCGCACGGGCGAGCGCTCTCGACCGAAAGCCTCGGGAGAAGCTCCATTCCGAACGCCGATTGCGGGCAGAGGGTCACGAGAGGCGTTTCTCTCTCGAGAATGTCCTTGAGCACGGCGGCGTACGTCTCGTAGCGGAAATCGGCGAGCGTTTCGCTCTCGACGACGATCGTCCGGGGCAGGTATTTCGAGAGGGTATCGGCGAACGTCCTCACGCCGTGCCCGATGACGACGGCGGCCGGCTCGAGACCGGATCTGCTCTGGAGCTCGCGCGCGAGCGAAATGAGCTCGAACGTCGCGTCCCGCATCACGCCCTGCCGGTGCTCGACGATGACGAAGACCTTTGCCATCTACGCCACCCCCCCTCTTTCCTTCACGATATCGAGTATCTTTCGGGCGATCTCCGCGGGAGTGCCCTTGATCATCTCGGCTTCCTTTCCCGCCGGAGGCACGGCGAGCCCGGTGCGCTTGATACGATTCGCATTCGCGCCGATTTCGCCCGGCGCGAGCCCTATCGCGGCGGGATCGAGGACCGGAATCTCCTTCGCGCGCACCTTCCGTATCCCCATGATCGAAACGTAGCGCGGCTCGTTGATGCCGGTCTGGATGGTGAGAACCGCGGGAAGCTCGATCCTCAGCATCTCCTCGAGGCCTCCTTCGAGCTCCCTCGTCACCGTGACCGTTTTCCCCTCGAGGAGAATGGAGGTGACGAGCGTCGCGTGCGGCCACCCGAGATATCCGGCGAGCACCGGCCCCACCATCGCGTATCCGTCGTCCCCCGCCTGGGCTCCCGCGAGAACGAGATCGTAGGAACCCTTTCCGGCGACGCCGCAAAGCCCCCGCGCGATACCGTAGGGATCGGCGCCCTTGAATGAAGCATCGTCGATCATGATCGCGTTATCCGCTCCCATGGCGAGGCAGCGCCTGAGAACGTCCTCGCTGTCGGCGGAACCGATCGTCGCGACGGTCACCGTGCCGCCGTGCGTCTCCTTGATTCTGATCGCCTCTTCGACGGCGTAATTATCCCATTCGTTGATGCCGGAGGCAAGATCGTCCTCCTTGATACCCGTGCCGTCCTGTTTGAGGACGACCTCGGCATCGGCCGTGTCGGGCACCTTTTTCACGCACACGAGAATCTCCATCCGGAGACTCCTTTCTCAGCCGGCCTTGCCGCCCGGGAGGCTCTCGGCCACGAGCTCAGTGATATCCTTCACGACGATCCGGCCCTCGAAGCCCGCGGTCTTCACCGCGTCATCCATGTTGCTGAAACAGAAGGGGCACGCGGTGACGATCGTTCCGGCGCCGGTTCCGACCGCTTCGCGCACCCGTATCTCGGCGATCTTCTCGCCTTCCCCCGCCTCGACCCACATTCTCCCGCCTCCCCCGCCGCAGCAGAGGCTCTTCTCCCGCGAGCGCGCCATCTCGACGAGCCGCACACCGGGGATCGATTTCAACACGTTCCTCGGCGCGTCGTAGATGCCGTTTCGCCGTCCCAGAAGGCACGGGTCGTGGAACGTGACCGTCCGCTCCCCGCGGTTCTCGAGCGCGAGCGACCCCGAGGCGAGGATCGTTTCGAGCGCCTGCGACACGTGCAGCACCCTGCGCTCCTTCATCGACGGCCGCATGCGGGCGTACTCGTTCGTGAAGGTATGAAAACCGTGCGGACACGGCGTGACGATCTCCGTGATCCCGTACCGGTCGAACGCGTCGACGTTCCCGGCGGCGAGCTCCGTAAAGAGTCCGTCCTCCCCGACGCCCCGGATGAACTCGCTGCAGCACGCCTCGTCCTTCCCGAGAACGGCGAACCGGAGCCCCGCCGCCTTGAAAATAGCCACGGCGGAGCGCGGCACTTCCTGCAGCCGCGAGTCGTAGGCGAACGTGCAGCCGACGTAGAAGCAACGCGATTCCTTCGCGCCTTCGGAAAGCACGGGAACGTCCAGCCCCGACGCCCAATCCATCCGCTTCCCCTTCGCCCCTTGCCACGGATTCTTGAACTTGTAGACCGATTCGAGCATCTCCTGGATGTTGACCGGCACGTCCTCGCCTCCCTCGACGCGCGCGGCGCGGATCTCCCGGATCACATCCATCGGGCTTATCGCGCTGGGACATTCACGCCGGCAATGGCCGCATGTCGTGCAGAACCAGACCGGATCCCCCTCGACGGCATTGGCCTTTGCGAGCGCCTTCGAGAGCGCCGCTTCGCCGGCGCGGCGCGGCATAAGGCCGAATCCGCCCTTCCGGCGCGCGAAACGCCCCGTCTCGTCGATCACCTTCCGGGGGGAGAGCGGTTCCTTCGCGATGCTGCTCGGGCAGACGACGGCGCAGCGGTTGCACTGCGTGCACGCGTCGCACATGACGAGATGACGGAAGCTGAAATCGCTCTTCAACGCCTCCCGCTCCTCGAGAGAGAGGTACGAATTGAAGCGCATCCCTTCGAGGGTCAGGTTGACGCTCGCCGCGAAAACGTGGATGAACTTGGAAAACGGGAAATAGGCGATGAGGAACAGGCTCGCCGCCGCGTGAATCCACCACCACAGCCGGTGCGCGGCGAGAGCCTCCGGCACGGACAGGCCGGAAACACCCGCGATCCATTGCCCGACCGGCGACGGCTCGCGCCACGGAAGCGTTTCGGCGCGAAGCCTGAATCCTTCGACCATGAATCCCGTCAGCGCGATGAAGAAGAGGAGCGCGAGCACGGTCGTGTCGCGCGCGATCGTGACCATCTTCTCGCGTTTGAAAACGTATCGCCGGAGATATGCGAGCGCCACGCCGGCCATGAGGGCGACTCCGGCGACGTCGAGCACGAACGCATAGGCAAGATAGAGGTCGCCCCTGAGGTAAGAGATCATCCAGTGATCGATCGTCGAGAGGGCAGTGCCGAAAAAGAGAATAAGAAATCCCCACATAATGCACACGTGCGTGATGCCACCGAGGGGGTCCCCTTTGAAGATCGACGTATTCAGGAAGATGCGCTGGAGAACGAGCCCCGGGTCGAAGCCGCCGTCGCGCTTCTCGCGCCACCCCGAGCGCCAAAACTGCCAGCGCCGGAGTAGGCCGTACAGACAAATGGCGGTCGCTACGGCCGCAAGTGAATAAAAAATATAGTGATAGCCGATATTCCAAAAGATTTCACGGAAAGGCTGCTGCATTGCTACCCCCTGTTAGGGTGAATGTGGGCCATGGTATCAAATGCGAAGCCCGGAAATCAACCATATACTTGACGGGCGTTCAGTTAGCCGATGCACAGGCGGCCGCCCGAGGGGAATCGTCCCGAAAAGAGAAAAGAATTCCCAAAATTGCCTACTTCACAATCATTTCCGCTCCATATGGAACGGTATTTGCGGAAAGATACGTTCGGAGGAATGCGATGAAATTTCATGTGATTATGTGCGTGATCGCCCTGACGTTCGTCTCGGGACTCGCCGGGGCGCAGCCGGAGTCCACTCCCCGCGTGCAGGCTGAAGCGCTCTTCGTCGACGCGCAGAAGGCCCTTTCGCGCGGAGACTACACGGAAGCGGAAAGGCTGCTCAAGAAAGCGCTCACGAGCGATCCCGCATTCACGTCGGCCATCTGGCAGCTCGCGCAGATCTACGAGTCGCGCGGAGAGCTCGATTACGCGCGGGAGCTCCTCATCCGTGGTCTGAAACAGGACCCCGGGGCCTCCTGGGCTCGGGAAAAACTCGTGCAGATCGAAAGCTCCCTCGCGCGCACGATCTTCGCGGAGGCGCGCGGATATCTGAACTCGGGAGAATACGACCTCGCAATTCCCAAATTATCGGCGTATCTCGGGCTCAAGCCCGATGATCCCGCTGCGCTCGTCGCGATGGCGAAGTGCCATCTCGAGAAGGGAAACCTCAAGACGGCGCGGCAATATATCGAGAAAGTGCGCATGGTCGATCCCGGCAACGCCGAGATCTCTTCTCTGACCGCCCGGATGGAAAAGCCCGCGCAAGATACGCGGCTCGAGAAACTTCTGGCCGAGGCCCAGATCGCCCTCCTCGACACGACGTCGACCGCTACCGTCAGGGCGCGGACGGCCCTCCAGACGCTGATCGAGGCGGATCCCGCGAACTCGTGGGCGAAGGAACGGCTCGCTGACCTGAACCGCTCCGAGGACGAGAATGCCGCCCGGTTGGAGAAGCGCAAAAGCAAACCGGCGCCCGCGGTCGTCGCGGAGGGACTGAAGGCCATCGATCGTTCGAAAGGGGCGCTCGCCACGGCGGGGCACTTCCTCTTCGCTCATCTCTCGCTCATTGTGCTCGGAGCCGTTCTCTGCGTTCTCGTGATCGACGTCCGGCGGAGAATGACGCGGCGGAGCTACCCGCTCGAAGGGATGATCACCGTTATCCCCATCCTCGATATCGTATCGCTCGTCAACGGCAACCTCAGAACGGGGCGGCTCATCGTCGTGAGCTCCGACGCGAAGGGGGAACTCTATTTCGAGAAGGGCGAAATCATACATGCACGGTGCGACGGACTCACCGGCAAGATCGCGTTCCACAAGCTCATGGACATTCGCTCGGGCCGATTCTTCTTCCACAATCATCTTCCGAACGTGCGCCGTACGATCACGGATCCGCTGAGCCTGCTCCTCCTTTCGATGAAGCCGCACGAGGATTCCGTGATGGATCTCGAGGAAAGCGGCGCGCGCGAAGAAGTGCTTTCGACTCACCGCTGATTTTTCTCTTGTTGATTATTCTCTAGACGAGCGTCTCGAGCATCGCGCATTCCATGGGCTCGCCGGACGCATCCGGCTCGTGGCTGTACCTGATCTCCCAGCGAATCGCGGGATAGAGCTCCTCGCCGCGCTCCCTGCAGCAGCGCGCGAACCGCTCGCGAAGACTCTCCATCGCATCGTCGATGCGCTCGCGCGAGGCCCCGACGACAAGCACGTCGAAATTCCCCGGCTCCCAGCCCCGAACGACGACCCATTCGTCCTTGCCGCAGAGCGCGCAGAGATTCGATTCGAACAGGCGCGTGAATTTCCGGGCATCGGACGACGCTCCGGCCATTCGCGTCGAAACGATGTGCAGCGGGATGCGATCGAGATTTGAACGCTCGATCATCATATGGAGCGGATGAATGAGATCCTTTCCCCGGTCGAAGGGAGGATTCAAGGGCAATCTGAGACAAAACGTGTCCCGATCGGTCGTTGTGTGAACGCCGTCCAGCGCGTGCGCGAACCTGTCGAGCATGAATCCCTTGGAAACGTCTCCTTCCGCGCAATAATCCTTCAAGTGCATCCGCCCGCGGCGCGAGCCGACGCGCGGCCTGATCGATATCGAGAGCAGCGGCTCTTCCCCCGCCTCGCCCGAGGCGTCGTTCATGGTAACGGAACATTCGATGGAAGGAATCTCGCCGAGCCACTCCCCGATCGCTTCCACAGAGGTGATAATATACTTCTTGAGCCGCGATCGGCAGGTGAGCAGCGCGCTATCGGGTGAATGCAGCTTGAATCCGCTGATCGATCCGCGCCTTTCCATTTCGCCCAGGATTTCGCCGAGCTCCGTGCCGACCCTGATCAGCGACCTCCAGACGTCGATATCTTTGACCTCGATAAGGAACGCACTCTGGAGTTCATCGAATGAACTCATGAGCTTTTCGATGTTGCGGTAGCCGATGTCGAGGAACCGTTCCTTCTCGGCGCTGTCGAGAAGTCTTCCCTTCTCGCCCAGTATCATCACGGCGTTCCGCACCGATGTGAGCGGCGTCCGCATGCGATGCGAAAGGCAGGTTGCGAATCGCAAATGGAGCTCGTCGAGCTTTCGCCACTCGGAAAAATCATGCATGAGCACGAGGTACGTACGGCCCGAGGGGGCGGCCATACACTCGTGAATCTCGAAGCCGACGAGACGCGACGCCCCTTTTCCGTTCGGATCCGGCATGTCGATGAAGTTGACGGATTCGCCGGCGCGGCGATCGCTCATAATGTATGCGGCGAGGTTCCAGCGTTCGAGAATCTCTCCGGCCTCGCGCTCGTCACTCGCGCCGAGAATCTCGCGCGCCCGCTTGTTTATATGGAGCGGGACACATTCTTCGTCGAGCAGTATGATCCCCTGGCCGATCGGTTCGAGCAAATCCCGTGGCGGCGTGACCGCGGAAACGGGGCGTCGCGTGCGCGCGTGTATCTTTTCCACGAGAAAGTCGAGATCGGCGTCCCTCAGCGGCTTCCCGAGAATTTCATCGGCGCCGTTCGCCACGGCGATAGCGAAATCCTCGCGCTCGCGGGATGCGGTTACGAGAACGATCGCTCCCCCGAATCCGCCCGCGCGGGCCCGGGTGACAAGCTCCGTGCCGCGCATGAGCGGCATGTCGAGATCGGTAAACAGAAACGCCGGTTTCGCCGAGGGAAGCGCGTTGAGGAGACTCACCGGGTCGTCGAAGCAAATAGCCCCGATGCCGCGCTTGGCGAGGTGCCGTTCGAGAAGAGCCGCCATGAGCCGGTCATCGTCGATGATGAACGCGATATCGGCGGCGGCGCGGGTTTTCCCGCATCCAGCATCGGCGGTCGGGAGAGATTCGTTCGACACCGGATAACGTCCTTTTCAGCGCGGTTGCATGTTACATCCAGTTCTGCGGGGGTAACCGCAAGGTGTGTGCCCCAAATAGAGCGAAACGACGCGGGCGTTCAAAAGCGTTTGCTCTATCATGAGAAACTATTGGAGCAGCGCGAATTTGCAATATGCATTCAGGGTTCGACCGAATCGGAGCGCGGCGCGGGCGGGCGCGGGGGAAAACGATACGCGAAAGACGCCGAAACGCACGAATCAAAAACCCGCGAGCCGGCGCTTCCCGTCTCCACGGCGCCGGAGAGCTCGAACAGGAGTTGCCGCGAGAGCTCGCGGCCGAGCGAAAGGGCGCACATGTTCCTTTTCTCCCCGTTGTCGAATTGGACGAAAAACGCGGATATGCCGATGGAGCCCACATCCGGCAGATCCGCGCCGATCGAGGCCGCGAGAGTGAAATGTCCGCCATTCGCGAAATCGGCCGTTTGCCGATTCGCGACGGCGAGCGTATAGACCCCGACCACCCTCACGGCGAAGGCCCGCGCCTCGAAACGCGCCTCGAGCCCTCCCTCGCCTTCCAACGACGCGTCCGAGAACGGACGAAGCGCGACCGAACCCGTCGGAATCCGCGCGTCCGCGCGAGCGAACAATCCCGATGCGCGGGCCGAATCACCGGCGATCCGGGCGGTCGCGTGGAGCATCAGGTCCCCCACGCCGTACCGGATGCCCGTGTGATCGCGAATGGCGGGAAACTGGAGACCGATCCGAATCTCGAATCGCGGACGGGGACGGATCAGGAGATCGCCGGTGAGGAGAGAAGCCTGCCGCGTCCCGAGATCGCATTCGTTCTGCCTGATGACGACGAAAGCGCGCGTCGAGTCGCTCGCGGAGAAAAAGGAATGTAGATCGGTATAGAGCCCGGTCGCGCCGAGCGGCCCGGCCGGATACGCCGCCGCGGCGACGGCAACGGAGATCAGGAAGGACGCGAGTCTCACGTGGTAGCCCTTCTACACCACGCCTTCCAGCAAGCGGGTTTTTCCCTGGTTCACGAAATGAACGACGATCGTCTTCCGGTGGCCGGAAAGGGTCTCCTTGGCGATCACCTTTCCGTAGTCGTTCCAGGAGCGATGGTAGATGACCTCTCCCACGCGATAGTCTGCCGCTTCCTGATATTCACGCGCGTTTTCCGTGGAGAGATCCTCGATGGCGAGGTCTTCGCCTTTCACACGGGCCTCTTCCTTCTCGTTCTCCTCAGCCTCATCGATATCTTCCTGGTTGAGCATATGCGGAAGATAACCGCGGCAGCCGGGGCAATTGAGCCAGAGAACGTCCTGGTTATCCGATTCCTCGACAATCGGCATCTCGAACGTCTTCTTGCACACGGAGCAGAACTGCTCTACGGTTTTTCCGTGATCCTTTTTGTTCTTCACTTTGCGTTGCGTCACCGGACCCACCCCCAAAAACCGTTGTCACGTTCACTCGGGCCGCTACTGCGAAACGATCCTGCAGCATTCGTCGGCTTCCCTCGCCGAGAGAAATCTCATGCCGCACACGGCGCACATATGCTTTCCGTCCAGCCTGCCCTCGGCTTCCGCTTTCGCGAGCAACCGGTGGAATTTCACGTAGTTCTTATCCTTCTGAAGTAGTGTATCCTCCTTATCCACTCTCGTCATGTCCACCCTCCCTTTCAGGGATAATCGCTTCAAAACCCTACATGATGTGGCTTTCAAGCCCGACCCATACCATATATGGTGGGCTTATAGCATGTCTCCTTTCGGCTGTCAACAAGATTCCCTGAATAATCGAAATTGCCGGCTCTTCAGTCTTCAGCGCAGGATGACGACTTTCCTTACCGCGGTTTCGTTCCCCGCGATAACCCGCATAAAATAGACTCCGGCGGGAACGGTCCTGTTGTACGAATCGGTTCCGTCCCACGCAAGCGTCATGATGCCGCTGAAGACGCTGTTTGAATAGACGCTCTTGATGCGCTGGCCGAGCACGTTGTAGACGCAGATGTCGACGCGCGTCCTGACTTCACCCAGCGCGGACGCCGACGCTGCGCCTCCCTCCTCCGCCGCCGCGCGGCTTCCGCTCGCGCTGCCGGCGCTCTTCGGCACGTTCACCGTGAACATGACGCGGTCCCGCGTCGGATTGGGAAGCAGATTCGAAACGATGCCGTTTCCGACCGGAACGCTCGCCGTCGCCGAGACATCATGCGATGAGAATGTATAATCAAGTTTCTCGCCGCGGAACGTGATCGAGAATTTTCCATCGAGCCTGTAACGATACTTATGCGCCGCCTGCACCGCCGTATCGACGTGGCTGTATGCCCGGCGGTTGCCGATCCCGTCCGGCTCGGACACCGTGGCAATGCGCGTTTCGGCGCTTCCCGTCGTGAGATCCGAACGCATCACGTCGAACGCGGCCCCGAACAGTTCCACGGCGGTCGTCCATGCGACACGCATGCTTCCTTCGGCGGGTATCGCGTACACCGAGTTGAACTTGAGCCCGATAAGGAACAGATTCTTCGACGCCGTGGCGCTGAGCCCGATGCGATTCTCCGCGCGAAAATCTATCGTGTTGAGCCCGGGCTCCAACTCGGTCGATATCTCCTTCGCGACCAATTCACGCGAAGCGTGCCCCCACTTGCCGTCGGCCGGACTTTCCAACCGCCACTCCTGCTTGTTGATCGAGATCCATCCGCCCTTGATGTACGGAGCGTAGTCGACGCGCTCCGGGGGCTCCGTCTGCATCGGATTGAGATTCGGAACGGCACCGTTCCGTATGTCGATCGAGAGGAA
>Ga0265296_1003409_pt1 | contig 14789 bp, 11 predicted proteins | sample MunlanPumphouse1_FD_189073 | JGI IMG/M metagenome (GOLD analysis project Ga0265296, IMG submission 189073) | Groundwater microbial communities from a municipal landfill in Southern Ontario, Canada - Pumphouse #1 | ecosystem: Environmental > Aquatic > Deep subsurface > Groundwater | place... | reverse complement strand
AAAAAAGCGTGAGCCACGTCCTGGTAAATTTCGGTGTAAATCCCGCCTGAACCAATGGTTAACAAAGGGGGGAAGCCGGGGTGGCGTTTGACGCCAATAAATAGTTCATGTCCGGAACGGATTTGCGGCTGGATCAGGATGGTGGTAAAGCGGGACTTTAATTGATTAAAGTATTTTTTAACGGCCTGGGTGGAGTTTAAATTCAGAAACAGAGCTTTTTTTTCAGTCCGGTGCAAAGCTTCAACCGGATCGGCTTTTAAAACTAAAGGAAAGCCGAACTCTTTAATTAATTGAAGTAGGGAGTCTTCCTTGACAATTTTAGTCGCAACCAAAGGCAAATGGTAAGCTTTGGCTATAGTTTTAATTTGCTGCCAAGTTTGCCGGCCGGGTTGTAAGCGGAGGCGGGGAACTTTGATAAAGGAGCTTTGCCGGACAGGATAAGCAGTTTGTTGAGTCCGGTTGTGCCAATATTGAAATAGAATACTTAAATACTCAACTGCTTTTTGGGGAAAGTCAATGGTAGCCAGGTGATGTTTTTGCAGTATATCTTTGGCGGCTTGGTTAACGTCGCCGCCTAATAAACAGACCACGATTGGTTTTTTAACGGTTTTAAACTGCTGGATAATCGTTTCTGCGGTTAACTCCAGCTGGGTATTGGTCTGCGGGCTTAAAATAATTAAAAAAGCATCTTTTAAGTGATCCTGAACAATAATGTTTAAAGCGGAACGGAAGCGTTCGGCCAGAGCGTCGCCGATCAGGTCAATCGGGTTGTTGATTTGGGCTTGAGGCACAGCGGCTTTTAAGCGTTTGGCAGTGGCCGCTGACAAAGGGGTCAGATCCAGTTTTACCTGATTGGCTTGGTCGCTGGCTAAAACACCCGGACCGCCGGCATTAGTAACAATAACGAGGTCATTGTCAATTAATGGTGGTTCTAAAGAAAAAATTTCCAACAAATCGGTGAAAGTCTCTAAATTATCGGCTTGGATACAGCCAGCCTGATCTAAAGCGGTTTTAATCACGGCTGTTTCCGGGCTTAAGGCGGCAGTGTGGCTGAGGACAGCTTGTTTACCGACCGGGGATTGACCGCCAAAAATGGCGACGATTGGTTTTTTTCGGGCCAATTGACTGGTAACTGATAAAAACTTCCGGCCGTCGGCAAATGATTCCAGATAAAGACCAATGACTTTGGTATTCGGGTCGGCGGCGAGGTAAGTTAAAAAGTCGATTTCGGTTAAACCGGCGCGGTTGCCTAAAGAAACAAATTTAGAAAACCCGAGGTTTTCCGATTTGGCCCAGTCAAAAAGGTAGGCACCGATGGCGCCTGATTGCGAGATTAAACCGATGTTGCCGGGTATAGGGGCGGTTTTGGCAAAAGTAATATCTAACTTCTTGGCAGGATTGGCAAACCCCAAAACATTGGGGCCAAGAAGATTAATTTGGTTTTTTTGGCAGAGTCCTTTCAGGGTGGTTTCCAGTTTTTTTCCTTCCGGACCGGATTCAGAAAAACCAGCGGAAATAACTACGATCGACTTAACTTTTTTCTCGGCGGCTTGTTGAACAACTAAGTTGACGATCGGGGCAGGCACAACCACAATTGCCAAATCAACCGGACCAGGCACATCCAGAATTGAAGGATAAGCGCGGGTGTTTGAGATTTGGGATTCATGGGGGTTAATGGGGAAAACCGGCAGATGGCTTTTAAGCAGTTTGGCTAAAATTTGCCAGCCGAGTTTGTTTTTGTCAGCCGAGGCGCCGATTAAAGCAATGGAGCGGGGGGAAAACAGGCTGGCTAGTTCCATAAATTTAAATTAAATTTCTGCCGGTCATTTGCTCAGGCTTAGGTAAGTTTAAGAGTTTTAAGATAGTCGGGGCGACGTCGGCTAAAATCCCCTGGTTTAACCTTCTGGTTTGGCCCTGAAATTGAGAGCTAACAATAAGGCAAGGGACCGGGTTGGCTGAATGTTCAGTATCGATTTGTCCGGTTTGCAGGTTGATTAATTCTTCAGCATTGCCATGGTCGGCAATAATAATTGCCGTGCCATTAAAAGACAAAGTAACCGGGATTACTTGGGAAAGAAAAGCGTCAACAGCTTCGCAAGCCTTGATAGTGGCGGCTAAATTTCCGGTGTGGGCGACCATGTCCGGGCAGGCGATATTAATGGCAATAAACTGATAAAATCTGGTTTTTAGCTTATCGATTAAGGCGGTGGTTAATTGAGGAGTAGACATTTGCGGCTGTAAATCATAGGTAGCGACTTTAGGGGAAGGAATGATCAGCCAGTCTTCGGCCTCAAAAGGTTGTTCCCTCTGGCCGTTGAAGTAGTAAGTGACAAAGCGTTCTTTTTCTGTTTCCGAGATTTTTAACTGCCGGATATTCGCTTCACTGAGGACCCGACTTAAAGGCATTTCGATATGCAGGGGCGAAATAATCGCGGCTGCCGGCAGATTGGCCTGATATTCGGTCATAGTTAAAAAGAAAAGGTTCTTCAAGAATTTTTGGCGAAGGAAAGGAGGATTGACAGAAGCCTTTGTGGGCAGATGGCTATGAAGATAACGATCAGCTAAAGGGTCAAAAGCCAGTTCGTTTGCCTGGGCGGCAAAATCGGGCAAAACAAAAGCTTTGGTCAGCTGGCGGGGACGGTCAACGCGAAAGTTATAAAAAATCACGGCGTCATTATCCTGAATTAAGGATAAAGGCGTACCGCTGGTGTCAGTGATTATTGTGGGCTCAATAAATTCATCGGCTTTTTGCTGTTGGTAAGAGTTTTGCACTGCCTGCTGAGCAGAGACAGCTTTTAAGCCAATACCTTGAGTGAGACATTCATAGGCTTTTTGAGTTCTTTCCCAGCGGAAGTCCCGGTCCAGGGCATAATAGCGGCCTATAATCGAAGCAATGATACCTAAGTGGTTGGTAGTTATGTGGTTTTGGACTTGGTTTATATAAGTTTGGGAAGTGGTCGGCGGGGAGTCGCGGCCGTCAGTGAATAAATGCAAGCTAAGTTTTTGAAGATTATTTAATTTGGCAAATTTAATCAGAGCAAAGAGGTGTTCATTGTTGGCATGAACGCCGCCGGAACCGATTAAACCCATTAAATGCAAAGTAGAATGGTTGGCTTTAACATGTTCAATTGCCTTAAGGAGATTAGGGTTGAGAAAGAAAGAGCCGTCAGCAATAGCGGTATTAATCCGGGGCAAATCCTGAAAGACAATCTGGCCGGCGCCGATATTAATATGGCCGACTTCGGTGTTGCCGTCTTCTCCGGCAGGCAGACCGACCGCTTGGCCGGAAGCAAGTAATTCAGTCGAGAGATAGGCGGACTGAAGCTGGTGAAAGTAAGGCAGGTGAGCTTTGGTGATCGCATTGCCCGGGCCGGGAGCAGAAATTCCCCAGCCGTCCAAGATGATTAAAACTATCGGAGATATATCCATACTAGAGTTTAAGCTCGGTTTCGATTTCTAACAAGCGGTTGTATTTGACGATTCTTTCTCCCCGGGCAGGGGCGCCAAACTTAGTGTAATCGGCTCCGACCCCGACAGCTAAATCGGCAATAAAAGTATCATTGGTTTCCCCGGAGCGGTGGGAGACAATAATTTTTAAATCATTTTCCTGACAATATTTAATTACCTCAATGGTTTCGGAAACCGTGCCGATTTGATTGGGTTTAATTAAAACGGCGTTGCAGGCTTTGAGGGCAATGGCTTTTTTCACCCGTTCTTTATTGGTGGAAAGCAGGTCATCGCCGACAATTAAAGTGGAACTTCCAAGCTCGTCAGTTAGTTTAGACCAGCCTTCCCAGTCATCCTGATCTAAGCCGTCTTCCAGGGCAAAAAGACGGTATTCACGATTAAGCTGTTGATAGTAAACGATGAGTTCATCCCGGGAAAAAGGCTGAGCCCGATCTTTAATCTCATATTGATTGTGGTTGAAGAAAAATCCGGCCGAGACATCCAGGCCCAAAAAAACATCATCGGTCAGTTTATATGGAGTTTGATTAATTGAATCAACGATAAGTTCTAAGGCATCTAGGTTGGTAAATAAGTTGGGAGCAAAACCGCCTTCATCGCCGACTGAGTGGATTGCTCCCTGTAGTTTAAGGGTTTTTTTAAGACTATGGTAAATTTCAATGCCGATTTGTAAGGCTTTCTGGTAAGAAAATCTGACAGAGGGGATGACATGAAACTCCTGAAAGTCTAAGTTGCCGGCACCGTGGGCCCCGCCGTTAATAATATTGAAAGTCGGACTGGGCAGTTTTTTCAAATTTTTACTTAATCCATATTTTTTAGCAATATATTGATAAATAGGCAAGCAATAATAGGCGGCACTGGCTTTAAGGCAGGCAATAGAAACAGAGAGGAGGGCATTGGCCCCTAAATTACTTTTGTTGGGGGTGGCATCCAAGTTAATTAAGAGTTGATCGAGCTGGGTTTGAGAGGAAGGATCAAGGCCGATAACCTTGGAGGCAATGATTTGATTAACATGATTAACGGCTTTTAAAACACCCATTCCGGCAAAGCGGTTGGGGTCATTATCCCTTAATTCAAAGGCTTCATATTTGCTGGAGGAGGCGCCGGAAGGAATACTGCATTTGCCCTGATGGCCGGAATCTAAGAAGACCGTCGTCTCAACGGTCGGGTTAGCCCGGGAGTCTAAAATTTCCCGGCCTAAAATTTTAACAATTTTAGCCATTAATCAAATGCTTTTCAGCCTGATAAATAATATTTCTGGTTTGATCAATCATGTCCGGAGTAACAGAAATACTGGTAATTCCCCACCGGACTAGCTTTTCTGTCAGATCAGGATAGAGCGAAGGGGCTTGACCGCAGATGGAGCAGGTAATTTTATTTTTCCGACAGGTTTTAACCGTGGTTTCGATTAAAGATAAAACCGCTGGATTAAGTTCGTCATAGGCAGAGGCAACTTCGCTGTTATCCCGGTCCACCCCTAAAGTCAGCATAGTTAAATCATTGGATCCGATAGAAACTCCATCGATGCCGACTTTAATAAACTCTTCTAAAAGCAGAACATTGGCGGGAATTTCCACCATCATCCAGAGTTTAAAAGAGGCCGAGCGGATTAAACCATAACTGGAGACAATTTTTTTCACGAGAGTCATTTCTTTAACGGTCCGGACAAAGGGAATCATCAACCACAGGTTTTTAAAGCCAAGTTTTTCCCGGACATTTTTTAAGGCATAAAGTTCTAAGGCAAAGACTTTCTCATCAGTTAAATAACGAAAGGCGCCGCGGAAGCCAAGCATGGGGTTGGGTTCTTGAGGTTCATAAGTCTTGCCGCCAATCAGGTTAGAGTATTCGTTGGTTTTAAAGTCAGTGGCCCGGTAAACTACCGGGCGGGGGTAAAAAGCTTTGGCAAATTTAGCTAAACCAGCGCTTAAACTGGTAATAAATTGAGTTTCTTTATGGTCAGCGATTAATTTTTTGGGGTGAGTGCCGATTTGAGCAATCATAAATTCAGCCCGGAGCAAACCTAAGCCATCAACGTTTTTTTGACCGATGCTTTCCGCCAGGTCCGGTTCACCTAAATTAACATAGAGTTTGGTAGCGGTAGTTTGGGTATCCGGTTTTAAGTCTTTGGCAGGAATTTTAGTAATTTTTTTTACAGAAATTTTTTTAGGTTTAGCGAAAGTACCGCCAAGGAAAACTTCACCGGTCTGACCATTGACAGTAATCACGGTGCGGTTTTTTAAGACTTTGGTGGCCGTAGCCGTGCCGACAACGCAAGGAATACCCATTTCCCGGGAAACAATAGCGGCGTGAGAAGTTTGGCCGCCCTTATTGGTGACGATGGCGGCGGCTTTTTTCATGGCCGGAACAAAGTCAGGCGTGGTCATATCGGTAACCAAGATTTCTCCCGGCAACAACTGGTTGATTTCTAGGGATGATTTTAAGATTCTGCTATAACCGGCAACTATTCCCGGACTGGCGGGTTCGCCTTTTAAAAGCAGGGTTAATTTGTTGGTGGAGACTGGGGCAATTTTAGTTTCCTGAAGGTTAAGGGTGGTAATCGGCCGGGATTGAACGAGATAAAAGTGTTTGTCAGCCAACGCCCATTCGATATCCTGGGGAAAGAAATAATGCTGTTGGATCTGATGGCCCAACTTGGCTAAGTAAATAATTTGTTCATCGGTTAACTTGGTTTGACGTTGTTTGTTTTTAGGCAAAGGCAGTTCGCGGTTTTTATCTTGAGACAAAGTCAGTTGTTTAGTTTGCGGGTTAGTTTGTTTCTGAAGGATTTTCCAGGAAAGTTTTTGAATTAAATAGTGATCGGGGGTATAGACACCCTGAACAATTTTTTCACCTAAGCCCCAGATTGCCTCAATCACCAGTTGATTTTTATTATTGGTGACGGGATTGACGGTAAACATAATGCCGGAAACTTCACTTTGAATCATTTGTTGGACCGGAACGGCAATCCCGACTTTGAAGTGGTCGAAATTTTTTTCCTGACGGTAGAAAATCGCCCGGGGTTCGAAAAGCGAGGCCCAGCAGGCGCGGATGTTTTGAATCAAGTTAGCCTCGCCTTGGACATTGAGAAAGGTTTCCTGCTGGCCGGCGAAGGAGGCGTCGGGCAGATCTTCGGCGGTGGCGGAAGATCTGACAGCCACTAAAGTTTGATTATGGCCGGAGCCCAGCTTTAAATAGCGTTTAATAATATCCAGGGCCAGCTGGTCGGGGATGTTAGCGCGGGAGATTAAAGATTTAATCTGTCGGGAAGTTTCATTAAGTGAGTGAATATCGTGAATGTCCAGGTTATCGAGAATGGACTTGATTTTTGGTTTTAAGTTGTTTATTTGGAGGACATTAAAATAAGCGGCAGAGGTAACGATAAAACCCGGCGGGACCGGAAAACCGGCTTGGGCCATTTCGCCGAGATTGGCACCTTTGCCGCCGACCAAAGCAACATCGGTTTTACCAACGGCTTGGAAATCAACAATCATGGGCAGTGAGTTAGGCATTGATTAAGAATAACAGTTTTTTTAAGTTTAGGCTAGCACCTTCAGGCTGGAAAACTATATAATAAAACTAATGCCTGCTAAGAATACTGTGCGTGAATATCGGGAGAATAGTTTTTATCATATTTATAATCGAGGGGTGGCTAAACAAGAGATTTTTTTAGACCAGCAGGATTATAAGGTATTTATTAACTATTTAAAGACTTATTTAATTCCCATCGACCTGCAGGTTCGGAACCTGCAGGTGGCGCCAACAAAACAATTGAAGAATTATTATAATAAAGTTTTTTTACACTGTTATTGTTTGATGCCCAACCATTTCCATTTATTGTTGTATCAGGGTGATACCCTGGAGATCCCGCTTTTTTTAAAGTCTTTACAAACCAAGTACTCGATGTATTTTAATACGAAGTATAAGCGGGTTGGGCCGGTGTTCCAGGGAAAATATAAGTCGGTGGAGGTGGAATCTGAAGAGCAGTTTTTATACCTCTCAAAATACATTCACCGTAATCCTGTGGTTTTACCTGCAGGTTCGGAACCTGCAGGTTTGGAGGGGTATAAGTATTCGAGCTATCAGAATTACCTGGGGTTATTCAACCAACCTTGGATAAAAACAGAGGATATTCTGAGTTATTTTAACCAGACAAAACCGGCAAGGTCATATAAATCTTTTGTCGAGGAAACTGACGAATCGGATATTCTGAGAATTAAGGGTCAAGTGCTAGATATTGACGATTAGTCAGCCTGCAGGTTCGGAACCTGCAGGTGTTTTTTGAAGTAGTCGACCCAAGGGATTAAGGCAGGATTAAGGCCGTTGAGGACAGACAGATAGTAGTTAACAAAGCTGCCAAATTGAATCAGTTCAAAAACCTGGGCGAACTTAGTATCAGCCGAAGGGGCAAAGGCAAAGGCACTGAGGTTATTTTTTTTGACTACATCGATGGTCAGCCGGACGCGGGTTTGCAGCCGGGGAGAATAGAGCTTAGAGTTGACAAACCAGAAAGCCACATCCTTTTGATTAGTTTCGGGGAAGCGCAAACCTTCCAGCAGATGGTGGTTAAGTTCAGGCAGGTCGTGGCGGTGGGATAACTGTTTGGCGTTCTCATTCATCTGGTTTTTCACCACATGGCCAGCGCCGGTAAGATGTTCGGCGGCGACCAGAATCACCTGCTTTAAATGAAACTCTAGGGCCAGTTTTTTGGCCAGGTTGGCAGTGGTAGGAATATCCCGATGATTAGCTTGAACGACTTGAGCCATTACGGCTTGAATAAGCTGGATGTCTGCTTCAGTGATTTTCAGCAAACCGGCTTTAGCGACCATAACCAGCTGGCCAATCAGGGAGTAACCGATAGCCATGCGCGGCTGTTGGCAGGGATTATAAACCGGGTCGATTTTATACAGGGGTAAGTGATGCTGTTTGGCTAAGGCTTCCAACTCCCCCCCTTTACAGATAACTAAAATTTGGCATTTTTTAAGCAGAGCTTCTTTCAGCGTTTGAACAGTTTCTTCAGTGGTGCCGGAATAACTGGAACAAACCACTAAACTATTTTGATCAGCCCAAGCCGGCAGATGATAATCATTAACTTTAATTAAAGGGACGCTTAGTTCACGGCCATAAAGTGATTCAATTACCTGAGCGGCCAGAATGGAGCCGCCCATCCCGGACATGATTAAGTTTTTAACCGGTTGAGGAGTGAATTTAACCTGAGAGGCCTTCTCGAAAGCTTGCTGGCATTGTTTAGCCAAATCAGTAATTGATAGGTATAAATTGGTAGGATCAAGCTGTTTTTGGCTAACGGCATCGTCGAGAATGTTGGTCATAAGTTAAGCAAAAGCGTCAGTATTGACGCCATAGCTCCAATCGATTTGGGGATGGGATTTTAGTATTTTTCTTAGTTCAATTTTTAGTTGATCATACTGGGATTGAGTTTTTGCTTCATATTTAATGGTCAAGTATGGCCCGTTTTGGCTGGCCCGGACAGTGGCCATAGTCTCCGGGGTATCCAAGCGGATGCCGTCAATTTCCACATATTCTGCCTGAGGATAAAGTTTTTTAAGCTCCGGGCCGATAACATTGGCAATAAACTCAAATTTAATCTTGTCAGGCAGACCGAGTTTTATTTCCGGACTGGAAACATACTGAGGCAACTGAGCCACGGCTTGTTTTAAGGACTGTTTAGTCCGGTGCAAATAGGACAGTAGTCTTAAAGTGGCAAAAGCGCCGTCATCATGGCCGTAAAAATTATCCATAAAGAAAAAGTGACCGGAAAGCTCGCCGCCAAACGGCGCCCTGACCTCTTTGACTTTGGCTTTAATAAAAGAATGGCCGGTGAGCCACATGACTGGCTGGCCGCCTGATTGCTTGATGGTGTCAGAAACGGTTTTGGAGCAGAGAGTGTTAAAAACAATCGGACTAGCGGGCAAGTATTCTAAAACATCTTTGGCAAATAAAGCGACTAAAACATCGTTCCAGATTTTTGTACCATTTTCATCAACAATGCCTAAGCGGTCGCCGTCCGGATCATAGCATAGGCCCAGATCGGCCTGGTGTTTTTTAACCCCCATGGCGAGACGGTTTAAGTAACCAGCATCGGTCGGGTCAGGCGTGCCTAAAGGAAAATTTCCATCGAGCTTAGTGTTTTGGGTAATCACCTGGCAGCCGGCCTGAGTGAGGATTTCCGGCAAAAACTTACCGGGAGCGCAGTTACCGCCGTCAAGCATTACTTTAAAGTTTAATTTTTGCGGGATCCGTTTAAAGAGATCTTTTTTATAAGCCTCAAAGATCGGCTGTTTGATCAACCGCCCTTTAGTTTCCGGTTTAATAAATTTGCCGGACTGGGCCAGGTGTTTAAGTTCAATAATTTCTGCGGTGATCATGGTATCGGAAAAACCGACTGCCAGTTTAAAGCCATTGTATTCTTTAGGGTTATGGGAAGCGGAAATGGAGACACCGCCTTTGGATTGATTGAAGTACTGAGAAAAATACATGAAATAGACCAAGCCTAAACCATGGTCAATGACGTTAATGCCGGTATCCAGCAGGCCTTGGATAAAAGCGGTTTTAATCATCTCTGCGGAAACACGGTTGTCATTAACGACGACGGCTTGATTAATTCTTCTTTGGGATAAGTAAGTACCGTAAGCTTGGCCTAAGACGTAAGCGCCGGCTTCATTTAATTCTTCAGGTACTTTACCGCGGATATCATAGCCCCGGAAAATATTATCAGTAAAATTAGCCTTCATAAGTTCATTCTAGAGTTCCAGCAGTAATAGGTCAAGGCAGCCGGCTAGAGACAGAATACTTTGACTGGTTTTGGCTTGTTCATCAAGAGTTAATAGTTGGTGATGAAAATCAAGCAGTTGGTCCAGAGAATATTTTTTAGCCTGGATTTTCAGTTTACCAATCTGCCAGGGAGCGCCTTTTATGGAACCGGGATCGTCTAAAACCTGGATTAACTGGGAAATGCGGCGGTGCAAAAGATAAAAAATCAGTTCGGCCGGATTATTAATTAGGGCCAGGTGAAAGTTGGTTAGAGTCAGGTTATCTAAAAAATTAAATAAAGAAGCCGGCAGTTTAAATTCTTTAATTACGGCTTTAGCAAACTGTTTTTTGACTGTGGGAGTCAAAACCTTTTTTTCCCAAAGAAAGATTGATGAATCAGGGTTATTCAAAACGATTTTAATTAAGTTTTCTTTGGTCTGGGAACGAGGCAAGGTGAGCAAGTTGTTAATGACAAATAATTTAGGGGTATGAAAAAGCGGATTTGATTCTAAAGCCTGAGTTAAAGCCTCTTCGGTTAAGTTCTGGGCGTCAAAGCGGCTACTTTCCACCTTAGAGGTGGAAAGTTGAGCCAGGGATTGATTTAAAGCTTGGCGGCTTTGAACATAGTTATCGCCATGGAAGATAGTAATCATTTTTTTCGATAAAGCTTAAATAATTGTTCGACTGAGCGGGCGTTAATAACGACCCTGCCTCTCCCCCGGTGGGGCAGTAAAGCGCCGGAAAAGTTTTTGGGAATGTGCAGAATTTCGTGGATAATAATCCGGGTTTGATCGTCCGGCTTTAAATGATCAAATTTTTCGGAAATAATTTCAAGACAATAATAGGCCGGCAAGTTCAAGGCCAGCTGCCAAATTCTGGGGAAGGACCAAATTCTGGCCCGGGCCCGGGACTTAGAGCCGTGACTGCGGAAGCAAACAATTCTTTTAGTATCAATCCAGGGCAGTTGGAGTTTGGCCTGAATCTTTTGCAGCTTAAGCTGAATGTCTTTGCTTCGGTTAAATTCCATGTTGATGTCGATAGCGTTTTTTGGCAACTTTTAATTCTAAAACCGCTTTTCGCAAGTCGGCTTCTGCTAAGGCAAATTCAGTGCCGGACAAGCGCTCTCTTAAAGCTTCTTCGGCTTTTTGTTTAGCGGCTTCAACTTTAGCGACATCAATCTCATCGGCCCGGACAGCGCTGTCAGCCATCACGCTTAGCTGGTTATTATGAATATCTAAGAGACCGCCGGAAACGGCCAAGACAGTGATTGACGGGCCTTTGAAGATAAATAGTTCGCCGGGTTGGAGTTTGGTCAGCAAGCCGATGTGCCCGGGTAAAAGGCCGATTTGGCCGTCCCAGCCGGGGGCCAAAACCAGGTCAACCTCGTCTTGCAGGACAATTTTCTCCTGGGTAATAACCGTTAACTGCAGTTTATTGGCGGCCATAAGTTAAATGTTTTTAGCTCTTTCCACTGCTTCTTCAATCTTCCCGATCATGTAAAAAGCTTGTTCCGGCAGACTATCGTACTTGCCGGCTAAAATTTCTTTAAAACCTTTAATTGTTTCTTCAACCTTAACATACTTGCCGGGAAGACCGGAAAATTGTTCGGCAACAAAAAAAGGCTGGGTGAGAAACCTTTGAATTTTCCTGGCCCGGGAGACGGTTAGTTTATCTTCATCAGAGAGTTCATCAATACCTAAAATGGCAATAATATCCTGAAGGTCTTTGTAGCGCTGGAGAACTTTTTGGACACCCCGAGCAATTTGATAATGATCGTCACCGACAGTTTCCGGTGACAAAATTTTTGAGGAAGAAGCTAAAGGATCAACAGCCGGATAAAGAGCTTGTTCGGCTAAAGATCTTTCCAAAGACAAGCTGGAGTCCAGGTGGGAAAAAGTAGTCACCGGAGCCGGATCAGTGTAGTCGTCGGCAGGCACGTAAACTGCCTGGAAAGAAGTAATCGAACCTTTTTTAGTAGAAGTAATTCTTTCCTGGAGGGCGGCCATTTCCGAAGCTAAAGTCGGTTGATAGCCAACGGCTGAAGGAATACGTCCCAGCAAAGCGGAAACTTCGCTGCCTGCCTGGGAGAAACGGAAAATATTGTCAATAAAGAGCAAGACATCTTCGCCTTGGTCATCGCGAAAATGTTCGGCAAAGGTAAGGGCGGTTAAACCAACGCGTAAACGGGCACCGGGCGGCTCGTTCATTTGGCCAAAAACCATAACCGTATTTTTCAAAACCCCGGATTCTTTCATTTCCTGATAGAGGTCATTGCCTTCCCTGGTCCGTTCGCCGACCCCGGCAAAAACCGAGTGGCCGGAGTGCTCTTCAGCAATATTCCTGATCAGTTCCTGGATAATAACAGTTTTACCGACGCCGGCACCACCGAAAGCGGCGACTTTGCCGCCTTTGGCAAAGGGGCAGATCAGGTCGATGACTTTAATGCCGGTTTCCAGGACATGGGGCTGGGGTTCAATATCCGTAAATTTGGGCGGAGGCTGATGAATCGAGGTTAGTTTTGACTCCCGCACCTGGGGACCGCCATCAATGGTTTCGCCAATGACGTTGAACATTCTGCCGAGGGCCTTATTCCCGGCCGGGACAGAAATAGGCTTGCCGGTATCCACCACAGTCATCTGCCGTTTTAAACCATCAGTGGAACCCATGGCGATGGTCCGAACCTGATTACTGCCTAAATGCTGTTGGACCTCCAGGACAATTTTTGCGCCGTCAGGTTTGGTTACCTCCAAGGCGTGATAAATTTCCGGCAGATGGGAAGGAAAAGTGACATCCACGACCACGGAAATGATTTGTGAAATGTATCCGGTTTGTTTCATAGTTTACTCCAGGGCCATTCTGGCACTGACAACGTCCAATAACTCATTGGTAATTTTTGCTTGGCGGGCTTGATTGAACTCTAAGGTCAGTTCAGAGACAATATCTAAAGCGTTATCATTAGCGTTTTTCATAGCCACCATACGGGCGGAATGCTCGCTGGCAACCGATTCCAAGAGGACGTGATAAAGCTGGAGTTCAATATATTGCGGCAGTAATTTGGAGAAAATCACATCGGCTCTGGGTTCAAATAAGTAATCGGTGGAAAGCTTTTCTGTTTCGATAGTAATTTCTTCGGCCCGGATCGGCAAAAGTTGCTTGACCGCCAGCTTTTGGGAAATAGTAGAAATAAACTCCATATAAGCCATAAAGGACATTTGAAACTCGTCTTTTTTAAAGCCTTCGATAACCATTTTGGAGATGGGTAGGATATCCATGAATTTTGGCTTATCGCCGAATTGGCCGAATTCAGCGGTAAGCAAACGGCCGGATTTTAAAATATGTTCTTTGGCCTTTTTACCAATAGTAATAAAGGTTAATTTAGTATTGGCAGGCAAATTGGAAGTTGTTTTTAAATCTTTCAGCCAGAATTCCAAGCCGCGGAAAAGATTAGAGTTTAGACCGCCGCAGAGAGATTTATCAGTGGAGAGTAAAAGAATCAGAACATTAAAAGGTTTATCTTCAGGCCAGTTTAGGCGGGGGTCTTTTAAGAGAAAATGGTCCAGTTGATTTTTAGCTTTAAGGGCTAGGGCGGTAATAATTTCCACCATTTTTTCAGAGTAAGGCCGGGAAGCAAGGGCCAATTCCTGGGCCCGGCGCATTTTAGAAGCGGAGACCATTTCCATGGCCTTGGTAATTTGAGCAATATTCTTAGATGAGCGGATGCGGCGTTTGATCAGTTTAACTGAGCTCATAAATTTTCCTCTTCAGCTTGTAAACTTAAATCAGGGTGGGCATCGTTAAATTTTTGAGCAAATTTTTGCAAGGATTTGACAGTTTTATCAGAAAGAATTTTTTCTTTGTCAATGGTTTTGGCTATTTCCGGCTGGGTGGAAGCAAGATAAGTTAAAAATTCTTCCTGCCAGATTTTTATTTTATCCAGAGGAGTTTTGTCTAAATAACCATTGGTAACGGCCCAAATGATTAAGATTTGGTCGGTAACAGGCATGGGTGTGTCCCAACCCTGCTTTAAGATTTCCGTGATTTTAGCGCCCCGGTCCAGCTGGGCTTTGGTGGCGGAGTCCAGGTCAGACGAAAATTGAGCGAAGGCAGCCATTTCCCGATACTGGGCCAGGTCCATTCTTAACTTGCCGGTAACTTGGCGCATGGCCTTGATTTGGGCATTGCCGCCCACCCGGGAAACAGAAAGGCCGGCATTAATAGCCGGACGGATACCGGCATTAAACAGGTCAGATTCAAGATAAATTTGGCCGTCGGTAATGGAGATAATGTTGGTAGGAATATAACCGGAAACATCGCCGGCTTGAGTTTCGATAATCGGCAAAGCGGTGATTGACCCGCCGCCATTATCCTGATTAAACTTAATCGCCCGTTCCAGTAAACGGGAGTGAAGGTAAAACACATCACCCGGATAAGCTTCACGGCCGGAAGGACGACGGAGCAGTAAAGAAAGTTCACGGTAAGCCCAGGCATGCTTGGAAAGATCATCAAAAACCACTAAGGCGTCTTTACCCTGGCCGGCAAAATGTTCGGCGATGGCC
>Ga0265296_1003408_pt1 | contig 14790 bp, 19 predicted proteins | sample MunlanPumphouse1_FD_189073 | JGI IMG/M metagenome (GOLD analysis project Ga0265296, IMG submission 189073) | Groundwater microbial communities from a municipal landfill in Southern Ontario, Canada - Pumphouse #1 | ecosystem: Environmental > Aquatic > Deep subsurface > Groundwater | place... | reverse complement strand
AAAGATCGGGAAGCCGATCGACCCCGTCCCAATCTTTGCTCCTTATCCAATCCTCCACGGGGTTGTACGCGTTGCGGTCCGCGATCGCCTCGACAGAAGCGGGCACCAATGCTGTCTTTACCGAGTTTAGCGTCGCCAAACTCAGAATGTGGGTCATCGTCACGTTGTCCGCGTTGTCGGCGGTCAGCGCTATGTTAGGAATTCTGATTTCCAGCTTTTTCTTGATTACATTGTAGCGCGAAGTGATGCCGTTCTGTTCGAGTAGGTAGGCGATGTTGGCCACCGTTGCCGGTGGGTTGCCGTCCAACCTATCCGGGAACTTCGCCGGATCGAGACGCTTCGGAAGCCAGTTGTCGACAAGCGAAAGCTGTACTTGCGTGGACGGCTGTCCGGGTTTGGTGACGGTCAAGCCGCCAATTCCTCTCGGTTTCATAAGCGGTGGCGACATGCCTGTGTCAGAAGATTTTCCGGGTTTGGCATGGGCGCTCATTTTTTTGCATCCGCCTTACGGACGTTCCATGCCGGTTGATGGAGCTCAATCATGAGCCTTTTCAACTCGCGGGCAAAAAATTGTTCCTTAGACGTTCTGCCAAGACATATCACTTCGAGCGACACGGCGGCGATGTTCTCGCGAATTTTGGTCGCGCCATAGTGACTGTTGGATCGTTGCTCCTGATTTTTGAAATTCAGCAAACGCTGGTACAATTTGCCGCCTTTGGCCGCGGAGGAACAGCCGACGTACATCACTTCGCCTCGTAGCAAGGCGCGAAAGACCCCGACATATCCATGCACTTCGCGATGAGGCACCGCGAACCCGCCATCTAGGCGCTGCCACTCGGCGTCCCATTGGCCGAGCGGTTTTGCCGCCATCAATTTCTGTTTCAAAAGCTTCCGTGTCAGAGAAACGGGTGTCGTAAGGTCGCTCTGATTTTTCTCCGAGTTTTCGTCGCTATTCATAAGTCATGCTTTCAATCGTTGCTAAGGTCTCGCTTGCGGGGTGAGCCGCTTGAGCCCGTCTTTTCTACGTCTAAGCTACTGATCTTTGTGAAAACTTTCTGCTTCTGCAACGTCCTAGGTAGCGTATCGTCCCGCTTGACCTTGCAGTAACTGCAAGGCAATATGGTGCTAAGTACTGGAATTCAGCAGCTTGGCCAGGATCGCGAATCGGCGATGGCGTTGGGAGCAAAGTGGTGTCCAAGAAGCGCGCGCAGACATTGCGACTTTGTTGGCTCGAAGCCTTCTTGGCCGTCATTGATAACGATGGTGTCAAAGCCAAAGCGGCAGAGGACCTGGGCTTGCATGAATCGACGGTGGGTCGCTATCTCGAGGATCTCAGGGAATGGTTCGGGTTTCCACTGTACGACGTGAATCAACCACCGGGTCTTACGCAGCAAGGTTTCGCTTTTGCCGACACTGCCCGAGAGGTCGTTTCGATCTTAGAGAATGCGAGGATGACTGAAACTCCGAAGGTTGAAACCTCTCCGCCCCGCCGCTCAGCGAAGGATATCAAGATTAAGCGGGGTGCACCCAGCGACTAACGGGCACGCCGCTCAGACTTCCCGGAATCGGCAATTACCTATAAACTGCGCTTACTTGCACACCTCAGGTGGCGGCGGCACATAATGATAAGATCGGATGGCCGTTGCTGCGTGTCTTCAATTAAGAGGATGAAGGCGAAACCACTGTCCGCCACCGGCCAGATCATTTCGAACCACCCGTTGAAGTCTTCGAGCCACGCCCAGCCTGGGATGAAACCGGGCGATGTATACCGGATACCGTCGAGCGGGCTCGTTGCCGGAGAGAAGCCGATCTCGTCGATAATCGCTTGCTCACAGTCCTGCCCTTCCACCACCACGATGTGAGTCAGATCAGCTAAGCCCGCGTCGAGCGCGTGGCGGATGCGGGTAAAGAGAAGGGGCTTCAGATCAGATCGGACTGGCGCGTTGAGCGCGTTTTTCAGCGATGCACGATCAGATAGAGAAATCATAAGTATGTCCTTTCGGTGGGCAAAGAAAAAGCGCCCGAGGGACATCCCCTGGACGCTTGCGATTGGCGGTCGTGGTTGGTGTCAGGCGTGGTTGCGGAGCAGCCCAAGAAGGGTTGGGTCTATGTCTGGCCGATCAGGGACGAGCAGGACAATCCCGAAGCCGTCGTCGCTGACGATCGTCACCGCTTCGAACCAGGCGCCGCCGTGGCGCTCGACATACTCGAAGTTGGCGGTGAAGCCGGGGTCGCCCTGTTTGCTGTCGTCGATCATATTGATGGCGACCGGAATACCGGCCGCTATCTCGATCGCGGCGAGCGCGTCGCCCGGCTCGGCTACGATGAAATGGGCAAGCTCGCCCAGATCATAATCGTCGTATTCGAGCAACTGGTCGCGCCGTAGCGCCAGCAGTTGTAAAAGGTCGGTGTCGAGCGGCGACGCCAGAGCGCGCTCCATGTCGACGGAACTGCGGATTGAAATCATGATGGGTCCTCCAAATAGAAAAAGGCCCCCGGAATTTCTTCCGGAGACCTCTTGGATTGAGCTTTTGGCTGCTATTCAGCCGCTGTAGGCAAGGTCGATGCAGGGTTGGATTCGACGCAAAATTTTCTCTCGGCCCCAGAATGTAATCTTGGTGTTTTCAGTACCATCCAGTTGAACAGCGGCACTGACGCCACCGACACCGCCCCCGCCGTCCCACACAAACAACGTGCGCTGAGGGCGATCCGGTTGCCGATAGACATGGGGCATTATCGGAGCATCGACCTCGATCATGCACCGCTCCAGATCATAAATGTTCTTATTAGTCTGGGTTGAAAACACCGGCTGCGTCTTCATCAACCCAGCGACGTCCGCCCCCAACGCAGGGGCAGCAATTGTCGCGGCAATGATCGCGGCGACCATATAATTTCTTCTCATTGGCTTCCTTTCAAAAGGTCGCCGCCACCGTGACGTCGGGCAGACCGGCGATGCGTAGCGGGATAGCGAAGTAGTTTTCGACATTGGTCTGTGCCTGACGATTCGCCGCGTTGAGCAAGCCCGGTTGTTGCGCTTGGGCAATCATCGCTCGCCGCGCATTTTTGTAATTTGCCTTCCGCAGCGCTTCGACCTGCTCGTCCGAAAATGTAAGTACGCCACCATTGATCGTGGTCGCGTTCTCCGGCTGAAACGCGATGTCGCCGAGCGTGACTTTCGGCAGCTTCACCGTCACCAGCTTCGCCTTCTCATCATACCGTACGTCGGCAAGGCTGAGATTGGACAGGTCCAGATAATAAGTAACGACCGCCGGAACGATCAGCTCTTGCTCGCCACCAAAGAGCCAAAGAACGGTGCGACCCGCGTGGACCTTCGCCGTGCCCCTGTAGGAGAAAACCTGGAGCTTGTTCTCTTCCCGCAGGCTTTCGACGGTGGTGGCGAGGACTTTGGTGGTATCCACCGTGAAGAACCCTGTGTGCTTGGCCTCGCCGTCCAGCAGCTGCCTCGGCGCAGCGACATAACCGACACCGAGGGCCGCGATATGAGTTGCCGCGAGAAGCCCGATCGTTCGGCTTCCGGTCACTTGAGTGCAAACAGCGCTTGCGAAGGGGTGTCCAGCCGGACCTTCCAAGTGGCTTGGTCGAATGCGGTTTTGTCCACTTTCCACACCCGTATGTCTTTCGCAGAAACGTTAGGATTGAGGTCAGTTGCATCGACGCTGGGGCCTTCTCCCCCGAAGCGCGCCCAAACGTTCGCGCTATCGTCCTGGGCAAAGCTATTTTCTTTCGCGTCTACAAGGATCAGGTCCGGTCTATTCATGTAGCTTAACGGCTTCGTGCCAACGTTCTTCATCGTGTAGCCGATCACCACAAAGATCTCGCCGGACGCGGCCTTTGAGCCATGCAAGGTCGTGCCCACCTGGATCGGGGTCGTGACGTCCGTGATGGTCAACTCGATGCCGTCAGTCCCGCCGGTCTGACCCAGCGCTACAATCGGCGCTTGGGCAGGGACGTCCGCTTTCGCCCGCTCCGCCGGAGGTGTCTCGGATTTGCCGCAGGCGGTAAGGCCCGATGTCAGAACAAGCGCGAGCAACGCAGGCTTAAGTTGGCTAATCATATTCTTCTCCTCTTCGTGATGCCCGATTGGGCGTGATGAGGCCATCACCGACGGTTCACGTTACCGACGACGTTGGCCAAGGCTAGTAAAAATGAGATTCATCGTCCGTGGTCTAATCGACAACATTCTGGCCCACCCTAGAGGATGGATGTCAGGCAACGATTGGCTGTAAATGTGAAGCGGTTGCGCAAAGAGCGCGGCTGGTCGCAGGAGGCGCTTGCCGATGAGGCGGGCCTCGATCGAACTTACATCAGCGGGATTGAGCGCGTTGTGAAGAACCCAACGATCACCGTGGTTGAGCGGGTCGCCTCAGCGTTGGAATGCCAGCTCGGCGAGCTGCTCGACTGACCGTGCACAGTAAAGGGGATGGACCATGACTGGCCTCGGAAATCAAATCGTCAACGGCATTGTCGCATGTCGGCACTGTGGCGCTGCCTACGAAAAAACCTCCGAGAATGTTGGCATGAAGGACCGAGATAGCTTCGCCTGCGAGTGTGGCGAGGTGCTCGAAAGCTGGAATAGCATTTGGGCGCCGTCGTACCGCCGCATTACCGACGACGGCGTGAGCTGATTGGGCTTAATCGGAATGGGGGCGCCCGTCCACTTCGGCTCATGGGTGTGGTTCGGCTTCTGGGCGTCAATATCCGGCACCAACGCAAGCTGAAGGGCATGACCCAAGAACAGCTAGCGGCGGCGGCGGAGATGGAACGCAGCTATGTCAGCGACCTTGAGAGAGGTACGAGGAACCCGTCTGTCGCGGCGCTTGGCAGGATTGCAGATGCGCTCGGTATTGAGCCGCATCTTTTGCTTTTGAAACTCTAAACATCTGATTTGTTTAGCTATTCATATAATATGCCCAAACGCCACGCGCATTTGCCAACGAGATGCGGCGCAGGCGGCTACCCCGCAATCCTACTGAGACGAAAGCCGATTGCTCAAGCTGCATAGCGCCCATCCGCCAACTTTCGCGCTTGGCCAATTGCCGTCAGTGCGTCCAATACTGGCGTGATCCCTTTTGCATTCGTTCCTTTAATGGCGCGGGCAATGTCGCGGGGGTATTGGGCGGCGGGCGCGGCGGCGAGGATTGCGGCGACGACGCTGACTTGCTCGGCGAGCGTCTTGGGCCACGGGATGGTAGTTGCGGGCGCGGCAGCAGGATTGTCGCCGAGATCAAGCGTGGCGTTGACTTGCGGGGCGATTGCACCGGGAGCCTGAAACTCGGGGCGGAGCCAGCGGATAAGACCCTTCGCTTCTTCGGCAGCACGGACCTTGTTGAGCAACACCAATCGCGTAAGAATGTCTTCGTCGCTGAGATCAGCGGGCCAGCCATAGGCTTCAGTCACCGCGCTATCGATGGCATCGTGATGCTGGCGGATCAGCGTCACCAGCCCGCGATCATGAATGTCGCGCTCTTTGTCGGTAAGGGGGCGGCCTTCTCGCAGTGCACCCAGCACATTGTATAGTCCAGTCAGGGTCAGGTCGCCGTGTGCCTCAAGCACCTCTTTGCGCAAGCCATCGAGCGCCTCAGTCTCGGCGCGAATGTTGGTCTTGAGCGTTTCCGAGCTGTCAGGCGGGAAGGGGAATTTACCGAAGCAATCCGAGTGATTATAGTTTGGCCGATCTTCCAAGTGCGCGCCAGTTCGAAGTGCCCATACGAGGTGCGCGCGACTGCTCAAGATACCCAAAAAGTAAGGGTCTTCCAGACCAATGAAAATAACCTTTGCGTCGGGGATCGTATCGGCTGATTCAAAAATGAAAATCCGATGTTTTGCCGTCCGACACGTCGCGATAACCCGCTTCAACCCGCTAGATAGCTGCCGTATTTCGGGTCTCGGCCGCCCCCAAAGCCACCATTTTTCGCGGAACGCTTTGTCGCGATTCTGATCTCGTTCTGGCTTTACCCGTTGCGAGAGAAGCTGGTATAAGTTCGGATAGCTGGCGCGCAAACTCTGTTCGGACAGTCCGTAAGTATCAATCACCCAGCGTTTAACACGACGCTGCGTAATATCCTGACCTATAATATACGGCCGCACCCGCTCCCTCTCAGTGGGCGCATGTTGAAATAAGGTCTCGGTATCCGCTTCGTTTAGCCTGAAACCTTCACCGACAAGTATCACGCCCTGCTGACTGATGCTGTCGTTTGCTTTGAGAGCGACGGCTTTTGTCACGTTCGAGCCCAAAGTCAGATCAGCATTGAAAGTGCCTCGATGACTTTCGAACTGAACTTCGGCTTCACCATAGCCCTCAGGTAGCGATCGCTCTGCGATGACTGTCGACAAAACACCATCGGCAATGTCTGCGGATGCCACGGTCATTGCAATCCGGACTGCGGCTCCGTCCCTCTCGTCAACCCAAGGATGGTCGGCGATCGCAAATTTCAAATTTACGTGGCTTTTCTCGATCACCGTCCGGTTAAATGGTTGTGTAATAGAATTTGTAGTAATGAAGCCAAATCTACGCGGGCCCCGTTTTGCAAAAATATTTGATGCGATTTCCCACCAATACATAACAAAATCGACAGATTTGTTCACCTTTGGATAGGACTTCCTAACCGCTTCTGTGTATCCGTCTCCGAGCCGGTCTCGCATCCGCTTGTTACCGATAAATGGCGGGTTCCCGACGATAAAGTCAGCTTTAGGCCATTTCGCGGCTTTTGGCTTAACGTACCGCTCCACCTCAACCCGAGCATCTTCGTCGGGCACCTTTTTGCCAGTCACCGGATGGAGCTTCATTGTCTCCCCATCCCATCGGGTAAGCGGCTTCCCGTCCGGCCCAACTTCGAGCACCTTCGCGTCCCAGGTGATCAGTGCATCTCGGCTTTCGATGGTCTTGACATCACGCAGCACTGGTTCGGGCGGCACCTTGCCTTCGCCGTTGACGCGGAAATGCCATTGCAGATAGCCGATCCACAGCACCAGTTGGGCGATCGCCGCCGCACGCGGGTTAATTTCGATACCGAGAAAATTCTCTGGCGTGACCGTGTGGCCGCTCAACTCCGCCACATACTGTCTTTCGCCTTCGGGTTTGAGTTCGGCCAGCCGCCCGACGACTTCGCCTTCCAGCTCCTTCATTCGCGCAAGCGCGACATAAAGAAAATTGCCGGTGCCGCAGGCTGGATCTAGCACCTTGGTCTGCGCCAACTTGGCATGGAACTTCTTGATAACGGCGTGAGCTTCCTCTGCCTTGCCCGTCTCAATCAATTGACCTGCGGCGGCCTGTACCCCGGCCCAGTCGGCGCGAAGAGGCTCCATGATCGTCGGCATCACCAGCCGTTCGACATAGGCACGTGGCGTGTAATGCGCGCCAAGCTTGGCACGTTCCTTCCCGTCCAGCGCGCGTTCGAGCAGGGTTCCGAAGATCGCTGGTTCAACATGATTCCATTTATGCGTCGCCGCTTCGATCAGCAGTCCGATCTCGTCAGCGTTTAGGGCAATCGCGGTGGTGTCTTTGAAGAGATATCCGTTGAAGCGCAGCACCGTTTCGCCCGCTTCGCCCAGCACCCCGGCCAGCCCCCCCTTGTCCATCGCCTGCCAAAGGGCTGACATGTTCGGCGCAAAATTCTCCGGGCGCTTCCGCATCCGTGTGAGGAAATCGGTGAAGCTGCCTTCGGGGATGAGCGCGACATCCTCGGCGAACATCGTGAACAGGCAGCGCATCAGAAAATCGGCGACGCGGGTAGGATTCTGCTCGCGCTTTTCGAGGCGTTTTGAGAGTTCCGCCAGGTGTGCGGCAATCTTACGGGTGACGCGCGCCGCTTCCTTTGACGGGTCGAGACTGAGCGGTTCAGTCCAGATGGTCGCAAGGCGGGTACGGACAGCTTCGTCGCGCAGGTCGTCTAGGGCGATGCGGAAGCGCGCAGCATCGGGGAACTGGGTGTATTGCTTCCCCGTGCCGCTGAAATCCGCATAGACATCGATGCAATGCCCCACATCGGTGACGAGCAGGAAGGGCGGCCAACCATGAGCGACGGGCAACGCCTTGGCATAGCGTTCGGCTTGTCCGCGCGCTTCAACCATCGCCTTTGACCAGCCGGGTGTGCCGCGCTTTGCGGTGCCGCGCTTGAAACGGGCGGCGGCGGTCTGCCCGAAAATATCGAAATCGGCCTCGCCCTGTTCGGCTGCCTTACGGTCAGCATCGCTGCCCTGCTTGGCTTCCAACACGAAACAGTGCCGTTTGTAGGCGTCGATCCGGCCGAAGCTTTCGGTGCCGTCGGCTTCCTTCTGGAAAACCCCCCGTTCGAACACATAGTCATTGTGGGTATCGTCGGTGCGGCTGCCCTTAGGCGGATCGATCCCGATCAGGGCGCAAAGGCCGTTGACGAAGCTTTGCGTATTGGCGAGTTCGGAACCACCAGTGAGCGCCCATTCGGCAATGAAGTTTTCGATTGGGTCAGGAGCCACGGTCATAAAGCGCTTGTAGTCGCGACATTGACCGGGCGGCAATTGCCAATGTGTAGGTGCGTCACCCGTCTACATCGACGCATAGTTGTGTTCGGCTTCTCGGCTTCAATATCCGGCACTAACGCAAGCTGAAGGGCATGACCTAAGAGCAGTTCGCGGGCGGCGGCGGATATGGAGCGCAGTTATGTCGGTGACCTCAAAAGAGGCACGCGGAACCCTTCTGTGGCTGCGCTCGGCAGGATCGCTGATGCACATGAGATCGAGCCGCACTTACTTCTTCTGAAAAGCTGATGTTTGGTTGAAGTCGAGGCTTTTCATATAAGATGGCGCCTTTTGCGCTTGCCTCGAAAACATGCTTAGGCGCCGTTGCGTCTCTTTCCGGTAGGCCACCCTGATTGCATTCGTTTGACTGAACAAATAGAGAACAATGTTGCATTCTCTCCAGCTTTCCGACATGATCCCTTAGTGGAGGCCTTATGGAAATCGATCTAGCCGACCCTATGCCGGATGAATTTCCCCAGGACGGGGTTATTGCGGCGATAGATGCATGGTGGGCACAAGAGCAGCTAGATGCGCAGTTGCCCGGGGATGCGGCTCCAGCACCCGATATTATGAAGCCCGCTACTGAGATTGACTCCCATCGTGCTGTGCGTGCGCTTCTTTCGATCGAAGAGGTCGTAAAAATCGAGATTCCGGAGTCGGTGATTAAGGACGGGGGATATGACAGTATCGATGAGATGAAGGATCATATCGTTCCCAAAATTCGAGCTGTTTTCGAGAAAGAACGGAAGAAGCAGCATGCATAGTGTCGAGGCTGAAGCCCGGATTTCGGTCCGCGTACGCGAAGCGCGTGAATTCCTCGGACTTTCCATCGAAGAGCTTGCTGAAATGCTCGGAATTGATCCAGAGGAATTGGAAGCGATCGAAGGAGCGCGTCAGCCCGTAACTGCAGGTTTCCTCCCTGCATTGGCAAAAACGCTTGGCCGAAGCTTGGACTACTTCACAAGCGAGATTCCCGCTCAAACTGCCTCGGAGCGAACGGAGTTCCTAGCGCGCGCTGCCGAAACCTTATCCGAACAAGACATTGCAGAATTGGAACGATTCGCGTCGTATTTGCGGTCTCGGCCAAGAGGTGCCGCCGCTTGAACGCGCAAATTCGGCGCGCTCGATTACGGGGGACGAGAGAAGCCGAGCGTATTCTGAAGATCCTCGATGTAAGGCCCCGTTTGTCGTCTACAGACGAACGGGTAGATGTTTTCGATGCGCTAGCATGGCTGGACGTCCACGTAATATTCCGCCCCCTGCAGGGCTTGCTTGGTGCCTACATGCGCGGCGCCCAGCCGGGTGCGATGATTAGCACAAACCGCCCGCTTTCCGTTCAACGGTTCACTGCCGCACACGAACTTGGCCATGCGATCCTCGAACATGAGCCAAGCCTCGACAGTCCCGACGTCCTGCGACGAGCTGCCAGCGATCAATTTCGGCCAAAGATGAATGGCTTTGCCTCCTACCTACAGGAGATCGAGGCGGATGCCTTTGCCAGTGCTTTCCTTCTGCCGATGTGGCTGATCACCCATCACGCGCGCCGTCAGAATTGGTCGAGAAGCTCGTTGTCCGTGCCGGAAACTGTGTACCAACTATCGCTCAGATGCGGAGCGAGCTTCCAAGCGACGGTGTGGGCCCTCGACCGCAATCAGATTATCTCGACGGATAATCGTGTTACCTTGTTGGGCATAAAGCCAAAGGAGATAAAGGGGCGGTTGGGTCATCGTCCGCCCGCTGTAAAAACTAGGGCCGACGCCTGGAACCTTACACTAGGTGATACGGCAGGGACGATCCCTATTGCCGTCGGCGATAGCGTGACAGTCTCACTTACCCAAGAGAGCGGTGGCGGATATCTATGGCGCTCCCTGCAAACTCCGGAGGCTTTTAAGGAACTCGACAGGTCCACGTTGATTGAAGCCCCCCAGATCGGTGGTGCGAGCCTACGGAGCGTCTTGCTGAGAGCGGATGCTGCCGGAAATTTTGAGTTAGCCTTTGAGCATCGGCGCCCTTGGGAGCAGGACGCGATCGCCAATGCTCATTTCCCGATATGTGTTTCGGAGCCGGAGCTAGGGCTTTCCAGAGCCAATCGTAGGCGCATGTTGGATCAAGCGCAGCTGCGTCGCCGGTCGGATTCATCCCACGTCTAATCCTATCATTCTGGATTTGGGAGTGGTGCGCGATCAGGGTCCTCGCCCCACCTGCCTATCGTTTGCAATCAGCGATGTGCACAAATTACGAATACCGCTTGACGAGCACTTGTCGCCGGAATCGCTGCACCAGGCCGCCGCAACTCGCGGGAATGGCGCTACTGGAGGGGGTGTATCCATTGCGTCGGCGTTGTCGGCCCTAATGAACGACGGACAGACCACCGAAGGTAATTGGCCATACAACTCCCCACAATGCACCGATGTGACCTTGCCCTTTTATTGTAGAGCGGCGACGGTCGGGCTCTTTGATCCAGCGGCAGTGACATCGTGGCTCGCGGCCGGGATACCCATCGTCTCCATCCTCGATATCGGTGAAGAATTCTTCCTACATAGCGGAGAGAATGCACTAAATTTAAGCCCCGGCACCGCAGTGGAAGCCTGTCATGCAGTTGCGATCACCGGCCATAGATCGGTCGCTGGGCAGAACGACTTCCTAGTGAGAAACTCTTGGGGCGCACAGTGGGGCATGAATGGACTAGCTTGGATTTCTAGTGATTATCTGCAATCACGGTCCACAGCAGTAATACAGGTTCTTTAGAAAATGCCATTTTTAGCTCTTGAAGATCAACCCACAACGGTTTCGGCATGGTTTCACGCCGTGCAAGCGTTAGATAAGCACTCAAAGCAGGCATACAATCTTATTTATTCGGCAACAGACCCAGGAAGCCTTACCGATGCCGATAAGAAAGTTATTAAGGCGTTCAATAAATACGCACTATCTAACGGATTGCACTCCACTGATACGGTAGCGAACACTATATTCCCGTTGGACACATACATTAGTAAGGGAAGCGCCGGCCTTTATGATTTCTATTTGGAAGAGGTATTCCCCAAAGTTAAAAAGCAATGGGGAACGTACTTTTACCGGATGATCTGCCGGAAGAATGACGACGGCTCAAAGATGACCAGAGATGGCACGGCCCTAAATCCGCTGATTCTGTTAATCGAAAAGGTGGCACGGCGGATCGCTGGAACCGGCAAAACCAAGACGCACTATGAGCTGGCGTTGGATGATCCAGCGCTCGATCTCTCAACATACGACGCTCACCATGACAGTGAGTATCAGATCGGAGGCCCGTGCCTAAGCCACCTGTCGTTCAAAATCGAGAGCGACGGTGTGCTCGCGCTGACTGCATTTTATAGGTCGCACTGGTATATCGGCCGCGCCCTCGGAAACCTCGTGGGCCTCGCTCGGCTCCAGCGATTTGTGGCAGACCAGTCCGGCGCAAAAGTTGGTCCGCTCACAATCATGGCATCTGAAGCTATCTTAGACCTTTCGGCGAGCGGCAGACCCGCTGCCACAACCCGCGCCATGTTGGCCGAGTGCGCCGGAATTTACGGTCTAAGCTAAAGCAGACGCGCCGACACGGGCGGGCTATCGATCGGAACCAGCGCGTGCAGGTCTTCCATCTTGGCGATAAACTCTCGCTGACCACCGTAGCTAGGGTGGCGAACTGTTTCGTGTTCGAAACCCAAATCGGCCAAGGCTTTGGAAGCGTCATTTCCAATGGCGATGAGGCGAGGATGGTCGAACCTCTCGATGAGCGCTTCGATGGTCCAGATTGTATTGCGCCGTTCACGCACTGAGTGGGCGCGGTTCGTAAAGGCAGACTCCGGGTCGTGCGGATGGAAAGGGAACGCATTCCAGAGCACGGGGGCTCTCTTCATGCGGCGAATGACGGACCAAATCACGGCAGCGGTTCGCTCGCCCACTATCGTTCCATGAGTGGCACGGGCTAGACTGCCGGCCGCCCTTGCTTCGCCAAGCATCGTGACTTCGTCGGTCAGAGCAAGGCCCGTTCTCCTGCCCCCGCGATAACCCAAATCTCGCCCGAACCAGATACTATCGATCTTCGCCGAGTGCCGATCCTTGAGTACGGAGGCGAGATTCTGTGATCGAATTTCCGGCGCATTCGTCAGATCGTAGATTTCGCATCGGTCCGAATATGGATTAAAGACGTTCTCCATCCGGATGCCTGCAAGTCGCTCAACGAAATCTACTTCCCAACTCATCTGTCTGTCAGACTCTCAAAAGTTATGTCTCTACGAGACAGGTCCATCGTGACCCGTCCTCTTCGCTCGGTAGCCAGTTGTCGGAACACGTCGTACCCGCGCAGAATCGCGCGCTCCCAGGCCCATAAGGGCTGGTCCGAAACTTCGTAACCCCGGACGAACTCTTTTATTGTGGATAACAGGCGATAGTCGACGCCCGAGGCACCAGCAAAAAAATGGGGCTTGGCGTGGTTGAAAACGAGCGTCGATATGCCTTCCTCGATCAGGATCGCGCGTGCACCGTCTTGGTTTTCGTCGAGTACGGGGTAGCTCTTCCGTTTGACCTTCAACAGCGCCCTCAGCACCGGCGACCAACCCAAAATTGCGGCGTAAGCCATATGAAAAACATCGTGAAAACGGTAGTCATCTTGGTCCGCGATATTGTCGGTAAGGGGATCGCCGATCTTAATCGTGAAGACTTTCTGGACGACATACTTCTTATCGCGGACTTCCACTTCATTGAATTCGAAAGGCAAAAACCTCGGAATCCGCTCGTCCTCAGGGATTGTGCCGCCGCAGGGTGCCGGTCGCTCGTCGTAAAGAACGAGAGGCTTCCTACTGACGGGAAATCTGGACAAGCTCTTTGAGATGTTGTGGCCGATTGCTGCGCTCAAGCTAATTTCCGCCGAATGAAATGCAGCTAGCGATGCCCGAAGTGCCATGCCTGCCAAGTCGAATAACTGGGCATCATGGCCATGCTTTGCCACATGAGCTGCAAGGTTCCCGGCAGTGTCGCCAGCGTGTAACCAAGGGTCCCCGATCAGCTTTTCGATCTGAGGGAGCGTAGCCTCGACTTCTTCGAAGGAGGATTGCTCGGTAAAGATTTGGCCGACCGCCGCTGAGAATAGATCGCTGAGTGGGCGATCGAGTGAGAGCGCCAGCGCGCCGAAATACCAAAGTAAGTCGCCCGATTCTTCTATCAGAGTGTCTCTAAAGGATACGTAGCTTGGGCCTTCGCGGACTTCTTTTTTGACTTCGCTCATCAAGGAGCCCAGCTCCCCGAATACGCCAAGCACAGCAATTCTAAGCGCATCGGAGGGTGGACGCCGGTCGGTGCGAACGATTTGTAGCGTAAACTCGCCGATGTTTTGTTTTGCAGCCGTCATAGCACCCCCCGATACGTCATACTCGCAGCGACCATTCCTGTGAAGGTGCTAGGATCGAATGGCGGATTGTAAAACGGGGTGAACACCTTCGCAGGTATAGAGCTGGTCGAGGCGATTCCCTGCTCAAAGCGACCCAAGCGGGACCCACTATCGTTCCCACGGGAAAGGCCTTTCGGCCGTATGTCTAGCGATTTCCTAGTGGAAGTTGTGGTGCCGCTTAGGTGACTCGAACACCTGACCCCATCATTACGAATCTCATTGAACTTTAAGAGCTTTCGAGAGGGTGCGGAAAAGATTCCTTCCGAACGAGCCGAATCCTTAGTTGGGTCGGCTTCCTTTTTGATAGTCTTATAACACGCTGAATTCTAACCGTTAATGTCCAGGGCGCGTTGGCGTTGGCAGAAGGCGCTATTGGGTGAAAGCCTCTTTGGAAGGGCAAAATTCCACCCTAAGCCGAGAGCATGTCCGGCCGGAAACATGAGGATTTCCTAGTGGAAGTGGTGGTGCCGCTTAGAGGACTCGAACCTCTGACCCCATCATTACGAATGATGTGCTCTACCAACTGAGCTAAAGCGGCAACGAGGCGCGCCTCTAACAGCGTGGCGGGGTGAAAACAAGCGGCGTTGGGTGCAAATTTCAATTGCCGTCGCGCTTGCCCGTCCCGGCCTGAAATTCGGCGACCAGATCGAAGCGGTCGCCGCGGAAAAGCTGGCGGACATGGGTGACGGGCCGCTCGCCGCGCCAAGTGTCGCGTTCGAGCTGGAGGCAGGCGGCGCCGCTGCCGGTCGCCAGCGCTTTGGCTTCGGTGCGAGTGGCGGCGACGGCGCGCACGACGTGGCGCGCCGAGGTCCAGGGAATATGCGCGAGCAACCAGGTGCCCGGCGCCTCGACGGCAAAATTCGCTT
>Ga0265296_1003407_pt1 | contig 14793 bp, 16 predicted proteins | sample MunlanPumphouse1_FD_189073 | JGI IMG/M metagenome (GOLD analysis project Ga0265296, IMG submission 189073) | Groundwater microbial communities from a municipal landfill in Southern Ontario, Canada - Pumphouse #1 | ecosystem: Environmental > Aquatic > Deep subsurface > Groundwater | place... | reverse complement strand
AAACAGCCTTCTCGGCGAGACAAAACTTGTTTCTCTCCAGATAAGAGCAAAAAAAGCTAACGAGGTAAAAAAAGATCAAGAAGCCGGTATGGTTCTCTCTCCTCCACTTGACATTCGGGTAGGGGATGTGGTAAAATCTATCCTATAGCCTTATGAATCCCAACCAACAAACCATATCACGAATAAGCGAAGTTATATCTAAATTAAACTCCGGAGTCATTGTTATTCCGACCAATCCTAGTATCGACACTATCGCTTCTTCAACTAGCCTATATCTAGCATTAACCAAACTAGGAAAAACTGTTTCTTTGGTCTGTTCTTCTTCAGTTCAAAGTGAATTAACCGCTGCTGATAAATTTCAAAATAATCCGACAACCACTGGTGATAATTTAATCGTTTCTTTTCCTTACACTGATGGGGCTGTCGATAAGGTTGACTATAATATTCAGGGAAACAAATTTAACTTAATTATTGCTCCCCGTCAAGGTTATCCAAAGCTAAATCCTAACCAGGTTAAATTTAGCTATATCGGTGGAACTGTCGATTTTATTATCGTAATCGACGCTCCTAACTTTAATGCCTTAGGTCAAATCTACACTGATAACCAAACCATGTTCCAAGGACGGGAAATTATTAATATTGACCGTCATCTAACCAATGGTTTTTTTGGTAGCATCAACTTTGTCAATAAATCTGCCTCATCAATTTCTGAAATAATTTTGAAGATAATCAAAGCCTTTAATATTGAAATCGACAGAGACATTGCCAGCAATCTTTACGCCGGTTTAATAGCTGCCACAAACAACTTTACCTCATACTCAGTTAATGCCGATACTTTTGAAACAGCCTCTGTTTTATTAAAGTTAGGAGCAATTAAGAAACCTATGTCAAGATCGATGAATGCCACTGGACAGATGGTAACAACGATTAGACCTCCTTCGTTTTCTCAAAAGCCAATCGGCGCGATTGAACAGGAACCAGGAGCCAAACCGGATGACAATCAAAATCAGGACTGGCTAAAACCAAAAATCTTCAAAGGTTCAGGTTTAGTATAATAATTGGTATAATAAATTTATTATTTAATTTTTAATAAAAAATTATGGCAGATAATCAAAATATTCAAGTAAAAAATGAGGGATTGTCTTATGACACAAAAACTTTAATTGTTGTGTTGACTCTTATCTTTGCATATCCTGTAGGTTTAATTTTAATGTTTATGTGGATGAAATGGAAAACATGGTTAAAACTATTAATAGCTTTTCCCGTTGGTCTTATTATCTTAGCATTTATGGGAGTATTTGCCGTTGGCCTATTGGCTGTTGTTAATCCAAGTGCCCAAATACAAAAAGGAAAATGTGTGGCAGAATGTAGAACTTTTAACGAAACCTCAGCCACAAAGATAGACTGTGTAAAAAAATGCTCGGTTCAATAAAATTAAGTTTTTTCTTCAAGAAGCAGATTGTCTGAATTTGACTCCTCTAATTTTATGCGTTCAACAGATCTGTTTAACTGATTTGTCCTGGTTGAATCAACCAAGTGATATTGTTTAGATAATGACTCAATCCTCTCACCGATTTTCATAAACTCTTCATTATATTTTTTAAACTCAACCTCAAAAGTTTTTATGTAGCCAATAATTTTCTGGACATTTTTTTGGTATTTGAAATTATCATAAGCCTGACGGACTAAACGCAAGGTGGCGGTAAAGCTAAAGGGCCCAGCCATGACTACTTTTTGTTTCATTGCCTCAAGCCAAAGATCATTCATCTTTTCATAAATATAGGAGAATATCATCTCATTTGGAATAAACATGATGACAAAATCAACCGTATTATCTTCTGGATTAATATAATCGCGCGTTGTTACCTGTTTGATTTTTTCTCTAATATCTCTTTCGAAAAGTTTCTCCAGTTCGTTTTTAGTTGCCTTATCATTTGTCTCAGCCATTTTTTGCAGACTTTGATATGGAAACTTGGCATCGACATTAATCTTGGCTTTGTTGGGAAGATAAACTGTAAAATCAGGTCTTGTCCCGGTAGTTTTATGCTCTTTATTAAAATCATAATCAACCCCGCGGACAAATCCGCTCATCTTAAGAAGATTTTCCGCTACCTGCTCGCCAAACTGTCCTCTCATTTGATTGTTCGAAAGCACTCTCTTTAAACTCTCAGTTGTTGACGACAGTTGTTCGGTTACTCTTGCTTGATTTTCCACTGCCTCCCGAAGCTTACTAAAAGAACCGATTCTGTCTCTTTCGGCAGTTTCCAGTTTTTCTTTGCTTTTTTCAAGTTCTTCTTTAATTCTTTTGGCAATGTCTTCAATAACTGCTTTTTTATTGGCTAAATCTGAAGAAATCTCCTGTTTTTCCGCACCCAACTTTTCATTCGCCATTGAAATCAATTGTTCATTGGCGTTTGTAAGAAGTTTCGGGATTAAAAAAGTAGTAACAACATAAGCGACAATAACTCCAACAATTATTCCTATTATTATTGAACCAATCATAACGATATTTTACATCATTCATCTGTTAAAATCTTAGTATTATTTATGAAAATTTCCTTTAAAAACGAAGTTAAACAAGATGATAAAATCACCTCCGAAGAAATAGTTAATTTAATACTCAAGCAGAGAAAAATTAAAGATATTGATAATTTTTTAAATCCCGAGTCTCCACTGGAGACAAATATCGGTGGCTTTGGTTTTAAAAGCGATATCAAAAAAACTCTCTTCCTGCTTGAAAAAATAAAAAAAGAAAATAAGACCATAGTCGTCTACACAGACTATGATGCTGATGGAATAACGGGTGGTGCAATTCTTTGGGAAACTTTGTATCTTCTTGGGTTTAAAGTCATGCCTTATGTCCCTCATCGGCGTCATGAAGGATATGGATTTTCTATTAAAGGAATAGATAACGTCAAAAAACAGTTTGATCCGACTTTAATTATAAGTGTCGATCATGGTATTACTAAAGTCAAGGAAGTAACCTATGCAAAAAAACTGGGAATGTCGGTCATAATCACCGATCATCATATAAAACAAGAAAAAATCCCAAAAGCCTATGCAATTTTCCATATTCCGGTTCTTTCAGGCTCCGGCGTCTCCTACTTTTTCTCCAAAATGATTTTTGATCATTTCGTAACCTCGGAGGTTACGAAGATTGTCAATAACTTCCAATCTGACTATCTTGCCTTCGCCGCTATCGGTACGATTGCGGACCTTGTTCCTTTAACCGGACCATCGAGAAGTATTGTTAAATATGGTTTGGAATCTTTTTCCAAAGTCAAACGGCCTGGTTTAAAACATATCTTGCGAGAAGCCGGAATTTCCGACAAAAAAATCACTCCTTATGAAGTCGGTTTTATGATTGCGCCCCGTATCAACGCTGTCGGTCGTCTCGAACATGCCATCGATGCCCTCCGGCTTTTATGCACTACAGATGAAAACCGTGCCCGTAGGCTTGCTTTATATTTAGGGGTAACTAACCGTACTCGCCAAGACGAACTGGAAAAATCGCTCGATGAAGCAAAAAAAATATTGATAATAAAGTTGAGCGCGAAACGTGCGGATTTGAAAACGCCCACTTGCGTCGAGGAGATCGTGTCTGGTAAAGATTCTTTCGCATTGGGAGGTTTTTCAAAGACGCATGTAAGCGATCAATTACTTCCCAAAATAATCATTCTCACTTCTGACCACTGGAACGAAGGCATCATCGGCCTAATCGCCTCAAAAATCGCCGATCAATTCTACCGACCGACATTAGTCTTGACAAAAAGCGACCTGCCTACCGGCAGGCAGGCGGCTTTTTATAAAGGTTCTGCCCGCTCCATCCAAGGTTTAGACATTACCAACTTTCTACGATCGCTAAAAGATGGTTATCTTGTCGATGTTGGCGGCCATACGGCTGCTGCCGGATTTACTGTCGAAAAAGAAAAATTGGAAAGGTTTATCAAGGCTTCTGAAAAAAAAGCCGAAAAAGAAATCAGTGACAAAATGTTGGAAAGAAAAATCGAAGTCGACCTGAAAATCCCTATTTCAAAAGTCAATCTTAAACTCGTTTACGAAATCGAAAAACTCCAGCCTTTTGGCATCGGCAATCCACAACCAACATTTTTAAGCAGCGGCGAACTGACTGGCGCCCAAATCTTCGGCAAGAAAAACGAACATCTAAAATTATTTTTAGGAGGAATAGAATTCATCTCCTTTAACTCTGCTGATCAATTCTCTACTCTCTCCCGCGGGCAAAAAATCGAGATAATCTACCGGCTGACTATTGACAGGTGGGGCGGAAGAGAAAGATTAAGAGGAATATTATCTTTTGTGTAAACAATCAAAATAAGAAACAGTTCCATTACCGCAACATACATTAAGTGAGGATGCATTAAGATGAGTTAATATTGATTGGGTTAATGCTTTATTCTCATTTAAATAATTTTCAGGAACAAGCAAACCAGACTCCCAAAATTGTATTCTTGCTTCTCCTTTATTTAATGGTCTTTTAAAAATGCTAACTATGTGATCTGCTTTTTCATTATTTCCTTTTTTTAACGAAAATATTCCCCCATGCATAATTAATCTAAGATCTTTTCCTAATTCGCCCGATAAGACAGAATGACAAAGCTCGTGAGCGCCATAAGAAAAACCGACTCCATCTGGAAAAGCAATAACTATCCTATCACTACTATAACTCAAACCAAGAACAAAGGCTCTCTGCTTTGGTCCTTCTCTCATTATTTTTGCTCTTAAATCAGGATATACCTTTAAAAAGGTAGCTGGATAAGGAGTAAATGTTTCATTGGTTCCTTTTTCTTGAAAAAATTCTAACATATGAAAAACCCCGCTTTCGGCGAGGTGAATTTTTAAGATTTATAATCTTATCTCTTATTATCCACCCTATCAACAACTAGGAGATGTTGAAGGGCAATAATAATTTGATATAAAGGTGTTTTCATATATTTCTAGTATTTTATAAAAAATACTTTAGAATTTCAATTCATTTTTTTATGATAAAATTAAAATCATGAAAAAATATTTCATTGAAGAAGTTGTAAACAAAGTCGGTGAAGAAGTGGAACTTTACGGTTGGGTCAATACTAAACGCGATCATAGAAAAATTATTTTTATTGATCTCCGCGACCGCTCCGGTATCGTCCAGGTCGTAGGAGGCGAAGATTTTAAAAATCTTTCCACTGAAGACGTTGTTTGTATCAAAGGAATTGTCAAAAAACGACCGGAAAAACTCATCAATCCCAAGATCAAAACCGGCAGTGTTGAAATTGAAACCAAACAACTAAAAATAATTTCCAAGGCGTCTCCTATGCCTATTCCTATTGATACTGACGGTTATGAAATAGAAGAAGAAGTTCGTCTTAAATACCGATACCTGGATATAAGAAGACCGAGAATGCTTAATAATCTAATTTTAAGATCAAAGATAACCACTTTCATTAGGAACTATTTAACCGAAAGAGATTTTTTGGAAATTGAAACCCCGATTCTGACAAAAACTACGCCTGAAGGAGCTAGGGATTTTCTTGTTCCTTCAAGATTGCAAAAAGGTAAGTTCTACGCCCTCCCCCAATCACCCCAACAGTATAAACAGCTTTTGATGGTCGCCGGAATTGAAAAATATTTCCAGATTGCCAGATGTTTCCGTGACGAAGATCCAAGAAAAGATCGAGCCTACGGCGAGTTTACCCAACTTGATATGGAAATGTCATTTATTACTCAAGAAGAAATAATTAGCCTGACTGAAAATATGTTTGCCGAAATCATCAGGAAATTTTTCCCGGAAAAGCATATTGCTCAAACTCCCTGGCCAAGACTTTCACATAAGTTTGTTAAAGAAAAATATGGTACTGACAAACCAGATTTAAGGAAAAATAAAAAGGATAAAAACGAACTGGCTTTTTCTTGGACGATTGATTTTCCTCTTTTTACCGAGCAGTCAGAAGAAGATTATTTTTATGGATCAGGAAAAGCTAAGTTTGCCCCTTCCCATCATATGTTTACCGCTCCTCATCCTGATGATATTCCTTTACTGGACAGTAATCCTTTAAAAGTCAGAGGTCTACAACACGATTTGGTCTTAAACGGATTTGAAGTCGGCGGCGGCTCAATTAGAATCCATCAATCTAAAATCCAACAAAAAGTTTTTGACCTGATCGGTTTTACTGAAAAACAAAAACAAGAGTTTAACCATATGTTAACTGCTTTTACTTACGGTGTCCCGCCACACGGCGGCATCGCTCCGGGAATCGATAGATTTTTAATGGCTGTTCTTGGTGAACCATCAGTCCGTGAAGTAATCGCTTTCCCGGCTTCATCAGGAGGAAAGATCTCCATCATGGATGCCCCGTCCGAAGCAACAGAAGAACAGCTAAAAGAACTTAATATTAAATTAACCTAATTCCTAATTACTCTAATTAAGAATGACAAATTACAAATAACAAATGTCAAACCTGCCTGCCGGCAGGCAGGTGAATAACAAATAATAAATGTTTTAATATTTAAACATTTGATATTTAAAATTCATTTGTCATTTATCATTTGTTATTTGACATTTTATTATTTTAATGAAGCTTAGATTTTATTTTTTATTTTCATTCTTCACTTTCCTATTTCTTTTTTATCCCGGTGATTCTTATCTTTTTCATATATTTGCTTTTAACCGCCGGCTGTTTGCCCAAAAAAACGATCAGGCAAAAATTGATATTAAACCTGTGCCTGTCTTAAAATCTATTTATTATCCTGAAGTTTTTGCCGAAGGAGTTTATATTGTCGATCTCCCTTCATTCACCCCAATTGCTCAAAAAAATTCCCATGTCAGATTTTTTCCTGCCTCAACTGTAAAAATTGTCACTGCATTAGTCGCCTATGACATCTATAAACCGGATGACATAATAACCGTAAAAAAAACAATTGAAGACGGCCAAGTAATGGGATTAGTCATCGGAGAAAAGATCACTGTCGAAAATCTCCTATATGGTCTTCTTGTTTACTCGGGTAATGATGCCGCCTATGTCCTGGCTGATAACTATGGTTATGATAAGTTTGTAAATTTAATGAATGAAAAAACGAAAAGTTTGATGATGAAGGACAGCTTTTTTAAAAATCCCAATGGTCTTGATAACCAAGAGCAGTATACTTCAGCGTTTGATCTGGCCCTGTCTGCCCGGGAACTTTTAAAAAATAAATATCTGGCAAAGATCGTTTCAACAAAAGAAATTACCATCTCTGACGTCGATTTCAAATATTTTCACAAATTAGATAATGTCAACAAACTCCTCGGAGAAATTCAAGGACTTGGAGGATTAAAAACAGGTTATACGGAAAATGCTGGGGAAAACTTGGTTAGTTTTTACAAAAAAAATGGCCATGAGTTTGTTATTGTTAACTTAAAAAGCACTGACAGATTCGCAGACACCATAAGCATTATTAAGTGGATTAACGATAACGTAGACTATCTTAATTATTAATTTTTCAATCAGAAAGGTACTTATTATCTACCGCAGGAACATACCCGACAAAATTATTATCTCCCAAAAATACATAGACAGGCTGTAAATATTCCTGATAAACATCTGGGTCAAAATAACCCAAAAACATTTTTTTTATATTAACAGTAGATATACCTGTAGTGTCACTAACAATTATTCCCTTATTAACCTTTAATTCCTCCCAGGCAGCATCTCCTGATTTAAGTGGATAAATTCCATACTGGTCCGATGATTTTTCGAAAAATTTTACCTGGGCCTTAATCACTTGGAAAGAATCTTTACCAAAGGCAATCATTACATAGTTTTGACTGTTAAAGTATGAAGGCGACACTATCGGATAATCAGATGGAGAGCCGGTGATATCAGGGCGATAAAAATCCACCTCCACCATATTGGTCGTTTGATTTTCCGGAGCCGGCATCAGCTGGTTGTTGTCTGCCCGATAGGTCATATAGACTAAATTCCTTTTTCCTTGGGCTAGTTCTTCAGGATAGCGTCCGACGGCGATCAAAAAATTAATTGCTTTGTCTTCTATGTCTCTTTGACTGGGCAGAGTATTAGAAATGGAAAACTCTTCGGAATCAAGGTTTTTTATATTAAATTCGTAGACAAAATTATAATTGGTGATATCAATTGTCATTTTTTGTTTTCCATCATCAAAGGTCGCGTCGGTCCCAACCAAAGTATGCTTAACTGTCTCTGTGTCAAAACCAACTGCCTTGGCCATTAAATAAATCTGTTGTAAAAACTTCATTCGGGAATAACTTGGCGGTAATGAAAATACTTTGGCTGTTTCTGTGGCCGTCACCGGCTGGCCTTCAATCGTATCCAAAACATATTGAAAACTGGCGCTAGTTGATCCCTCCTTGATGACCGGCCTTTTTATTGATCCAAAGACCGGATGGGTCTCTATAACCTTTTGTTGAGGTTGAGTTTGAAGATAGAGGAAAAAAAGTTTGATGATGTAGAAAAAAACTATGACAAATAAACAAAAGATTATAAAAAAAGGAAGGTATTTTCGGCTATAGTAGGAGATTTCTGTCAAAGTCATCATGTATAATAAAATCATAACAGAAAAAAACAATTATGAACAATAAGATAAGAGTTGGCTGGTTTACTTTCACCTGCTCTGAAGATTCAACCATTATTTTTACCGAGCTATTAAATAAACATTACCAAGAATGGTTTGAAAAAATCGAGTTTGTCCATGCCCGATTTCTCCGTAAAGACACAACCAGTGAAATCGAACCGTTGGATGTGGCTTTTGTTGAGGGGGCCATTAGTTCTGAAAGCCAAGAAACTAAACTTAAAAAAATTAGGGAAAAAGCCAAAACTTTAGTGGCAATTGGCTCCTGTGCCGTCAACGGATCACCGTCAAATCAAAGAAATTTTTTTAATCAAGAAAATTTTCAAGGAATAAAACCAATTTTGGACAAATTTAAATATAAAGATAAAGTTTTAAAGGTTTCTGACGTCGTTAAAGTAGATGAATCTGTTCCCGGCTGCCCGATGAACGAACAAATTTTTTTAACTCTAATTAATAAATTCTTGAGTTAACGAATTAACGTATTAACGAATTTCAACTCGTTAACCCGTTAACTCGTTAATAAATAATAAAAAAATATGCATGATCCTGGCAACAATTTTGATATCAATCTCGAAGAAATCTCAAAAATAGAAGGAGCTGCTTCTTTAGATATTAAAGTAAGAAATAACAAAATCGAAGATTTAAGGTTCAGTATTTCCGAATGGAAAAGATTTTATACCCAGGCAATAAAAAATAAACCAGCTGTGGCTATCCCCCAATTGGTAGCTCGAATCTGCGGCACCTGCTCCAACGCCCATCTTTTAACCAGCATTGAAGCGGTAGAAAAAGCCTTTAATATCATTCCATCAGAACAAACAATGATTTTAAAAAAACTGCTGTATTATGGACTAATTATTAGGGATCATGCCCTTCATCTTTATGTTTTTTCTCTTCCGGATTTATTTAATAAAAACTCCATTCTTGATTTTGATGAAAATAACAAGCAAGAACATGAGCTACTTGATGATACATTTACGGTAAAAGAAGTCGGTAATCAACTTTCAATTATTGTTGGGGGCCGGTCAGTCCACGCCCCATATCCAACAGTCGGCGGATTTACCAAACTACCACGTGTTGAAGAACTGAAAAATTTAAAACTAAAACTATTATCAATCAGGCCAAAAATTGAAAAATTAATTGAGTTATTCGCCAATACGCCTAATGAGCTGAAATTAAAATCTCACCTTTCTTTTGTTGCGTTATCATCCAAAGACTTTTCTTTTCTTGAAGGAAAAATAAAGACCTGCGATCTAGACGATAGCGGGACCACCGTCTCTTGCCAGGAAATTGAAGAAAACCAATTAGGACATTATCTTGATAAGGTAGTTATCCCATACTCTCAAGCCCGAGGATTTAAATTCAACGGAAATCTTATGATGGTTGGTGCTCTTCCCCGAATAAACATAAGTAAAGACAATCTAAATACGAAAACAAAAGAAACCGTTGAAAGATATCTTAAATTATTTCCATCAAATAATCTCTTTCATAATAATCTGGCTCAGGCAATTGAGATACTCCATGCCATTGACGCATCAGTTGAGATTATTGATTCGCTACAATCGATTATTCCTGAGGCACTGCCGAAAATTATTCCCTGCCAAGCAACAGGAGTTGGTGTCATTGAGGCGCCTCGTGGCACACTTTACTATAAACTGGAGATTAATTCCGATGGCACGATAAAACAGGGAGATATTATTGTCCCAACCGGTCAAAATCAAATCGTTATGGAAGAAGCTATTCATCAGCTTGTAGAAAAACTTTTGCTCGTACAAACTCCCAAAGAAAAAATTATTGATGAAGTGGAAAATCTTATTCGCGCTTTTGACCCTTGTATGTCCTGCGCCGCCCATTTTTTAAAAGTGAAATGGCATTAATCCGTTAATACGTTTACCCTGAGTTTATCGAATGGGTTAATTCGTTAACTGACTAATTAGTAATTTTATTTGATGAATAATATTTCTTGATTTATTAAGCGGAATTCCTAATATCTTAACTCCATTTATTTTTTTTAATTTCTTCAACAGCAAAAGATGGAATAGAAGATCATAATCATGAGGAGAAATCGGAGTTTTACCTTTTGATCCAAAATCATCAAGATTTAATATAGCCGGCTTTTTTATACCAATGACCGTGTCTAAAATCGTCAAATCTTTTTCTCCTGGTGGTGGAAAATTTTCATTCGGGTCACAGACAATAAATTCAATATAAGGAAACTGTTGTTTTAAATCTGGTAGCAACTTAATAGGTATTGAATCTTCTTTTACCAATGGATTTCCGAATACATAAATTTTTAGTCTGTTACAATTATTCAAATAATTGTAATTGGTTCGATTGATCAAGATGAATTATAGAAACTAATTGATCTCTCGGTATAAAATTCAAGATTTTTTACTTGTTGATTAGTTAAGACATCACACACAAACCCCCAGTGAAAACTCACCCAATCACCTACTTTTAGATTATGCAAAAATGTCTTTCCTTTATAATCAATCCTCAGTTCTTTTAAAATCGCTTTTCCAAAAGAAAGTTTGTTTTGAAAAAAAATCAGCGGTTTTGTTTCGACTATAACAGTTTTGAAATTTAAATTTTGAGCTTTGAGTTTGCCGAATGAAATTCGGCACGCATCCATTGTTTCTAATGTGTGAAAACTCGGATCATGTCCTGTCCTTTTGAAAATATTAAATACATGAAACGAATGATGGGGATAAAAATTATTTGAAAGAATTTTTCTTTTAATGCTATGGAATTTTTTCATTCCTGTTTTATGTTCCAATGATATTTTTTCTTTTAATAATGCAATATAGTCAAAATTCGATGCCTTGTTTAATAAGGAATTCCCTACCCAATATGCTTCTACTACATTTTTATTAAACGGGTCAGGTATTTTGTTTTCGGTGGCAATAAAAATAAGATATTGATAGAGCGTTTCAAATTCGGAGAGTATCGAAGAAACTTCTCTATCGCCAACTTGTTCTTTTAAATGATCGATAAGATTAAGGTTTTTATCAGGCCCGCAGTAGCCAAAAAAATTGGGGGCAACAGAATACCGGGCACAAAGTAAGAGTCCCTGTTTATCCATTCTTTTTAATTAAATCTGAAACAAATAGTGGCAAAATTTTAAGATACACAATCAATGATCCTACGCCAATAAAAAGAGTTAAGAGAAGATCTTTCTGTGTCAGTTTTACTCCAGCAAATCCTCCATTTAAGAAATTTCCAACAACAACCGAAAAAGTAAGAAGTAATGTGACGAGTCCGGCTGGAGCATATTTCAATGCACGATACCAGAAGAAAACATAAAAACAAAGAATCGTTGCGCCTATTACAATTGCTGTTAGTTGAGTTTGATTTAACGATAACAGAAGATTCTGTTTGCCGTTCAATACCGTTAATCCAAGTAAAATCATCGATCCTATTCCCATCCGAAATAGTCCTACAAGATTCGATGAAATATTCTTTAATACTTTTTTTGCAATAATATTTTCTACTGCCCATAGAAGCGTCGCTGATAAAACAAACATTTCTCCCCTTCCAAAAATAAACTTAAATGGAGCAAAGAAAAATGTTCCCACAAAAACGAGTATATAGCTTATTAAATAAATAGGATTTAATTTTTCCTTTAGAAATATCATTCCTAGTAATGTTACCCAAATAAACAGGGTTTTATGAATAAGGTTTCCCGTCTGCGCCCCAATTAACTGAAGACCGCTGAAGAATAAATAAAACGGAATTCCTCCTCCGATAAGGCCGATAAGAATAAGCTGAAAAAGATTCTTTCTATTTATCTTCTGTAATTCACTGATTTTATTTGTAAAAATAATTAAAAGAAGAAACGCAACTCCTACATAAAGATTGCGTGATGTTGTAAGTACCAATGGATCGATTTTCGTGATTGAAAATTTGGAATAAAAAATCGCAATACCTGAGACAACTGAAGTTATAAGTGCAAAGAAAACTCCTTTTGCGAGATTATTTTGTTTGTTCATACTGTTTTTTTGAAATTTTTTCTAATATTAAATTTCCGTACACCAATACACGATCATTAGGTTTCAGTATACCAACTTTTTTATCATACAGCGCTTTTATTCCATCTTTAAGGTAAACAACTTTATCTTCTATTTTTTCTACAATATGTTGTTTTAATTGGCACATTTTATTCTTTGCAACAATCAATCATTTTTCCAACTATACTGCCTAGTTTTCCAAAAAAACTTTTCTCTTCATGTTTGATCGGCTCTCCCTCGCCCGCTTCGCCTGCCGTAGCCTTGGCGAAGGCAGGCCTATCAAAGTCTTTCAACTCATTCTTTTTAATCATCCCCAAATTTATGCCCCAAAATAAAGTATAAAGTTCATAGGCTTTTTTAAAGAGCGTGTGGGCTTTTTCGTTTTCTCCTTTTTTCTGGGCTTTGGTTCCCACTTCCATTATTCTCATTGAAGCTGCCAGTAAATGTTTGCTGATACACCATTCTTCTCCGCCATAATCTTTGATTATTTCTTTGAGCAGCTCCACTCTCATCTTTCTCACTTCATTAATCAAATCATAATACTTGGTTTTTCCTGTCTTTCCGCCGGAAAAAAACAGATGTTCTTCAATGGAAATTAAATTCATAATGGCAATGGATAGATCCTCACCTGATGAAAGATCTAAGTTCTCGCCTTTTTCCATTTGTTTAACCTTTTTGACAAACTCCTCGATTTTTTTATTGTCTAACATATATATAAATAATTATTAATTTTTGTCATCCCGAATTTATCCCGCTTAGCGGGACAAGTTCAGCATGACATCTTATTAAACCTGACACTTTGTTTTGCGGTTACTATATTAGTTAGCGAATTAGTAAATAAAATACAAAAGTTGCAACAATCAAAATAATAAAGGGAATAATAACTTTTTGATAAGGGAAAAAGACTTTCCCTTTATTTTTACTTCTTAAAAATTTATCAAACAATATTGCTCCAACTGAAATAAATAAACCAAATGTCAAGCCAAATAAAATCTTATCTATTCCCAAAAAAGTATTTCTAATATGCCCGACTTGTTTGGTATAAATTACATAAATTAAAGTAAAAGCGAAAAAAATTAAAGACCAAAGATAACCGTTATTTAAAATCTTTTTTTTTATCTTCGTTACCATCCAGAAAGCAATCGCCGTGTTTAATGAAGAAAGCCAGATAGAAACCAAAAGATCATCAATACCAAGTTTTTTGGCAAGAAAAAGTCCCCCGCCGACTGTCACGACGCAGACCGGACACTGGGCATAGGCTGGTTTAGCTAACCAATTTAAGATAAACATGTCCAGGGGGAGGGATTCGAACCCCCGTAGGGCAAGCCCAGGAGATTTACAGTCTCCCCCCGTTGGCCACTTGGGTACCCCTGGTTAATAAATTAGTTAATAAGTATTGACAATTTTACCAAAAATAAGCCAATATCTCTATATAGAAAAGTTCTAACGAAGACAAAAACTCTTTTATGCGATTCTTCTTTTGAGCATTAAGAAGGCTCTAGCTTGTCAAGAGCATAATTGACTATATTTATAGCTCATACTATGCAATATATAGTAAACGCAAAACAAAACGTCATCCCTGGTAATACCACTCCGTTACAATACAAAACTCTGCCAATTATTTTGGTTAATTGTTGATACCGTTGCATTTGGATAAAAAGTAGTCCAAGACTTAGGAGGTTTAACGAGTTTTTTTCCATATTTCAATTCAAATCCATGTATTTTGCCTTCAGTTTCTTCAATCAGATCCAACTCTGCTCCGCTGGTCAACCGCCAAAAATAATGAGAATAAGATTGTTGGGCATATTCTTGTTTTTTTATACGTTCAGTAATCAAGAAATTTTCCCATAACTTTCCGGCATCGTCTCTATTATGAAGCAGGTTTAAATTACCGATGACGGTATTTCTTACTCCTGTGTCACAAAAATATATTTTATCCATCTTGGTCACTTCTTTACGTAAATTTCTGCTAAATCCAGATAAACGGAATATAATAAATGATTTTTCCAATAAATCTATGTATCTATCTACTGTTGTACGACTCAATTCCAGGGCGCCGCTTAGTTCATTTAAAGAAACTTGATTTCCAATTTGAAAAGCCAATAGTTTCAAAAGGTCACGAATTTTGGCTGAGTTTCTGATATCTCCAAATTCCAATAAATCTTTGTATAGATATGTATCTGTCAAGTTTTGCAGATATTTCGTT
>Ga0265296_1003406_pt1 | contig 14794 bp, 10 predicted proteins | sample MunlanPumphouse1_FD_189073 | JGI IMG/M metagenome (GOLD analysis project Ga0265296, IMG submission 189073) | Groundwater microbial communities from a municipal landfill in Southern Ontario, Canada - Pumphouse #1 | ecosystem: Environmental > Aquatic > Deep subsurface > Groundwater | place... | reverse complement strand
AAGTACATATTGAATGTCACATAGTGCGTCTGCAATCTCTACCAAATCCTTATCCTGGATGGCTTCTTCTAATTCTTTTAATTCCTCAGCGATCAATGATACCCGTAAGGCACATCTTTGTTCAGATGGAATAGTAGGGGTGTCTAGGATTGGATGTTGGAATGTTTTATGGAATTCCGCAACGGATGAAAGTGTTTTCGGATCAGTCATATTCTTTGTTGTTTTATTTGAAAGAGCAAATATAAAAAATAAAGGACGGTTAACTGAATGACCGTCCTTTATTTTTATTTATCTTCTTAAGCGATTAAATCAGGTGCTTTAATTGCACGATTTCACGCTCCTCTAAATATCTCCAACGGCCACGTGGAAGATCTTTTTTCGTTAGGTTTGCATAAACCACGCGGTCCAATTTAACGACTTCATATCCTAGTGACTCAAAAATACGACGTACGATACGATTTTTTCCCGAGTGGATTTGGATGCCAACTTCACGTTTTGATCCACCTTGGACATAGCTCAAGTCATCGGGTTTGATTACACCATCTTCTAATTCGATACCAAAGTTGATTTTGTTAAAATCGCCTTGTGTAAGGCTTTTGTTTAACTCGACATTATAGATTTTGCTGATGCTGTTGCGCGGGTGTGAAAGTTTTTCAGCAAGACTACCATCATTTGTCATTAAAAGTAGCCCCGTTGTGTTTCTGTCAAGACGACCAACAGGATAGATTCTTTCTTTTGTCGCTTTAGAAACTAGTTCCATTACGGTATGACGCTCCTGAGGATCATCTGTAGTCGTGATATAATCTTTTGGTTTGTTCAACAAAACATAAACATTTTTTTCACGTTTTAATCGTTCGTTATTGTAACGGATTTCATCTGTTGCAGGATCTACCTTAGTACCCAATTCTGTAACAGGTTCTCCATTTACCCAAATGACACCAGCAGTGATAAGCTCATCAGCTTTACGTCTTGAACAAATACCAGCATTGGCGATGTAACGATTTAAACGAACTAAGCCGTCATCCTCTGCATCCTCTGCTTTTTTCTTTGGACGTTTAATATATTGTTTATCACCAAAGTTTTTGTTGTCATCAAAATTTCTACTTCTTTCGCCATCAAACTTTCTGTTAGAAGGTCTTGAAGAGTCATTTCTGTCTGAACGTTTGAAGCTATCTTTTTTATCGGAAGAACGTTCTGATCTATCAAAAGATCTTGGAGAATCACTTCTGTCTGAACGTTTGAAATTATCTTTTTTATCGAAAGAACGTTCTGAACGGTCAAAAGATCTTGTGGAATCATTTCTGTCTGTACGTTTGAAGTTATCCTTTTTATCGAAAGAACGCTCTGAACGGTCAAAAGATCTTGTGGAATCATTTCTATCTGTACGTTTGAAGTTATCCTTTTTATCGAAAGAACGCTCTGAACGGTCAAAAGATCTTGAAGAGTCATTTCTATCGGAACGTTTGAAGTTATCTTTTTTGTCAAAAGAACGCTCTGAACGGTCAAAAGATCTTGAAGAGTCATTTCTATCTGAACGTTTGAAACTATCTCTTTTATCAAAAGAACGTTCTGAACGGTCAAAAGATCTTGAAGAGTCATTTCTATCGGAACGTTTGAAGTTATCTTTTTTGTCAAAAGAACGTTCTGATCTATCAAATTTATTGAAGGAATCTTTTTTGTCAAAAGATCTTGAAGAATCATTTTTATCAAATGAACGGCTTCCTCTACCAAAGGATTTTTCTGAATTATCTTTTGAACGAAAGGAATTGTTCTCTCCTCGGAAGGGAGGTTTGTCTGAGAATTTTTTAGATCCGAATGATCTGTTCTCACGATTATCATCTTTTCTGAAAGAGCCTCTTTCAGATTGGTCATTTGACCCATATGATTTTTTTCCGAAACTATTATTATTATCGCCTCTAGATTTGAAGCTATCTGAGTTGCCTCGTGACTTTCTGGAGTTGTCATCACGACTGTTCCTTTTATTGCTGAATGGCATTGTGTTTTGCTAAAATGTGAACCACAAAGTTAGGTATAATTTTGGGTTTTGCGAAAAAATCCTTATCTTTTTGTCTTTTCTTGAATTTACTGCGTTTTTACGCTAAAAAAGCCGCTTTAAATTGTCTGTATTGTAACTATTTGTTTTTTAAATAAATAGTGTTTACCTTTGTACCCTTGAATTTGAACCAAGCTATTTTTTGATCGATTAGAGTCGTGGATAGGATAGCATTAAGGGAGTGAATGATAAGAAAGAAAGTTTTATGTAGTAGTTTGATTTTGTTTGCTTTATTGCTGTCAAAATTATACTCAACCCCACACAACAACGCTTCAAACGGCGATAAGATCGTTGAACCGAAGCTCGTAGTAGTTCCCGCTCATCATGGGGACGAAGAAGAAAAAAAAGAAAAAAGCAATTCGTTTGAATCTTATATGAATTCATTGACATTTGCCGAAGATTCATTACCGATGGATCGTCCGCTTGTGGAAAGTAAATTGCGCAAATTTTTCAATCGATTCTCGTTTAAAAAAACAGGATCATACGATATGCACAAAAAGGCAGAGACCTATTTGCCTATGATTGCAAAGATCCTTAAATCACATGGTATTCCGGAAGATTTTAAGTATATCCCCTTAGTGGAAAGCGGGCTTAGTAAAGCTGTTGTTTCATCTAAGGGAGCTGGTGGTTATTGGCAGTTTATGCCGGCAACAGCGCGATTGTATGGATTGAAAGTTAATAGTACAGTAGATGACCGGAAAGATCTTGTCAAATCTACACATGCTGCTGCCAGATACCTGAAATACCTGTATGCCCAATTTGGAAACTGGACCTTGGTAGCTGCAGCATATAATGTCGGTGATGGTAGTTTAAGAGGTTCTATAAGAAGACAAAAAAAGGACGACTATTTTGCATTGAAATTGAATAATGAAACGGGTTCGTATGTTTACAAACTTGTTTCTATGAAGGAAATTATCGAACATCCGCAAAAGCATGGTTATTCGCGTTATGCAAACAAAGAAAGCGAGACGTTGGATAAAGAACCTAATATGCTATAAAATTGCGCAAAGTACAATAACGATTAAAGTACCATAAAAAAGGCTTTCCAATACTGGAAAGCCTTTTTTATGGTACTGCGTTTAATCAGTGTTATAGCGTCGGTAGATTTTTATCTTAAATCGACGATTTCAAAACCTTTGTAATCATTTTTGTTGAATGCGAATAGATTAGCTGAAAAGCCCTTATTGCCCTCTTGCGAAGCTAATGTATAGGTATAGCGATTACCACTTTTATCAAAAACGGTCGTGTCATAGATCAGGTTGCTTGCCTTATTGATACGTAGCTTTATCTTTGAATAGTTTTTTTTGCTATCGAGCGGACTTAATTCAACGACACTTAGCGTAAGCCCCTTTACCTTTTCAGTATTGGTCAAGGTATATTTAAAACCGCTGGTGTAGAAGCTGAATATGTTTGTTGGATTGATCTCGTTGGTCGAATTGCTTGCTTCTGAGATTTCAACTTCCTTTTCTGTTTTCATGATATTCCACTGTGTCTTGGAATCCGATATCAATACTTGATTTTTGGTATTGACCTGGTACTTGTTGTTACTCTTGTCCAGGTATATTGTTCCAGCGTCAGTATGTGAGCCACCATTAGCTTGTTTAATATCTAATGAGAAGTTGGCCTGTATTGTTTTGTATGCACTGTACTTTTGGCTTACTTTCGTCAGTAATGCTTTAGCAGCGGCATCATTTTGTGCATAACTGTTTTGGCTGTATGCAATAATTAGCAAACCTACCATAAACCACAATTGTTTTTTCATCTTAGTTGTCCTTTCTTAACGTCTCCAAAAATTGTTCTAATGAATACTCATCTGGATAAAGTACCTCGCGGGCCTTACTTCCTTCAAATGGACCTACAATTCCAGCAGCTTCCAATTGATCGATGATTCGTCCTGCTCTGTTATAACCCAATTTTAATTTACGTTGGATTAATGAAGTAGAGCCTTGCTGATGCATGACAATCAATCGGGCAGCTTCTTCGAACAACTGATCGCGGTCTTTGGGATCAAAATCCACACTACCAGAACCATCTCCGTTTTCGTCTACGTATTCCGGAAGCATAAATGCCGAAGGGTAGCCTCGTTGTGCACCGATATAGTCGGAAATTTGTTCAACCTCTGGAGTATCAACAAAAGCACACTGAATACGTATCAAATCACTTCCAGTCGCTAGAAGCATGTCACCTCGACCGATCAACTGATCTGCCCCGCCTGTATCTAGAATGGTCCGTGAATCGACTTTCGATAATACACGGAATGCAAGACGTGCAGGGAAGTTGGCCTTGATTGTACCGGTAATGATATTGACAGAAGGACGTTGGGTTGCAATAACCAAGTGAATCCCTACCGCGCGGGCCAATTGTGCCAATCGTGCAATCGGTGTTTCGACCTCTTTTCCTGCTGTCATCATTAAGTCGGCAAACTCATCAACAATAAGAACGATATATGGTAAGAATCGATGACCCTCCTCAGGGTTTAATCTGCGATTGATAAATTTTGCATTATATTCCTTTAAATTCCGTACCTGCGCATTTTTTAACAAATCATAACGTTGATCCATTTCTATACACAGAGAATTTAAGGTGTTGATTACCTTCTTCGTATCGGTGATAATTGCATCTCCGTCGTCAGGCAATTTTGCGAGGAAGTGGCGCTCTACTTTTTTGAATAGAGAAAGTTCCACCTTCTTAGGGTCAACAAGGACAAATTTTAGTTCGGCCGGATGCTTTTTATACAGTAAGGAGGTCAGAATGGCGTTGATACCTACTGATTTACCTTGTCCGGTAGCCCCTGCAACTAGAAGGTGAGGCATTTTAGCTAAATCGGCAATATAGACTTCATTAGAAATCGTTTTACCTAAAGCAATTGGGAGATCCATGTCTGTTTTCTGAAACTTCTCCGTAGCAAGTACAGATCGCATGGATACCATTTCCGGACTGGAGTTTGGCACCTCAATACCGATCGTTCCCTTTCCTGGCATAGGTGCAATAATACGTATACCCAATGCCGCAAGACTTAAGGCAATGTCATCTTCCAGATTTTTGATTTTTGAAATCCGTACACCTGGTTTTGGTATAATTTCATACAAAGTTACCGTTGGACCTATAGTTGCTTTGATACTTTCGATCTCGATGCTATAGTTTCTTAGTGTATCAACAATCCTGTTTTTGTTCGCTTCGAGTTCCTGTTGATTGATGGTAATTTTACCACCACCATAGTCCTTCAATAAATCCAATGTCGGATGTTGGTAGCCAGAAAGGTCCAATTTTGGGTCATATTGTCCGAATTGGGCCACAAGGTCACTAGCAGTGATTTCTTTTTCCTCTTTGATATCTTCAACCACCAGACCAGGTACTGCATCGGGTTCAATGGCAGCTTCTAGCTCTTGTTGAGGTTCTGCTTCGATTTTCGGTGCTTGATATTCCCGGATTAGCGGTAAGTCTTCCGCTCCAAATTCTTCATTCGGCTGATCAATTGTAAAACTGATTGAAGGCGTATTATCTGTTCGTTCCAGCGGACTGTCGTCGAATGAGAGCACCACTTTGTCTTTCGGATCAATTTGTACTTCAGGTACGGGGTGATGTGTAAAGGCAGGGCGCTGAAGTTCTTCCTGTAAATCTTTTTCACGAGCAGATTGAAATCGCTCATTGATTGATGTTGGCCGTTGAATAGATTCCCGTACAGATTGGATGGAATCATCTTCAATATGAATTTTGTTTCTTAGATTGTGTGGAGCGTATTCATCCTCATCCTCTTCGTCCAAATCTTCGGAGAATGACTTGGATTTTCTGTTACTGAATAGGACAAATTTAAAATCGAGGTTGTAAAGTAAGATTAATGTTGTCAGGTAGGCAAAAGCCAATATACAGCCTACGCCGACAATGCCAACTTGTGCTTCCAGTAATTTATTAGTCCAAAAACCAAATTTCCCCTCAAGCATATGCGGTGTATCGGCCATAAATCCATGGAGGAAGCCTAATGTTACCGAGATAAAAACGATTGCAACAAAAGAATAGACTACAGTACGGTATAATGGAAGCAATGATTTCTTGAACAACAAGCGATATCCTAAAATGAATAATACCGGGATAAAAAGAAAAGATGCGACGCCAAACCATTCGTACATGAATTGGTTGGCAAGTAATGCGCCAAATTTCCCTAGTTTATTATCGACAACGGGTAGATCAACAGCTTCATCATGAATTTCTTCTGTAGATCTGAATAATGTCGACCATCCGCCATTGGTTTTTGCGATATAACTTTGATCGTCTTCCCAAGTGAATAGGTAGGAGACGAAAGCTGTAGCAAATGCCAATGAAAGCAAGATCAATAAAATCCCTAATATCTTGACAGCCTTCTGCTGTGCATCGGAATAATCTCTTGGTACACTGTTTTTTTGACTTTTTTCTTTTTTAAATGTTGTTGATTCCTTTTGAGGGGCACGTTTGCCGGAAACCGAATTCCCTGTCTGCCTAAATGTATTTCCTTTGTTTGACATTGAAAAGCTCACAATTATACTGCTTACAAACTTAGTTATTTTGATAGTATTTTAAAGATGCTGATGGCCTATTATTTTAAGTTTGTCGTTTTTTATGAATGAATAAATTTAGATGTAGCTAAAAAGCTTGATAGCTATAATGACTAGCAAATACTATGCCCTGCAAATAGGTTTGATCAAAGAATGTGCATATCTATACAGATTGCTGTTTTGGTGTATTCTTTGGAGTTGCTGTAAAATATGTAGTTTTACGAATAAAAATAACAGATAGGATGAACAAGTTTGAAATACGAAAAGCTACATTGGCTGATAAAGGACGGATTTGGGAAATTATACAACAAGCAATTGCCCTCAGGAAAGAACAAGGGAGCCGACAATGGCAAGATGGTTATCCGAATGAAGATGTTGTGCAGTCGGATATTGATAAGGGCTACGGGCATGTCGTTGAAGTGGAGCATAGGATTGTAGGTTATGTTGCTATTATTTTTGATGTCGAACCTGCTTATAATGATATTGACGGAAAATGGTTAAGTGATGGTCCTTATGTCGGTATACACCGATTGGCTTCGGCGCAGGATCCGCATATGAAAGGTGTGGGAACGGGAATCATGTCTGGGGTGGAGAAGATCGCGGTTGATCATGGGGTTTATAGTATTAAGGTGGATACTAATTTTGACAATGGAGGAATGTTGCATGTGTTCGAAAAGCTGGGGTATCAATATTGTGGGGAGGTACATTTTAGAGGAGCATCGCGTAAGGCATTTGAAAAACTATTAAAATAACCGGACCGAATTTTTTAGCGGTGCAAGAATAGCTTTGGATTGCATAAAAAAGTCCCTTTTGATTAAATCAAAAGGGACTTTTTTATACTTATGGATTATTAAATCAGGATATTGCTGATCATTAATCTACGATAATCAGGTAGTAATTCTTTTTACCGCGTTGTGCAACAATATATTTATTGTTTACAAGGTGATTTTCCGTAACTGACTCTTCTATATCAGTTGCTTTTTCTCGGTTGATAGAAACTCCGCCGCCCTGAAGCATTTTGCGGGCTTCACCTTTGGAAGGGAATACTTGTGTCTGAACAGCCAGTAAATCAAGAATATTGATGCCTGCTGCAAGGTCTGCTTTAGCGACCTGAAACTGAGGGATGCCTTCAAATACCTCTAAAACAGCCTCGTGGTCTAAGTTGTTCAAAAATTCTAAAGAACCATTACCAAAAAGAAATTCAGAAGTTTTGATCGCAGTTTCGTATGCTTCTTCGGAGTGGGTACGAATGGTGATATCTTTTGCCAGTGCTTTTTGAACTAAACGTAAGTGTGGCGCTGCATCATGTTCTGCAATAATAGACTCTATTTCGTTCTGAGGTTTGAGCGTGAAAATTTTGATCCAGTTTTTAGCATCATCATCTGACGTATTCAACCAAAATTGGTAATATTTATACGGAGAGGTTTTCTTTGGATCTAACCATACGGCACCAGATTCGGTTTTTCCAAATTTCTGACCATCGGCTTTTTTGATTAATTGCGTGGTGATTGCATAGGCCGTTCCCTGATCTTGGCGACGAATCATTTCACTTCCTGTTACAATGTTACCCCATTGGTCGGACCCACCCATTTGAACTTTACAGTTATGGTGCTTCCAAAGGTAGTAGAAGTCATATCCTTGAATCAATTGATAGGTAAACTCTGTAAATGAAAGACCATTGTCGCCTTCCAGACGTTTTTTTACCGAATCTTTTGACATCATATAGTTAACGGTAATCATTTTACCGATATCACGAATAAAATCCAAAAATTTAAAATCTTTGAACCAGTCGTAATTATTAACCATTTGGGCGTCATTTTCACCTTCTCCAAATTCAAGAAATTTGCCTAACTGTTTTTTCAGACAAGCTACATTATGCTGTAAGGTAGCTTCGTCCAACAAGTTACGCTCTGCAGATTTGAAAGAAGGGTCTCCGATCATTCCTGTCGCTCCTCCAACCAGGGCAACTGGTTTGTGGCCTGCATTTTGGAAGTGAATCAAAGTCATGATCTGCGTCAAGTGTCCTACGTGTAGAGAGTCGCCTGTGGGATCAAAGCCGATATAACCAGCGACTTTTTCTTTATTCAGTAAGTCTTCAGTGCCTGGCATAATATCTTGCAACATGCCTCTCCAACGTAATTCTTCTACAAAGCTCATTGTTAAATGGATTTAATTTTTTAATTTACAAGATGCAAAGATAGGAGATTAAGCGTATATTGAGCGAATAATTCCATATAAAAGCACACGCTAATAAGCTGGTATGAATTTTTTATCACATTTCTATTTTGAGCGGTTTGCAACCAATCCCGAGCGTATTGTGGGTGGATTGTTACCCGATCTATTAAAAAATGCTGATAAATCCTTTATGCTAAAACCACGTCAGTATGAAGATGAGCTTTTGGACAACCCTTTACTCGAGCAATTGTATATAGGTTGGAACCGTCATATCGAGGTAGATCGACTGTTTCACAATTCACCTTATTTTTTTCGTCATACACATCAACTGAAACTAAAAATACAGTCTAGTTTAGCGGGGCTGCCTATCCGGCCCTCCTTTATGGCCCATATCGCGTTGGAGCTATTGCTGGATCATATCCTAACACAAAATAAAGCGGTCTCCATCGATAAATTCTACGCTGCACTAATGCATGTCAATGAAGACGCTGTTCGGAAGTTTTTGAAAATTAATCAACTGAATGATATTCCTAAGTTTGAAAAGTTCTATCATCAGTTCATTGAGTGGGAGTATATTTATGACTATGCACAGGTGGAAAAAATTGCAGGTGCACTTTTTAATATTTGTAAGCGATTGTGGCAATTTGAAGTTTCAGTGGAGCAAAGACAGCTTCTGACAGAACAGCTGATTTCCTATTTATATACGCAGATGACCGATTATCAGGAAATTTACCAGTATATTCAATATGAGCTGGTGGACTTTAATTAGTCTATCAGAAAATACCAATAGTATAAGACCTTGAAAATATTTATTTTCGCATAATTTTAAGTATCAAAAACTAAATTTACATGTCACATAGACTTTTTCGGAAGAAAAGTGTTGATCAGATTCTGCATGACTCTCAAAAAGAGGGTGGAACGGGCCTTGCAAAGGTATTGGGGGTAACAGATCTGGTTTCGTTGGGTATCGCCGCTATTGTAGGGGCCGGAATCTTTAGCACAATTGGATTGGCGAGTTATGAAGGTGGGCCAGCAGTCTCACTTCTCTTCGTTTTTACGGCTTTTGCCTGTGTTTTTACAGCATTGGCCTATGCTCAATTTGCCAGTACAGTTCCTGTTTCAGGATCGGCGTATACGTATGCTTATGTAGCCTTTGGTGAGTTGTTTGCATGGATTATAGGTTGGGCATTGGTCTTAGAGTATGCTGTTTCCAATACGGTTATTGCCATTTCCTGGTCGCAGTATTTTGTTTCCATGTTGGAGGGCTTTGGTCTGCATATACCGGCTTGGTTATCCATGGCACCAGGCTACGCTTATGATGCTGTAGACAAGATGAACCAACATGGCGCGGCTGCCCTTACCGCAATCGACCAACATGGTCTGGATGCTTTTAATAGTGCTCCACGAATTGGAGGTCTACCTATTATTTTCGATTTACCAGCCGGTGTTATTACATTTTTGGTCACTTGGTTGGTTTACATCGGAATCAAAGAGTCCCAGAAAGCCAGTATGGTCATGGTGATGATTAAGGTAGCTATTATCCTGGCTGTAATTTTTGGAGGTATATTTTTCATTAAACCAGAAAATTGGACCCCTTTTGCACCGAATGGTCTCAAAGGCGTACTCGGAAGTGTGGCCGCAGTTTTCTTCGCGTTTATTGGATTCGATTCAATTTCGACGACTGCTGAGGAATGTAAAAATCCGCAGCGCGATCTGCCTAAGGCAATGATCTATTGTTTGTTGATTTGTACTGTACTATATGTTGCCATTACTTTGGTATTGACAGGTATGGTAAACTATACAGAATTAAATGTAAAAGATCCACTTGCTTTTGTTTTTAAATATGTAGGCTTTGACCATATGGCCGGAATTATATCGGTGACCTCTGTGATTGCCATTACCAGTGCCTTGCTGGTGTATCAATTGGCTCAACCAAGAATTTGGATGACTATGAGTCGGGACGGTTTGTTGTGGAAAAAATTCGCGACGATCCACCCAAAATATAAAACACCTTCTTTTGCGACTATTATAACGGGTTTGGTGGTTGCTATCCCTTCGTTATTTTTTAAAATGGACTTCTTTGTGGATCTAACGAGCGTGGGTACCTTTTTTGCCTTCATCCTTGTTTGTGCAGGTGTATTGTATATGGATTATTCGGGCTTATCTGCAAAATCCAAATTTAAAGTTCCTTACATCAACGGTAAATATTTAGTTGGTGCGGGACTACTGATCGCTATTGTGTTCATTTTTATCTATGGGCAAGAGACGATACAAGAGTGGAAATCGCTTTCCATCCTTGAAATTATAGAACATAAAATGTTGGTCATTATATTTTGGTTAACCTGGCTTGGATTGAGTATTTATAGCTTTAAAATGAACTTTTCGCTATTGCCTGTCGTTGGTATCCTGATCAATCTGTATTTGATGACGGAATTAGGGGCAAGTAACTGGATAATATTTGTGATCTGGCTCGTAATTGGATTGGCTGTATATTTTATGTATGGCTATAAACATTCAAAGTTAAATAAACAGGCGCAAGTATAGTATACGAGAAGCGTCGTACAATAATGGATCAAAGAAAAGGAGCTATCTGATAAAAGATAGCTCCTTTTCTTTGAATATCAGGGACGTATTAGAATCTCCATAAAAGGATTCGGCTTACCTTATTGCCTTGTTCCATGCGGATCACCTCGGTCTCTTTTACATTTATTTTCTTTAGTTTGTGTTGTAGAAAGCGAATGTCTTCGCGGTGGGCAACTAATGTTGTGAACCATTTTACTTGATCTTTGTGAAATTGACTTTCAAAGATCATGCGTGACAAGAAAGCTTTTTCACCACCATCACACCACAACTCGCTTCCTTGTCCAGAAAATGCTTGTGTTACAGGTTTTTCGTCTATTTTAGCTTCTTTAATGCCTGTGGTCTTACGGATGGACTGCTGTAAAGCCTCGGTTTGAGAGCTAAAAAATGGAGGATTACAGATCACCACATCATATTTCTCACCTGGCAGAATAATATCTTTGAATATGGCTTTCGGGTTATTTTGTAGACGGATTTGTATGCTCTTTTTTAAGCTCATATTTGTCCGCGTTATCTCGATTGCATTTTTGTATGCGCTCTTGATAATTTCAGATCCTACAAAGCTCCATCCATACTCCTGATGCCCGATAATGGGGTAGATACAATTTGCACCAACACCGATATCGAGTATATGGATATTTCCACCTTTTGGAATCTCACCATTATTATCCCTTGCAAGCACGTCTGCGATATAATGAATATAATCTGCTCGGCCCGGAATAGGGGGGCAAAGATTCTCTTTGGGAATATCCCAGTGTTGAATGTGGTAATATTTTTTTAGAAGCGCCTTGTTTAACGTTTTAACAGCATCGGGATTGTTAAAATCGATGGATTTTACTTTATAAGCATTTTCTATAACAAAATCTTTGAGCGAAGGTTCGACTTTGCTCAATTCTTCAAAATTGTAGTTATCGAGATGTCTATTTCTAGGGTGTAATTTCTTTTTTGGATTAGCGTCTGCCATGATGTATTATTTGCAACAAAAGTAATGCAATTCTATTGAATAAAAAAGGTGATGCTTGAGCATCACCTTGAGGAGTATTAATCTTTCCGTATGAGATGGACCTCTGAAGTCTGTGGAAAATTGAGTGGAACCCGCTCAATTGTAACAAAGCTGGAATCTAAACCGAAACCTTTTTCTTCGGACAGACTCATTTTTTTGAGGTAACCATAGATGTCCATAATTACCTTTTCTATCCATGTCATTTGGTTGGTTTTGGAGAGTACTTTTTCCAAAACAACAAACTTAAAGTCACCTGGAATATTGTGTTTACGTAAGGTGTCGTATTGACTGGTAATATCAATTTCACCTTTTTTTACCATTTCCTCAACTACTTTTCTGAACAGCAGGCTGATGCGCTGTTCTTCTCTAAAGCCAAGTTTAAAATCAACCCGTATTAACTTACCCGGGATAAGCTGATCGATCGAATACTCTTTTGTATGTGGATGATCCATCACATCAACGTGGACTAGCCAATATACATCCGCACGCTTTGGTTTTTTATTAATAATTGAATAAATAATTTTAGCCTCTATCTCGGATTTGAAATTTGCACTTGTCAGATATACCAAATGTGATGCATATGGGGGAACCGATTTGTCCTCACTCAATTCGGAGATAATTGGGTAGTATTTATTGATATTGATGAAATTAACGAAACGATTTTTAATTTTTCGCGCCGTATACCAGCAATACATTGTTCCAAATAACGCAGTTGCAAGCATAAGGGTTAACCAACCACCATGGGCTATTTTGACACCATTTCCTATTAAGAAAGTTAGTTCAATAACAAAATAAGCGACCAAAAATACCGCAATAAGTACACGGTTGACTTTTTTCATGGCGAGGAAATATCCCATTAGGATCGTGGTCATCAATACCGTTAAGTTGATCGCAAGACCATAGGCTGCATCCATTCGGCTTGATTCTTCAAAAACCCAGATGACGATCATACAGCCGACCCATAAAATTAAATTGATGGATGGTACATACAACTGTCCTTTATGCTCGCTGGGGTAGCGGATAGCGACTTTAGGCCATATATTCAAACGTACTGCTTCCGAAATTAGGGTATAAGATCCGGATATCATGGCTTGGCTGGCGATGACCGCCGCAATCGTCGCGATAGCGATACCGTAACCGATAAACCAATCGGGCATGATTGAATAGAACGGATTTTCACCCCCTAGGACACGTCCTTCCTGTGTTAATAACCAGGCTCCTTGTCCGAAATAATTTAGTATAAGTGTGATTTTTACGTAGATCCAGCTGATGCGGATATTGTTTTTACCACAGTGTCCCATATCCGAATACAATGCTTCAGCTCCGGTAGTACATAGAAATACAGCTCCGATCAATAATAGCGAATGTGGATAGGTAATTAAAATATGGAAAGCATAGTAGGGGTTGATCGCTTTCATCACTTCCGGTGCGAGGTGTAGATGGGATAAACCAATAATACCGATGATAGAGAACCAGATGGTCATTAATGGACCGAAAACCTTTCCTACTACAGATGTTCCAAATCGTTGAATAATAAACAATAAGGAGATAATCGTAACTACAATAGGTACTGTAGGTAATCCTGGGAATTTGAGATCCAAACCTTCAATAGCCGAGGATATTGTGATGGCAGGGGTGATCATTCCGTCTGCTAATAAGGTCGCCGCACCAATCATCGCTGGAAAAATTAACCAAGGGGCACGCTTGCGTACCAATGAATAAAGGGATAGGATACCACCTTCACCTTTATTGTCCGCCCGGAGTGTGATCCAAACATACTTTACTGTTGTCTGGAGGGTCAGTGTCCAAAAAACACAGGATAGTCCGCCCAAAACTAAGTCTTTTTGAATGGCTCCTTGTCCCATGATTGCTTTGAAAACATACAATGGAGAAGTTCCGATATCTCCAAAAACGATTCCTAAACTGATCAATAATCCGGCGAAACTCACCTTATTGATACTGTTGTGATGACTGTTGTCTGCCATTTATCAATTATTTTATTTCAAAATATACTGCAAAAATATACTTTTTGCCTGTACTTTAAGTAGGTACATTTCCTGCGCCAAATTTTAGCATTTACTTTGACATGCGCAAGAGCTGTTAAAATTTGTTAAAAGAAACTTATAATGAATCTATTTGGTGAAAAACTTTTAAACAAAATACTAACTTTGTTGTTGATAATTCAAATAGTTAGCGTTATATTTGATTAAACCGTAACCAGTATTTGAAGTCTAATTTAACACTATGGGGAGAAATCTACTTAAAGCAGCTTGTTTAACACTTTTATCCGCACTGACATTGTGCAGCGGGGTGAGTCGGGTGTATGCAAAGTCTCCTTATGACCATACTATTTCGCAACATATTTGGGACGGCAGTGAGGCATTCGGGGAAGACAATAACATCAAGGACACAGAGAAACTTATCAATAATGTGAAGGTTTTCTATAATCCGATT
>Ga0265296_1003405_pt1 | contig 14796 bp, 12 predicted proteins | sample MunlanPumphouse1_FD_189073 | JGI IMG/M metagenome (GOLD analysis project Ga0265296, IMG submission 189073) | Groundwater microbial communities from a municipal landfill in Southern Ontario, Canada - Pumphouse #1 | ecosystem: Environmental > Aquatic > Deep subsurface > Groundwater | place... | reverse complement strand
CACGTATTTTTTAAGTAATTTTTTCAAAGGAGATGCTTTATGCCGGATGCAAATTTAGTATTGCCGGTGGCGGTGCGGGTGAGGAGAGGGGGAAAGGATACCCGAATTGTAAGGTGTCGGGATGTGGCGGATTATCAAACATTAGCACGGGCTCTGGCTACAAAAAAACTAGGGGGCGTTTTCCCGTTTCGCGATGGATTTGATGAAGCGGCAGTACGCCGTAAATTAGCACCGGTGTTATGTGAGGTTCAAAACACATCTTTTTTATGCCCCGCAGGAGTGAATTTGGCATTATTGTTAAAAGATTTGGCGTACGCACCAGTTACGGTTGCTTTACGAGAGCATGATCCATCGAAAATTCGCGCAATTGATTTTCGGGAACATCCGGCCAGTTTGCATAAATTTGTTTTAGGATGGTTTTGCCGCCCGGAAGATGTAACCGTGCTGCGGTTAGAAACGGCAATCCGTACGGGAATTGTTGATTTGGCGCAAAGGTATGGATTGTATTGGGAAGATTGGCTGGAGTTTGGGTGGGTTGGCCATGAAGATAGACAGGCATTGGTGCAGAGGATTGGCAATTTGCCCTTCGCGCAGACAGGGTTCGAGCGAAAGAAAGAGGAAATCTCTTTTTTTCTTTCTGGTAGAAAGGTGTTATTTGGCAGAGAACCTGGTGCAATGCCTTTTGATATGACGGCAGTGTTAGGGGATATACCGCGTAGATTTATTTCGTCGCCACAAGCGCAGGTTGAGAGATTAGTTGCAATTATTACAAGGGAGTCATCAACTGCATTTTGGGTGCGTTTACTTCGCAATGAAATGTCAATTGGTGCTCAATTGAATATTCAGCTTGGTGAATATGAAAGTGGGTTGGCTGCGATTGAAGCTGGAATTTTAACTGCACTGACACCGGACGATTTACAGCCGAGTCGCTCCAGCTAAAGCTGGTAGGTTAATGCATATATAAACACATCCCAAAATGCTCCGGCTTTTTCCAAATTGTTTCCGTGAAATAGTAGCCAAAGAGCAGTATAGATAACTATCGCGATCGGCAAAAGTATCACCAGCAGGAGTTTATACAGCCAAAATGCCGCCCGCCCGTAATGCTTCCGGCAAAAATAAATTCCGCCTTTGAACCCTTCAGCAAAATGCTTCCGGGAAAATGCTTTTTTTATGCTGTGGCCTCCCAGGTGTATGATTTTGGCTTCGGGTACGAGATAAACCTGCCATTGGGCTTTGCGGGCGGAGAGGCACCAGTCCAAATCATCGTTGTAAAAATATAAATTTTCATCCATGGGACCAATTTGGTTTAAGGTTTCGCGCCGGATCAGGAGCGCGGCACCGATGACAAATGGGGCGGGGCTGGGTTTGTCTGCTTTCCAGAATTTTTTGCCTAAAATCCCGCCCTGGCGTTGGGGAGTATTGTCTGCATTTAATAATAGTGGACCGGCAATCCCGACGCGCGGATTATTTTGCATGAATTGGACGAATGTTTCCAGCGCGCCGTCAATAATTTGGGTGTCGTCATTTAAAAGCATAATAAAATCGCCGCCGGCGATTTTAACGCCGCGGTTGTTGCCCTTGGAAAAACCTTCGTTTTCACTGGTTTCAACAACCACTACATCTGGAAAGTTGGCTTTTACCGTACTGACCGTATCATCTTGGCAGGCATTGGCAACTACGATTACTTCAAAATTAAACGCCGGCCGGTTTTGGTAAATGGATTGCAGGCAATTAATCAGAACCGCAGCGTTGTTGTGGGTTAAGATAACGATTGATAGGGTTAAGTTATTCATTTGTCATTATTTTGCCGCTTTTTTGTTTTTGAGCTCTTCCATAAGGCCTAACCGATAAGTGTATTCTTCCAGCAGATACCGACATAACCTTTTTAGCCAGCCGGCCTGTGAGTTTTTGATAAGCAAGCTTTTTAGCAGCCGACTGCGGTCGATCAGCTTGAAAATAAACATGGCCAGCGGGTTCATGCCGAGGAACATTTTGATCTCAAAGTTAGTGTGCTTTTGGTAAAAATAGGCGGCCGATTTTCCGGTATTGAGCTTGCGCTCCAGATTTTCCTCTTTGGTCACGGGATGCCAGTGGTAATTTTGGGCGGCGGGCAAATAGACCAGCGGAACTTTCATTTGTTTTAAGCGGTAGCCCAATTCGATATCCTCCCAGCCGTAACCGGTAAAGTTTTCGTCAAATAACCCTGCATCCAGTAAGGTTTGTTTTTTGGCGGAAAGGTTGCCGGTTAAAAAATATGACCAGCGGATTTTTTGCAGTGGTTTCAATTTTTCTTTAATGTAAGGGTCAATGTTTTTTGGATTTTTAAAGTCAGGGCCAAAACTTTTCAGGTTATAGGTTAATCCTTCGGCGGCAAGGTTTTTATATTTGGATTGCACCAGCAAGTGCTCTTCAATTAATTTTTCGTCGGCCAGCATGTCGGCGTCGGTAATAATGATGATGCTGCCACTGGCGGCCCGGATGCCGCGATTTCTGGCGGCGGCCTTGCCTAAATTGGGCTGGCGGATATATTCCAGGTCACACGGCGGGTTTAAACTGCGGATCATTGCTTCGGTGCCGTCGCTGGATTCGCTGTCTACCACGATAATTTCGTAAATGTCTTCAGACACGGTTTGGTCAAATAAGGATAAGAGGGTTTGATTTAAGGTTTCCCTCTGGTTAAAGGTTCCTATGACGATTGAGATGGCAATGGTTGGCATAATGAATTGCCTTTCCGCACCGGGCAGTTGACTAATCCAAAAACCGATACTTTATCAGCTCCCAGATTGCCGCAAACCCGTCTTTCCAGCTGATTTTTTTGCCCTCCGCAAACGTGCGGCTATCATAAGAAATTGGAATTTCTAAAATTTTATGGCCGCTTTTTAAGATTTTGGCGGTAATTTCGGGCTCAAAATCAAACCGGTTGGCGCGCAGGTGAATATTTTTAATTAAACCCGCCGGCATCAGCTTATAGCAGGTTTCCATATCGGAAAGGGTGGTGCGGTACAATACATTAGTGATTAGAGTTAATAATTTGTTGCCCAAGTAATGGGAAAGCGAGCGAAACAGGTGTTTACCCAAAAAGCGGGAGCCGTACACTACGGTGGCCTGTCCTGCTAGAACCGGCGCGATCAGTTTATTTATCTCTGTCGGGTCATATTCAAGGTCTGCATCCTGGATAATGATATAATCGCCGTCGGCCAGCCGGATGCCGGCGCGGATGGCCGCTCCCTTCCCGGCGTTTTTGTTTTGCAGGATGGTTTTTAGGTTTTGTCCGGAGAGGTGCGCGATAATGTCCCGGGTGCCGTCGGTTGAGCAGTCATCCACCACGATAATTTCTTTTTCCAGCGCCAGTGCCTGGACTTTGGTTAAGAGTTGGTTCAGGGTGCTTTTTTCATTGAAAACCGGAATAATAATTGATAATTTCATTGGTTTGAGAATAGCATAAAACCGTTTTGATTGCTAACCAGATTATACTTGAGATGGGCGGAATTAATAGCTGCTTGGCCTCGGGCATCAAGATAAAGAACAATTACTTTATGCTTTCCCGCCAGTTTTTGCCGCAGGGCAGTTGGGTTGTTTTGGGTAGTGAAGCTACGGTCTAAATAGTATGCCGCAAAGGGGATGGCGGCGGGAGAGTTATAAAGTACGATTTCGTCAGTTGGGTGGGCCATTTGGTTTACTTTTAGACAGAGTTGTTTGGCGGGGTTGGCCTCCGGGAAATAATGATTAAGTGAAGGGATCAAGATTAAATACGCCAGGATGGCAAACGCGGCGGCGGCGGCCATGGCCCGGCCAATCTGGTTTTTGAGCAGAAAAATTGACATCAATAGCATACCGGCAATTAAAGTTGAGAGGGTGGGGAGGACGATGGGTTGGTAGGCCGATTGTTCAGCCGGAAAGATCAGCGCAAAGTAAATTGCGGTAAGGATCAGCAGCGGCAGGATGAGCCCAATGGTCAGCCATTTTGAGATTAGTAGCGGCCACTTCAATTTTTCCGGAAGCTTTTCTGCTTGATCTGCCGCATCACATAAAAATTTTGCGATGAGGATGGCTAGCGCCGGGTAGGCCGGCAAAATATAGCGGCCAATCTTATAGTTTAACGACAGCGAAAAAAATACGACGACCCCCACAATCCAGCTGATCAAAAACTTTTCTTCCTTTAATTTTGCAAATATTGCCGGGTATAAAAATCCGGACCATGGGACAAATACAATCAAGAGCATCAGCGGCAGGGTATAAAAATCGTACTGGGGGTGGATGGGTGCAGATAGATTAGTTCCGGTTTGGTCAATGGGCATAAAAAACCGTCCTACGTTAGAGGTGAGAAAAATCCGTGCAAACGCCGGCCCCTGGATTTGGTATCCGGCAATAAACCAGGGCGCGGCTACCAATAAAAAAATCATGAGTGCGCCGAGTAAATGCAAATTCAGGTATTTTAATAGCTTTTTGTTGTAAATTACGTATAGCATCAGAACTAAACCCACTAAAACCAAACCCACCGGGCCTTTGGTAAGCGTGGCCAGCGCGGCAAATACCGGGATTAAATAGTAAAAGAGATAATTTTTCCTTTTTTCAAACAGGATAAAGCAATACAGGGCGGCGGCAATGAAAAAGGTCAGCGGTATGTCCTGCAAGGGCGACCGTCCCTGGTAAAAAAACTGGGCGGAGGAAAGCAGCACCAGCGCCGACCAAAAAGCAACTTTTTGGTTGAAAAGCGCGCGCGCGATAAAATAAGTAAGCAGGACGGTCAATGCGCCGATTAATGAGTGAAGAATAGACATCCCGAATTCGTTGATGCCAAATAATTTGCCGCCGGCCGCCATCATCCAATAAAACAGCGGCGGTTTGCAAATTATTTCGTTCGGGTCGATGAATTTTAACGTGATCCAATTATTGGAGATCAATATATTTTTGGCGATGGTGGCGCTGAAAGCGGTATCGCCGTCTAAAATAGGGGTGGAGCCAATGTTCCAGGTAAAAAGGAAAAAGGCCAGCAAAAACAGCAGTACAATCGCCAACATTTCTTTTTTGTTAAGCATAGGTGATATTTTACCAGATTAATTATTGGGGAAAAAGGGCCTTCCCGTTGACAGGTGCCTGATTTTTGGTTGATAATTGCAGAAATGACAAATCCCCTTTTAACTATTGGCATCCCAACCTTCAATCGTGCCGTTTTTCTTGAAGAATTGCTGGGGAAAATTGTCCCCGCTTGTGATCAATTGGGGATTGGGGTTTTGGTTTCAGACAACTGTTCAACCGATCAAACCGCAAAGGCATCAGATAAGTTCAAAAAATATTCTTGTTTTCACTACCAAAAAACCCCAAAAAATCTTGGGTTTGACGGCAACATTTTAGAGTTATTTAATAAAGCCCGGGGAGAATTTTTATGGTTGATGGGCGATGATGATTATCCGGATGCAAGGCAGTTTAAAAACCTGCTGGAACTTTTGACCTCTAATCCGAATGTAGGATTATGCTTTTTAAATTATAAATCGATGGAATTAATTAAGTGGGATGCAGGGGCCCCGGCCAAGCTGGAATACCGCCGGATTGATCCACAAACTTATGTGGACACCATGTTGCATAAAGCTACATTGATTTCGACCAATATTATTAACTTGCACTATTTTAAGCAAATTCAAGTTAATCCAGCCTGCTTAGGTCAGCACTGGATGCAATTGCACATTTTCATAAGATTGTGCGATTTTTTTAAGGCAAAAAATATTTATAACTTGGTTATCAGCAATGACATTATTGCCCAGCGTTCCGGTCGTCAGCAGTTAACCAGCATTTGGGTGAGGAGCTTTGTTTGTAGTTTTATGGCTACCCTGCAAAACACGGCGGTTTCAACTTTAAAAATTACAGAGTTTAAACGCAACTTTTTTAAGCTGAATATTATCCATCAATTTAATCGTATTGGGGAAGTGATGCCCTGGTCCCACTGCCTGTATTTTTACCGGAAAGTTATAGAGGTATTTCCAGTAACTTTAGGAGAAAAAATCGGTTTTTTCATCAATAATTTTTTGCAATGGTTGGCGCACTCGCTGCTGTTTTATGTGTTGGCTGATTTACCGTCGTGCGGTGCGCAAAATGGCAAAGTAGGCGTGGGCAGTCAGGCGGTAGTTGAAGGTGTCTTGATGTACAGTCCATCTACCTGGGCAATGGTCGTGTGCGACCCTTCTCAAAATATGGAGGTGCGTGACCATTCGAAACATATTGTCATTCAAAAGGGACAGAGAAGTGCGTGGACCCAAAGGCATTTTATCTTGCGCTGGCCAATTGTGCGCGGGATAGTGATTGTGCTGGAGGCACTGGCGCTGGGAATGATGGCCATGGATCGATCTGCCGATATCACCATTGGAAAACAAAACCAAAGCATTTCTGTCGGCGAGCGCATTTTTTCAGATTTGACGTGTTTTGTCATATTTTGTTTGCTGTTTTTGGTTGCGCCGGCCAGTATCTTTTTAAATTTGCAAGGATTGGGTTGGGCAGTTTTATGGTTGTGTCTGATTGAAGGGATTTTTTGCATAGCCATTTTTGGGGTGCTCCGGTGGGTGGGGACCTTGATGCCGGATATGCGGCGGATTTTTGGATACTATGGCGGCGCACAGCTGGCCACAAAATCTGAAAACCCGCGCCCGGCCGGCGGAACCAATTTTATTTTGGCATTTTTTGCCGTCAGTGTTTTTATCTTTGCAATTATTGGTATGCCCGGATTTTGGCTGCGCGTAGCAGTAAAATTATTATTGCTTCCGTTGGTGGCCGGGTTGGCTTATGAGGTGGTAAATTTTGCCCGCTTTTGGCCGGTTCCGGTACTGCCTCCGACCGAAAATCAATTTGGCGTAGCTTTGGCAGCATTAAAAGAATTAAAGGCTAACGATGCGCATTGATGCGGAAAAAATAAAAAATATACTGGTAATCCGGCCGGATATGCTGGGAGATGTAGTTTTAATTACTCCGGTGCTGGCGGCGCTGCGCAAAAAATTTCCAGCGGCAAAAATCACCGTTTTGGCCCAGCCCATGACGCGTTGCCTCCTTGAAAACAATCCCAATGTGGATGCCGTTTATGAAGTACCCCGGCGGTCTTTTGGTAATTTTTTCAATTTTTGGAAGACCGTACGGGAAATTAAATCCCGTAAATTTGACCTGGCAGTGAATTATTTTAACTCTGTTAATTATGCGTGGCTTTGCCTGCTGGCGGGCATTCCACTGCGGCTGGGGGATGTATCCAAGGTCTTGTTTGGCTGGATGTACAATTTGCGGGCGTGGCTGGACTGGGGCAATTTTTCTATGCACGAAGTTGAGCAAAACCTGGCTTTATTGAGCCCTTTGGGCATAAAAGACCGGGATTTGCCCCTGCAGGTTGTGGTAGATTCAGCGGCCCGCACCACTTTGCAAAAAAAACTACCGCTGCTGGCTGGGCCCAAAATTGTGGTCCATTTAGGTACCGGAGGCTCAAATAAACCTTATTCAATTGAAAATTTGGGGATTGCGCTCAAAACGTTACTAAATAAGTTACATGTTAATGTGATCTTGATTGGCACCCGGAGAGAGAGGGCGAGCGCCGACCAGTTGATGAGTGTTTGTGGTTCTGCATTGATCGACATGGTTGAAAAAACCACTTTACCGGAATTGGTGGCTTTGATTGCACAGGCGGATGTGTATATTGGCGTGGATTCTGGTCCCATGCACATTGCCGCGGCATTAAACCGGAAGGTTGTGGCCTTGTTTACCAGTAAGTCCCAAAAGCCGGCCAAATGGGGTCCGTGGCGATGCCCGCAGGTTGTGTTGCATAACCAGGATGCGTGTAAATTAAATTGTTTTGTTGGTAAATGTAAGAGTGATTTTTGCACCCGCTTGATTGAGCCGGCGGCGGTAGCGGCGGCGGTGGAAAATTTGCTAAAGGATAATGGCGATTTCAGTTGGGAAGCTTGCCGGCGGGAACAATTTAAAAAGAGCTGGAATATCCTTGTGTTGGGCAGGGATGAGGGAAAAGTAAGCCAGTTGACTGCACAATTGCGGCAACAGGGTTTTTGCGTCTTTAGCCTGCAGGCGATTCCATCTTTGCGGCAGTTGCTGGATTTTTACGGGAAATCGGATATAACCATTGTCCAGCAATTGGCGGGTTTGGGTGGGTGGGATAAATTTAAGGTCTGGCTTTCCCAAATCCTTTCGGGCCTGATTTTACCTCTGCCGGTCCACGTTTTCCGCGCGGACTTACTCAGTCCTGCGGCAAATTATGATATAATTTCACGGTTATTTTGAATGGAGGAACAATGGGCAAATCAAGCCGGTTTGATAATTTGTTTATATTTGAAATGGCCAATAACCACATGGGAAATGTGGAGCACGGCCTTAAAATTATAAGGGAAATTCACGCGGTAGCAAAAAAGTACGATTTTAATTTTGGGTTTAAGCTGCAATACCGAGACCTGGACACTTTTATCCATCCCGCTTACAAAAACAGCGATGAATTTAAGTATGTGAAACGATTTCTTTCTACCCGTTTAAGCCAGGCCGATTTAAAACGTCTGAAAGATGAAATTCACAAACTGGGGTTTACTTCCATTTGCACCCCGTTTGACGAGTCTTCTGTTGCGCTGATTGAGGAGCACGGGTTTGATGTGATTAAGGTAGCCAGTTGTTCGTTTACCGATTGGCCATTGCTGGAGCGAATTGTTAAAACGGATAAACCCGTTATTTTGTCCACGGCCGGGGCGGGAAAGGCCGAAATGGATAATGTAGTGGCATTTTTGGAGCATCGCAGCAAAGAATTTTGCTTGATGTATTGTGTGGGCGAATACCCTACGCGGGAAGAAAACCTTCACTTGGGGCAAATTGCTTATCTGCGTCAGCGGTATCCGGAAATTGCCATTGGTTTTTCAACCCACGAAGATCCGGAAAATTATGCGGCGGTTAAAATGGCGCTGGCCAATGGCGCAAAAGTTTTTGAGAGGCACGTCGGCATACGGTCCGCAGAATATGCCTTGAACGCTTATTCATCAACCCCGGAACAAATAGACCAATGGCTGGCCTCGGCAAAACAAGCCCAGGTGATGCAGGGGATTTCCGACCGGCGCCGTGAATTTTCCAATAAGGAACTTGAGGATTTGAGAGGACTGCGGCGCGGCGTGTTTGCGGCGACCGCAATCCAAGCCGGGGAACAAATCAACTTGGCCAATACATTCCTGGCCATTCCAAACTTTAAAGGACAGGTGTTGGCCAATGATTTATCCAAATATACTAAGCTAGTCAACAAAAAGGCCCTGTCCCCCAATCAACCGGTGATGCAGGGGGAGGTGGAGCATGTTAATTTGCGCGAAAAAGTTCTGCAGATTATTAACAGTGTCCGCCGGATATTAATTGACAGTAAAATATTTTTGCCCAATAAAATTGATTTTGAATTGTCACATCATTACGGGATTGAAAGGTTTGGGGAGTGGGGAGCGGCCATTATCAATTGCATCAATCGTGAATACTGCAAAAAAATCATTATTTTATTGCCGCAGCAAAAACATCCGACGCATTATCATGTTAAAAAAGAGGAAACCTTCCAGGTGCTTTACGGTGACGTGACCATTAACATTGCAGGGGAAGAGAAAGAGTATAAACCCGGGGATATTGTGGTGATTGAAAGAGGGGTCAAACATAGTTTCCGCACCCAAAATGGAGCCGTGTTTGAAGAAGTGTCTACTACCCATTTTGTGGGTGATTCGTATTATGACGATCCGGCAATTACGGCCAACCAAAACCGGAAAACCGAAATGACTTTCTGGTCGGACTGGCTGACCAAACCGGTGAAATAATGAAGACCATCGTTTGGGACGTTGATGACGTATTAAATGATTTGATGCGGGTTTGGTTTGAGGAATTTTGGCACCCCCTGCACAATCAGCTTGCGCTGGATTACGCCGGCATCAAAATCAATCCCCCGCATGCACTTTTAGGAGTAAAACAAGAAGAATATTTAGCTTCGCTGGATGATTTTCGCCTTTCCGGCCGGTACGACCGGCTGGCGCCTACCGCAGAAATCAAACAATGGTTTGCGACCCATGGTTCAAAATGCCGGCATGTGGCGCTAACTCGGATCCCGGTGGCGGTGTCGCACGTTTCGGCGGCGTGGGTCATGAAAAATTTTGGCGATTGGATCCGCTCGTTCCATTTTATCCCCTCGTTCCGGGCGGGAGAAAATCCGCCGGTTTACGATGAAAGCAAAGGAACGTATTTGAATTATTTTGGCAAGGCGGATTTATTAATTGATGACACGCTGGAAAATGTCGAAGCGGCTAAAAAAGCAGGAATAAAAACCCTGACGTTTCCGCGCCCGTGGAATAAATCAACATTAACGGTCAAGCAATTGCTGGATGAAGTTCTAAGAGTTATTAAATAATTGGTGTTTTATGATTAAACTTTCAGATTATGTAATGCAGTTTGTAGCTCAGCAAAATGTCGCGCACGTTTTTTTGCTGCCCGGCGGTGGTTGTATGCACCTTTTGGATTCTTTGGGCCAGCGCAAAGACATTCAAAAAGTTTGCTGTTTGCACGAACAGGCGGCTGCGATCGCAGCCGAGGCCTATGCCCAATATACCCAAAACTTGGGAGTGGCGCTGGTGACCACCGGGCCCGGCGGCTTAAATACCGTGACCGGTGTAGCCGGCGCGTGGATTGATTCAACGCCGGTTATGGTTTTGGCCGGCCAGGTAAAAACGGTTGATTTGATAGGAGCGCGCGGCGTGCGGCAAATGGGGGTTCAGGAGGCGGATGTGGTTTCGGTTGTGAAGCCAATTACCAAATATGCGATTACGATAGTTGATCCGCAAACCGTAAGGTATCACCTTGAAAAAGCGGTTTATATTGCAAAAAGCGAACGGCCCGGGCCGGTCTGGCTGGAGTTTCCCTTGGATGTCCAGGGTGCGATGATTGATGAAACCAAATTACGCGGTTTTGATCCGGCCGAATTGCGGATTCCCAAACCCCCGGCCAATCTTTCGCAATTGGTGAAAAAAGCGATTGAATTGTTGAATGCGGCAGAGAGGCCGGTAATTTTAGCGGGGAATGGTATCCGTTTAAGTCAAGCCGTGCCGGAATTTTTGAAGCTCATTGAGCAGTTAAGTATCCCCGTTCTTACAACTTGGAAAGCTATTGATTTGATGGATGAGAACGATCCTTTGTATTTTGGCCGTCCCGGCGCCATTGCTTCACGCGGCGCAAATTTTGTCCAGCAAAATTCGGATTGGATTATGACATTGGGTGCACGGCTGGATTTGCCGCAAACCGCCCATGACCATAAGAACTTTGCCCGGTCGGCAAAAAAAGTAATTGTGGAGATTGACCCCGCAGAGATAAAAAAATTAAAGATGAAAATTGATGTGCCGGTGGTATCGGATGCGAAAGCTTTTTTGGATGAGTTTATCCGTCAAATCAACCTGGTAAAAAAAGCGGAGCGTTTGCCTTGGTTTAAGCGCTGTCGCGAGTGGAAAAGCAAATATCCGGTAATTTTGCCGGAATATTGTCAACCGCAGGGCTTGGTTAATCCTTATTGCCTGATTGATGTCCTGTCAAATTTGATGCAAAAGGATGATGTTTTAGTGCCGGGCAGCTCCGGTGCCTGCGCTGAAGTTACCCTGCAGGCCTTCCGGGTAAAATTAGGAGAAAGGATTCAAAATACGCCGGGGCTGGGGTCCATGGGATTTGGCTTGCCAGCCAGCATGGGCGCTTGTTTGGCCAGCGGTGGAAAAAGAACCATCGGCATCATCGGGGAGGGTGGCCTCCAGCACAATATCCAGGAATTTGAAACTCTGTCCCGATTAAAGCTCCCGATTAAAATATTTATCTTGAATAATAATGGTTACGGCTCGATCCGCGCCACCCAAAACCGGTTTTTTAGCGGGCGTTTGGTTTGCTGTGACCCGTCCAGTGGAATGACCACACCGGATACCTGCCGCGTTGCGTCGGCCTACGGATTAAAAACCGTCAAAATTGAAAACCAGGTGCGCTTAAAGGAAGATGTGCAGGCGGTTTTGGAGATGGCGGGAACCGTAATCTGTGAAGTGATGGTGGTTACTGATCTGCAGACGGCACCCCGGGTTTCGTCGGAAGTTAAACCGGACGGATCAATTGTTTCCAAGCCGATGGAAGATTTGTGGCCGTTTTTGGTGAGGGAAGAGTTTAGGGGAAATATGCTTATTGACCAGAAGAAAGCGTAAGGCCATGAAGATATTAATTACCGGGGGGAACAGTTTTATTGCCAGAAACCTGCTAGAACAAATGGGGGGGGATTATGTTTTAATGGCACCCAACAGCAAAGAGTTAAATCTTTTGGATGCCGAAAAAGTATTAGATTTCATAAAAAGCGGCCGTTTCGATGTGATTATTCATTCTGCAACATATGATGCGGTTCCCAAACATTCCACTAAAGACCCGACCAAAGTGCTGGAAAATAATTTAAGGATGTTTTTTAACCTGGTGCGGGGCAGGGATTACTTTGGTAAATTAATTAATTTTGGGTCAGGTGCCGAGTTTAGCCGCGAACATTGGATTCCCTGCATGGCAGAGAATTATTTTGACCGGCACGTGCCGGCGGATCAATATGGCTATTCAAAGTATGTTATCAATAAATATATCCAATCCAGCAAAAATGTTTATAATCTTCGTTTGTTTGCGGTTTTTGGTAAATATGAGGATTGGCGGGTACGGTTTATTTCCAATGTTTGCCGGGCAGCGGTTTTGGGGCAGTCCATTATTATTAATCAGAACAAATTTTATGACTTTTTGTTTATTGATGATTTGGTTAGCGTTATTAAATGGTTTATCCAAAACCAGCCGCGGGAAAATGTTTATAATGTTTGTACCGGCAAAACGATTGAGTTTAAATCAATTGCGGAAAAAATCGTAAAGATTTCCGGAAAAAAATTAGAATTGGGTTTTAAGGAAAAAGGGTTGGGCCCAGAATACAGCGGAGATAATTCATTGCTGATGCGGGAATTGGCCGGTTTTACATTTACCCCGTTTGCTGCAGCGTTAGAAGTCTTGTATCGGTGGTATGATCAAAACCAGCAAGTTTTTGAGGGATAGGTATGTCGATAAATAATTGCCGGGTCTGCGGGAATAAGTTTTATGCAGAACCACTGTTGCAGCAAACCAACATGCCGTCGGCGGCTCAATACTTACCGGACGCGGCGACACTAACCAATGATCGGGGGGTTAACCTTGAGCTTTATCAGTGTTCCGGCTGTGGGTTAGTACAATTAAACCGCGATCCCGTCCCTTACTACAAGGAAGTTATTCGTGCGGCTGCCGTTTCAGCGGAAATGAAAAATTTCCGCCAAAAACAATTCCGCGCGTTCGTGAAAAAGTACTCTCTTAAGGGCAAAAAAATGATTGAAATTGGTTGTGGGAGGGGAGAATATCTTTCCATTATGCAACAAACCGGGGTGGATGCCTACGGGCTGGAATATGCGGGCTCAGCGGTTGCGCAGGGCAAGGAAACGGGGTTAAACGTGCAGCAAGGTTTTGTTCACCGCCAAGCCGTAAAATTAAAAGGCGCGCCGTTTGCGGCTTTTTTTATGCTAAATTTTCTGGAGCATTTGCCTGAGCCAAACGGGACCCTAAAGGGAATCCATAATAACCTGTCGGATGATGGGGTGGGATTGGTTGAGGTCCCAAATTTCAATATGATGATTCAAAAAAACCTTTTTTCCGAGTTTATCGGGGACCATCTCTTTTATTTCACAAAAGATACTTTGGTCATAACTCTAAAATTAAACGGATTTGAGGTTTTAGATTGTGCTGAGGTTTGGCATGATTATATTCTTTCTGCGGTAGTAAAAAAGCGTAACAAACTGAATTTATTGGGCTTTTGTAAGCAACAGACAAAATTAAAAAAGGAAATCAATGGCTACCTTAGTCGTTACGGGGCAAACGGGGTGGCCGTTTGGGGAGCCGGGCACCAGGCGCTGGCGGTGATTGCGCTTACTAAAATTGCTCGCAAAATAAAATACGTGGTTGATTCGGCGGCCTTTAAACAAGGAAAATATACGCCCGCTACGCACGTGCGCATTGTTCATCCGGATACACTTAGCTCTGATCCAGTTGGTTCTGTTATTGTAATGGCGGCCAGTTATTCTGATGAAGTGGCAAAAAAACTATGCCGGCAATATGGCCGAAACATGAAAATTGCTATACTTAGGGACCACGGTTTGGAAATAGTTACATGAAATTGTGCGGGAGGGTTGTTGCATGGCCGAAAAATCTTGTGAATTAAAAACGGAAGAAATTGCCAAGCGGCAACTGCTTAAAAAAGAAAAGCCGTACGTGTACGGAAAAATCATGCGCTATGAGGAAAAAATAAAAAAAGGCGAAAGCATTGCCATTCTTCAGTTTCAATATGACTATACTTGTAATTTTCGCTGTCGGCATTGCTGTGTGACAAAAATTCGGGCAAAAAATCCAGACCGTTATTTTACCCCCGAAAGCGTAAAGGAGCTTTCCCGTCAGGCAGATGCAATGGGGTTGGCGCATATGGTAATTACCGGTGGAGAGCCCCTGGTTTTTCCGGATTTTGATGATGTGGTCAAGGCAATCGATCCGCAAAAATTTTATATTACTTCTGACACCAACGGCTGGCTTTTAGACGATAAAAGGGCCCAACACTTGAAAAGCATAGGGGTCGACAAAATCCAATTGAGCTTGGACAGCTTGGCGGAAGCAGCTCACGACGATTTTCGCCGCCGCACCGGGTCCCATGCCAGGTGTTTGCGAGCCATTGACGCGGCGCAGAACGCGGGCTTAAATATT
>Ga0265296_1003404_pt1 | contig 14798 bp, 14 predicted proteins | sample MunlanPumphouse1_FD_189073 | JGI IMG/M metagenome (GOLD analysis project Ga0265296, IMG submission 189073) | Groundwater microbial communities from a municipal landfill in Southern Ontario, Canada - Pumphouse #1 | ecosystem: Environmental > Aquatic > Deep subsurface > Groundwater | place... | reverse complement strand
CTACCTCTTCGTCCTGCTCGCCATCCTTGCACTCAGCCAGTATGTAGTCATCCGGTCCATCCACGGAAAGACCAGCCGGGTGATGGCCGGGCGCCTGATGGATTATTGGGAGAGTTCCCTAGAGGAACTTCGAAACAACCTCTCGTGCGATTCTCCGGTCTCCCCGCAGGGACGTGAAGATCGCATTGAGGTGACGGAACGGATCCTGGAATCGCGGATTTACCAGATCAAGAGAAACGCGCTGTTTGGTGCGTTCACGGTCTGGGTCATCGACCTGGACTTTTCCGTCATGATGGACAACAAGACTCTCGTTGCCATCCGGGGATACCTGGGCGAGAAAAAAGAGTAAAGAAATTTTTGCGGGTCCCCTTGGGATCCGCCCATTGATATCCGATCAGGACTTCGTTGCATCAGCCGAGGCTTTTATCGTCGGGAGTATCGCGTGGTTTGCCGGGGTGACGTACACGACATACTGCCCGTGCACGAACAGGCTTCCTACCTGTTTTCCACGACCCACCACGTTGGCATTGTGCGTTCGGATTGCGGCATCGCGCGACTCTGCACTGTCAAATGCCTGGGTGGCGATCATCACGGTCTGTCCGTTCGGGTCGGTCAGGGTGTATGTCTTTCCGCCAATCGCGCCGGGCACATTCCATGTGGTGTCGTTCACGCTTACCACCGAATACCCGGTCATCCCGGTCACCGATGCTGCTGGATCTGTTGAGACCTGGTAATACCCGGCTTCTTCCGACACAAAGATGATCAGACCGCAGGGGATGAGGAACATCAGGATAACAAACAGCAGGAGCCAGTGCTCCATCCGGGGTGTCATGTTCATAGGTTACCTCCTTCTGACCGTTCATAGTGAGATTCTGTCATTATTCATTCCCCCCGGGTGAAGATTTTTTCCAGCTGGCTTTCTTCAGTTTCAGGAACACGAGCGGCGGCACGGCAAGCAGGAATGTTCCGAGCAGTACTGAGAATACGTACGCGAGCCCGTTCGATGCAAAGAACGATGGCGGCATGAGCCCGACAACGAACGCCAGGGTCGTACCGAACAGTCCCAGTCCCCCGACAATCCAGACGCCGGCCTTACCGCCCGGGATCGTGAACGGTCGGGGCTTGTCGGGCTGGCTGTACCGCAGCTTGATCACGGCAGCAAAGACGAGGATGTAGACGATACAGAGCAGTTCAACCGTCATCGCAGAAAGAATCCAGTATGCCTGGTTAACTGATGGGAGGAAGACATACAGGAGCGAGATCATTGAGCCGATCAGGGCCTGGATGATGAGGACTGCCACCGGCGCGCCATACTTGTTGGTCTGGTCGAACAGCGGCGGCATGTTGCCTTCTTCAGCCACAATCCCAAGTCCCTTTGCCGGGCCGATCAGCCACGCAGCCAGCGAGACAACACCGCCGAGCGTGATCAGGACGGCCATCGGTGCTACGAGCCAGGGGACGTGGGCGGCATTGAAGAAGTACTGGATTGCCTGCATGACTCCCGACGCAAGATTGAGCTGGTTGGCCGGGATCACCACCGCAATCGCGAGGGTGGCAAGGACGGTACAGACAACAATGATCGCAGCCGAGAGAGCCATCGCCCGCGGGAAATCCTTCTGGGGATTCTTTGTCTCAAGGGCGTGGAACCCTGCCATCTCCATTCCCGCAAAGAGCAGGATGATCGTGGCAAAGAACGGCAGGGTGGAGAGATCGATGGTCGGGATCATGGCCCCCAGGGTCAGGTGCGGAAGCACGAGCGCCTGGCCGGATCCAATCCACCATAACCCGAGAAGGATGATCAGGATTGCGGGAATGATACTGCCGAGAATGACCCCGATGTTGCCAAATTTCGTTGAGACTTCTTCCCCGAAATAGGCAATGGCGGTTGTGCCCCAGAACGCGATCATCATCACGGTGAACATGTACCACGGGTTGGCGGCAAGCGCCGGCGTTAAGGCAAACGCGAGCGTGGAGGCGATGAAGGAGAGGACAGTCGGGAACCAGACAAGGTTGTTCGACCATTCGCAGAAAAGCGCAGTAAACCCGCCTTTCTCCCCGAACGCCTGCTTCACCCAGGCATAGACACCGCCGCCTTCCGGCCAGCCGGTCGCCAGTTCGGCACCGGCAAGGGAGATGGGGATGAGGAAGAGGATCGCTCCGATGATATACCAGCCGATGCACGACCAGCCATAGATCGCCATTGAAGGGAAGTTCCTGATACTCAACACCGCGGCCACATTGATCATGGCAAGAGCAAAGAGTCCCAGCACTTTCTTTGACGGGAGGCCCGTACCTGCCGGCTCTTCGCTCATCGTTTCTTCTCCGTTAATACAGTCATCATGTATTCTCCTTTGATGTTCTCGATCCCGTGGGTGTCGTGCTCGAAGCCGGGGAACTTCCGGTCAAACTCCTGCATGGATAACAGATACTGGAGCACCGGTTCTTTCAGTGCACCGGTCATCTCCCCCGGCGCAAGGAGCGGGATGCCCGGGGGATACGGGACGATACCGGTTGCAACAATACGGTTCGCTGCCTTTGCTACCGGGATCTGTTCCACCTGGTTCCGCACGAGATTCATGTACGTATCGGCATACGTCATGGCGGGTTTTGGCAGGAGCGAGAAGGCTTTCTGGAGCAGTTCGCACATCTTACCGTCTTTCTTGAACGCATGCATCTCATCGGAAAGTCCCTTGAGCGTCATACCGCAGTACCGCTCCGGCCACTTCTCTGTTAAGTCCGGGAAGACCTCTTCGAGCGGCGCGTTCTCATCATACAGCCGCTTGAACTCGAAGAGTTCGGTGATCAGCGTGCCCCACTTTCCTTTCGTGATACCCACCGAGAAGAGGAAGAGGATCGAATAGTCCCCGGACTTCTCATTGATTATGCCCCGGGTGTCGAGGAACTTCACGACCACGGCAGCCGGGATGCCCCAGCGTGCGAGTGACCCGTCCATGGCAACACCGGGCATGAGCACGGTAACCTTGATCGGATCGAGCATACACCAGTTGTCCGGCAGTCCGTCAAACCCGTGCCATTTCTCTTTCGGGTGCAACACCCAGCAGGAGGGATTGTCCCGCAGGGTTTCGAGCGGCGCCTCGGTGAAGCCCATCTTCTTCTTTGTCTTCGGGTCGGTGACCGTATCCGGCTGCCACATCGGGAACCACCAGTTGGTCTTTGTTTTCCCGGTCCCGATCTCGTGTTCGATCCGGGCCATGTTGCGCCGGAACCGGATCGCTTCCTCGATCGACTCGGTCGTGAGCTGCCGCCCGGAGGCGCCGTCCATCATCTTGGACGAGACATCGAGCGAGGCAATGATTGTGTAGAGCGGCGAGGTGGAACTGTGCATCATGAACCCTTCGTTGAACCGGCTGTGTTCAATGGGCACACGCCCGTTCCGGATATGGATCATGGAGGCCTGCGAGAGTGCCGCCAGCAGCTTGTGGGTGGACTGGGTGGCAAAGACCGTGGGGCCGGCCTTGTCCTTTGCCCCGTCCCGCATGGCAAACCGATCCTTATAGATCGGGTTGAAACGGGCATACGCGTACCACGCTTCATCGAAGTGGATGCTGTCCACACTCTTTCCCAGCAGGGCCTCCACATCGACTGCATGGTAGCAGAGACCGTCATAGGTGGAGTTGGTGATAACAGAATGGACCGGTTTTTTATCGGGCAGGTTTTTTGTGAGCGGGCATGCTGCGATCTTCGCGTTGATCGCTTTTTGCGACATCTCTTCCGGCGGGATCGGGCCGATGATCCCGTACCGGTTCCGGGTCGGGATCAGGTAGACCGCAATGGAATGGGTCATCGTGAGCGCATGTTCGGCGGATTTGTGGCAGTTCCGGTCCACGAGAACGATGTCGTCTTTTGTCACCCGGCCAAAGTACACGATCTTGTTGGCGGTCGAAGTGCCGTTTGTGACAAAGTACGTCATGTCGGCGCCAAAGACTTTTGCTGCGTAGCGCTCGGCCTCGCCCACCGGCCCGGAGTGGTCGAGCAGCGAGCCGAGTTCGCCGACCGAGATTGAGAGATCGGAGCGGAAGAGTTGTTCGCCGAAAAATTCGTGGAAGAGCCGGCCGGCCGGCGTCTTCCGGAACGCGGTGCCCCCGGCATGGCCGGGCGTGTGCCAGGAATATTCAAAGTCCTCGGAGAACTTCACGAGTTCCTTGAAGAACGGGGGCAGCAGCCGGTCCTCGTACCGTTTCGCTGCCGCCTTGATGCGCCCGGCAATAAATTCGGGCGTATCTTCCATCACGTAGATGTATTCGTTCACTTCCCGGATCAGGTCCACCGTGAGCGCCACCGGTGTCTCGCTCGTGGGTTCGGCCATAAGAAAGATGGGGATCTCCTCGTTGCGTTTCCGGATCTCGTGGATAAGCGTCACAACCTCTTTCTGTTTTTTCCCGGTGTCGCCGCCAAGGTTCCAGTTGATGAGAATGCAGCTGACCGCCGGGAGGTTAGAGTATGCGGCGCGGGCATCTTCCGGTGAGGCAATATCGGATACGTGAATACCATACTCTTTGAGGCCGTCAATGATCCGGCGGATCGCCCGGCCGTGGAGGGTATCGGCGTGGATCGTATCGTCAATGACCGCAACCAGCAGGTGATCGTCTGAGGTGATCATCGTCCCCTCACTGGTGCAGGGGGGAACTGCACGGGGCTACCCCATCTCGTCTCGCTCATAGTCAACGCTGGGGCATAATGGGATTTATATTCACCGGATTGAAATACCTGCCCTGAATGTGGGAACCGGCAGAAGGTTCCTGAAAAAGAAAATGGAATATTACATATACTTTCTTCGTGTATTTTAGACCGTGAGTGATTCTATGGCTGAAACACCCGTAATTTCTGAAACTGATATGATGGATCTCAAACTCTTCCCGTGGTGGCTCCTCATGGTCTGGGGAATTCTGGCGCTCCTCATCGGGGTGGCATTCTTCATGACCCCCGGGATGACAACGGTCCTTTTGATCACATTCCTCGGCGCCTACTGGTTCGTGGGCGGTCTCTTCTCGCTCTGCAGTCTTGCGGTGGACAAGAGCAACATGGGCTGGAAGATCTTCCTCGGGATCATCAACATGATTGCCGGTATCCTGATCCTGATTTATCCGTTCTACAGCACCATTGTGGTCCTGTCGTTCCTCGTGATCTTCATCGGTTTCTGGGCGGTCTTCATCGGTGTCTCCCATGTCGTGCAGGCATTCACAGCAAAGGATGCAGGGAACGGTGTGCTGGGATTCATCAGCATCATCTTCGGGTTTGTCCTGCTGATCAACCCGTTCATCAGTGCAGAACTTCTGCCGTTCATCATCGGGGCGTTTGCGATCGTCTTCGGTCTTTCCGCCATCGTCTTCTCATTCACCGCAAAGAAGTGCGTGGATGCCGTGAAGGCATAATTACAAAACAAGTTCTCTTTTTTCAATACGGTGTGCACTGATACCACGTGGTGTATGCCCGAGCCGTGAATGAGGTTTTCCTGATGATAACCCGGATCGCGGCGAGGGGAGGATTGGAAAATAAAAAAATGTCTGACTTTTTTCTCTCTGAAAATCAAAAATTCCGGAATTCTTTTTACCGTTTTTTGTTTTTTACGCTGAACGTGTTCCGGAAAAAAATGTCAAAACGTCCGGAATTTTATTCTGGTTTGTTTCCAGGATTACGATTGAGATCCAGGTTTTCAGAACGTACCATGGCATCATCATAACCTTCATCTCCCCGCAATTCCATCGGACTGTATGCACGATGTTGTCAGCAGCAAAAAGATGGAGAACGGGATTGTCGTCTTCTGGGATGAGTTGGGGGAGAAGAAATCCGAGTCGTTCAATTACGCTGAACTGGTTGATATGAAGATCAATGCGCTCGACCTGCTCGAACGGCCGAAATTCTACAAGGTTGACAAGGACGCTCACACGCTCATCGTGAAAAAATAAATTCCTTTTTTGATTTTCCGGGTCCGTGAAACGCCCGATCGTACGGTCCCGGTAAAAATATATAAGTGTATAAGCAAACACTTATTCAGAATCACATGGAGCCCTGCAACCGGTGCGATACGTGCACGAAACTCTGCGAGATCGTCCCGTCCATGGCCGGGACATTCAAGGCCCTGGGCGATCTCACCCGGCTTCAGGTAATCTACCTGCTCGCAACCGATACCAGCGGTACGCTGGGGGTCTCCGAGCTTGCTGTCCGGCTCGGCATCTCGCAGCCGGCAGTCTCCCAGCACCTGAAGACGCTCAAGGGTGAAGGGCTCGTTGAGTCACGGCGGGAGGGGTTCTATATCTATTACACCATCAACCGCGAGCGGATGGTGGAGTTCCGGGAACATTTCGAACTGATGTACGCGAGCGTCATGAAGAACTGTAACCGGGAGATGATCCGGAAGGCATCACCCGGCCGCACGGTGAAAGCCTGCGTCATCTACTACTCGTACTCCGGGATCACAAGGGGCATTGCCGAAGGGATCCGGAACGCGAGCGGGTGCGATGTGATCGAGGTCAGGACAAAGATCCCCTACTCCTCGTTCACCGCGTACACGACCGGCGTCCTGCGGTCGCGGAAGATGGCCTGCGACCTGATCGAACCGGTGGAGATCGATGTATCCGAGTACGATCTCCTGATCATCGGTACCCCGGTCTGGGCGTGGAAGCCGGCCCCGGCCATGAATGCGGCGGTGAAGGCGCTCATTGGCTGCGAAGGCAAGATGGCGGTCATCTTCACCACCTGCTCCAACCATCCGGGGGAGGGCCTACCACTCCTCAAGAAAGCGCTTACCGGACGCGGGGTTACGGTCATGGCCGAGATCAGCCTGAACGCAGAGGACACAAAGAACCCGGATGCGGGGGGAGAGATCCTCCGGCAGATCATTGCGGCGAACCCCATGCGGGGATTGGAGAGCGGGAAGACCGGAGAAGAAAAAAGGATTGGGATTCAGGAAGAGAGCGTATGAAAACCAGTATCATCTATGCATCGTACACGGGGAGTACGCATGGGATCGCAGAAGAGATCAGCAAGCAGTGTGGCGGGGACCTCATCGAGGTGAAATCGCGGGACCTCCTGTCCCGGTTTGTCGCATTCATGGGCCGCCATTCTCCCGGTATGAAGGTACGGGACAGCGGCATCGCGCCTGAGAAGATCGATCTCTCAGGGTCGGACCTTCTGGTGATCGGGACACCGGTCTGGGGGGGAAAGCCCGTCCCGGCCATCAGGAAAGCGGTAGCCGGGCTCCGTGGAAGTGATGGAAAACCGGTCCTGATCTTTTCTACCTGTGGCGAAAAACCGGGTGAGACCCTCCCGATCCTTGCACAGGCACTGTCGGCAAAGGGCATGACGGTTGCCGGGCAGTTCTCATTCAATAAGAATGAGATCCAGGACCTGCATGCGGTGAATGTCCTGATCGCGAAAGTACAGGAGTTGGGGAACCGATTATGAACACCATCATCTACTATTTCACCGGCACCGGCAACTCGCTTGCCGCAGCCCGGACGATCGCCGCAGTACTGGGCGACTGCGAACTCGTATCGATCGCAGCGCTGCGAAATACTTCCGGGGATATCCTCCCGGTAGCCGACCGCATTGGCATCGTTGCCCCGGTCTATGACCTTGGTCTCCCCGCAATCGTTGCGGAATTTGCCGGGCGGCTCGACCTTTCAAAAGCCGGCTACACGTTCGCGGTCCTGACCATGGGCGGGACGGGTGCGTCCTCTCTCCACCAGATGAACGAGATCGTAAAGAAGAAGAATGGCCGGCCGCTGGACGCTGCATGGGTTGTCCGGATGGTGGGAAATTTTATCCCCTTGTATTCGCCTCCCGTGGATTCGAAGAGGGAGAAGGCTCTTGCCGGGGCGGATGCAAAGCTCCGGGACATTGCCCATCAGATCGACACGGGCATTGCAGTCCGTCCGGGATTTTCTCCCCTCTCATCGTTCCTGAAATGCCTGGTGTACAACGGGTTCATAAGAACGATCCACGAATCCGACAAGCAGTTTGTCTCCGATGAGAACTGTACCCGGTGCGGCACCTGCGCAAACGTCTGCCCGGTGAAGAATATCCTGATGGTGGAGGAGAAGCCTGCGTGGCAACATCACTGCGAGCTCTGCATGGCCTGCCTGAACCTCTGCCCGGCTCATGCGATCCAGTGGGGGCAAAAGACCAAGGCCCGCGGGAGGTACCGCCACCCTGACCTGAAGATAGATGACATGAAAGCCCAGCAGGGGGAGTGAACCCGCACCATCATCTTATGTAATTGAGGAATGTTCCATGACAGACTCACAAGTAACAAAAAAATCGGTATCGTCGCGGCAGAACATCCGTAAGTGGATCCTGATCATCTCCTTCCTTCTCATTCCGATCACGATCTTCTACATCTCCCCCATCGTCATCCTGATGGGAGCGGCAGCGGGTGTTGCAACGGGCAGTCTGCTGCTCTACATCGTGCTCTTCATCCTCTCGCTGTTCGTTGCACGGCTCTGGTGCGGGTGGCTCTGCCCGATGGGGGCATGGCAGGAGATCTGTTCCCCGGTCATGAAGCACACCGTGAAGGAAGGCTGGCGCAACGCGATCAAGTACGGCGTCACCGTGCTCTGGCTTGCTGTAATCGCGTACTCCTTTTACAGCGCTGGGGGAATTCGTTCTGTGGATCCTCTCTACGGAACCGTGAACGGCATCTCGATTACGTCACTTGAAGTCCTGATGATTGTCGGGATCATCTTTGTCTTCATCTTCCTCATTGCATTCTTCACGGGATGGCGGGGAACGTGTCACGTCTTCTGCCCCATCGCAGCCCTGATGATCGCAGGCCGGAAGATCCGGAACCTTGCCTGCTGGCCGGCGCTGCAGCTTTCTGCTGATGCCTCCCGCTGTATTGACTGCAACGCATGTTCGAAGAACTGCCCGATGGGCCTTGACGTAAACGGCATGGTCCGGAAGGACGAGATAGAGAATGCGGAGTGCATCATGTGCGCCAGCTGTGCCGACACCTGCCCGAAGGGTGCAATCACGTACGGATGGAAGAAGGAATAACCTAAAAGGTGAATTGTGAAGAGTGTCATCTATTATTTCACGGGCACCGGCAACACGCTGGCCATTGCCCGGGCACTTGCAGCAGAACTGGGCGATACGAAACTCATTCCCCTCCGGCGGGCGATCTCCCCCCTCGGGATCAGTACTGATGCCGATGTCGTGGGGATCGCGTTCCCGGTCTATTACCTGGACATGCCCAAAATTGTCCGGCAGTTCGTGCAGCAGATCCGGTTTTCCAAACCGACGTTCGTCTTTGGCATCGCAACGTGCGGCGAACGTCCGGGCGGGGCGCTCTTCCGGCTCGGGGAATCTCTCGAAGCGAAGGGAAACGCGCTCTCGGCAGGCTATGTCCTTGTCATGCCGGAGAATTATATCGGCCCCGTTGACCTGATGCAGGATGCGGACCGGATGGCTGAGAAGTACGCACAGGCAACGAGCCGGATCCCGGCAATTGCTGCGTCAATCCGTGACCGGAAAATATCCGCGCCGGAAGGCGAGAACTCAGCCCTCATGAAGTTCGGGGGAGCGATCGCCCGCACGCTCATGACATCGGTGTACCGTGTACCCCACCGGTTCCACGCAACAGAGAAGTGCAACCGGTGCGGCACCTGCGGGAACATCTGTCCCACACGGAATATCACGGTGACAGAAGATGCTGTCGTCACGTGGGGCAGTTCCTGCACCCAGTGTTATGCCTGCATCCACTGGTGTCCGCAGGAAGCGATCGAGATGGGCGGACGCACCAGCGGGAAGCGACGCTACCATCACCCGGATGTCTCGATCAAGGATATGCGGGACCAGCGGGGCGAATGATCGTGGACGGTATCGGCAGCGGAAAGCGGATACTGGACGAAGTATCGGACCAGATCATCGCGATCACTTCAAGGCGCACTATGCTCGCAGCGCTAGCCGGGCTCCTGGTTACGGCGTTTCTCGTGAACGGCCGGCCATTCGGCGTTGCGCAGCTCATGGAGATCACCGGGGGTGTGGGCATCCTTGACATGGAAGTGTTGTATACCCCGGACCAGGCATACGCGTTCCTTGCTGCCATGGGGGAGGTCGGCCGGGCCTTCGACCTGACGCATATCATACCGATCGATCTCTTCGTCCCGTTCTTCTACGCACTCTTTCTCTCAACCCTCATCACGTGGCTCCTGCACAAATGGCTGCCTGCGGAGAGTGGGTGGCACCGGCTCAACGTGATACCGGTGGCAGGTGCCGTCTTCGATTACCTGGAGAATCTCGGGATCATCGCGATGCTTCTCGCATGGCCGGCCCGGATGCCGGAGATTGCGCAGTTCACGATGGGTTCAACGCTCCTCAAGTTCTCGTTCAGTGCTGCGGCCTTTCTCATTGTTGCGGTGGCGATCGCTGGCTGGATCGTATTTGCAGTCCGGGGGCGTCTCAGGAGTCCTGCGGCATGACCGGGTCTGCCCGGCCGGAGTAATGTTATGGAAGGAACCAATACAGCGTACCGGAATATTTTTGATTCCGTAATCTCGGATTGCCTCTCGCAGGCACTCCGGATCATTGCCGCTGACCCGGCGCTCGCGATCCCCGGCACCGTGATCCTGCACCACCAGAAGAAGGCGGTCGCGGTTCGGGGCCGGCACGAACGCGAAGGACTGCTCGTCCCCCCGGTGATGATCATGAGCATCACCTCGCGCTGCAATCTTGCGTGTGCCGGCTGCTACATGCAGCACCGGGGTCATGCCTCGCAACCGGAGATGAGCCGGGAGATGCTCGCTGTGCTCGCCGGGCAGGCTGCGGACCTGGGCGTCTCGATCATGGTGATCGCGGGTGGCGAACCGCTCGTCCGGCTGGATGAGATCCTGGACCTGGCCCGGGCCCACCCGGAGATGCTCTTCCCGGTCTTCACGAACGGACTCCTGATCGATGAACCTGTGGCCGTACGGATCGCTGCGTGCCGGAACATTGTCCCGGTCATCAGCTTCGAAGGCTTCCGCAATGAGACGGATTCGCGCCGGGGCAGCGGGGTCTACAACCGGCTGCTCGCGGCATGCTCCCATCTGAAAAGCCGGAACGTCTTCTTTGGCTGCTCGGTCACGACAACGCGGGAGAATTTTTCGCAGGTCACGGACCCTGCGTTCATAAATGAGATGAGCGGTGCCGGCGCCCGGGTCTTCACGTATGTTGAGTACGTGCCGATGGAAGCCGGGACAGAAGATCTGGTGCTGACCGCGGAGCAGAAGAAAATTTTGCAGATTGTCCTTGCGGACTTCAACCGGAAATTTCCGGCGCTCTTCATCGGCTTTCCCGGCGATGAGGATGCGTACGGCGGGTGCCTTGCCGCGGGCCGGGGCTTCGTGCATGTGAGCCCGTCCGGCAATCTCGAACCCTGCCCGGCAGCGCCGTACTCGGATGCAAACCTTACAAAAGTTCCGCTGAAAGAGGCGCTCCGCTCCCGACTGCTCTCCCGGATCCGGGACGAGCCGGAGGTACTTACGGAAACGACCGGGGGCTGTGCCCTCCGGGCGAACCGGGTGTGGGTGGAGGGACTGGTGAACCGGGACTGAGCCGGGCTCCTGAGATATTTTTTTTTGCGCAAGGAAAATTATCCTAATTTTTCCGGGTTTGTATCCGGATTTTTCCGGAATTTTTTATGGCCCATGAGTTCGGCATTGCCCGGGGCAAACAGATCCGGGCCGCTGCTGCGGACGAGCCCTGCAGAAAAATTTTATAAAAAAAACGTGTCGGTTGGGAGATCAAACGTGGGGAATCGGAGATCTGTGCGAACCCGTTTAAAGTATTCAAAAAGAAAGGGTGCCTCCCCTCACAATGCCCGACCTACCGGATGTACCGGGCAGCGATCTGTTCGTAGGGTGTAATATCGCCGGAACCCGTGTCGGTCTTCAGGGCATCGAGCGCCTGCTGGAAGGACTGCACGGTTGAGTCCGGGACATCCCTGCTGAACGCGTACCAGAGATCAAGCGGTGATAAGGTGGAGACGATCTCGAACATGTACGGGTCCCCGGTCTGCTGCCCGGCCAGGTACCGTCCCGTGGGCTCCGGGTAAGCCCAGAGATCAATCTCACCGTTCTGGAGTTTTGTAATCAGTATGGAAGCATTGGTCTCGATCGCCAGCTGGCTCTCGTTTACACCCAACTCGATCATCTGCCTCATACCGGCAGCGTCCCTGATCACGCCAATCCTGAACTTCGTTAAGTTTTCCGGCCCGGTCAGATTGATATGTCGGTCAGGCCGTGCAAAGAGGACCGTGGAATACGCGTCAATAGGCCCGGCCCACTTGAAAAGGTTCTCCCGCTCGGGAAGTCTCGCAGTGGAGAGGAGTACCGTGTTGTTCCGGGTAAGTCCAGCCTGATATGCCTCGGTCCACGGGACGAGGTGTATCTTTTCGCGGGTCACCTTTCTTCCGGTTTTTTCCGTAATCGCTTCGAGAAGGTCAACAGACATGCCTTTTAGCGTTCCGTTCTCTTGGTAGTTGTACGGGGGAAACTGTTCGGTATAGAATGTCAGGGTTTCTTCGGATGGTGAAGGTGGAGCCGCCCCGGCAGGTTTTTCTGATATGCAGCCGGCTGACAGGATTATTCCCATGGCCAGGATTGCAGCAAGAATAGGGAGAATATTCCGGATTGGTTGTGACATGACATAGTCAATAGGTGATGGTCTGATTAAAAAAATACTGGTTTTATCGCTGTCGATGATCCCAATACGAGATATGCCTCACAATCTTCTTTTTTCACTCGCACCAAAAAAGATAATAAATTGGCATTGACAATCATTTTCCATGACACTTACGGACGTTCAGGTAGCTGAAGTGGTAGAGACCATTCAGCAGTATGCCACAGCATACCGGAAGAAAGACATCCGGGCATTAGCGGCACTCGTCGCTACGGGCATCAGCGGGTTTGGCAGCGGACCCGATGAAGTGATCTCAAACCATGACGATTTTATCCAGCATACCCGGCGCGACATGAGCCAGGCGACTTTGCTTTCGATTGAATATCCAGACCCGCAGATTTTTGGCGATGGCAGGGTTGCCTGGGTAACTTCCGGGAATACGATGACGTATACGGTAGATGGGAAAACAAAAGAGACCCTCCGGGGCAGGGTGACGATGGTGCTCCGGAACACCGGGAGCCGGTGGGTTATCGAGCAGCTCCACTTCTCGATGCCCTATGGTGAACAATCCACGGGACAGTCGTTTCCCGGCGTATAGGTTTTAAAATTCTCATCCGGCCTGATACCATGCCCCGTTATTCGTAACGGATGATTGGAGCCGGAAGACCCGAAGCAGAGATCACGTATTTGCGTTTCCGCGAATGAGGCAGGAGGCAATCGATACTCTTTTTGATGGTGCCCCATGCTAAACTCCGCAAGATCCCGGGAACTCTGGATCGGCGTGATCGTGACGGGTATCTGGCGTGCCAGATTAACGGGGCATATCTCATTCCGGTTCGTACCGGTTCCAAAACCCGCCCGGAATCAGGGTTTTTTTTAAATCCGTTGTGATAAAAGATTTCCGGTGTGATCTGGAAATCAGAATCCGGCATGTTTATGGGAATTCATACCCCATAAGATTGCATGAGACCGGGTCTTTCAGGTTTATTTTTCGCAGTCCTTGTCGCACTGCTGCTCATTGTTGCCGGATGTACCCAGCCACCATCCCGGGCAATGCCGGTTATTCCGGGGACGACCCTTCCCGTCAATGTGACAACCAATGAGACGCTGGTTGCGTTTGTCAACGAAGCCGTTGCTTATGCTCATACTCATGGCAGGAAAGCAGCCCTTTTGGAATTTTCCAATCCAAACGGATCGTTCGTCCGGGGAGAACTCTATATCTATGCCTATGATTTCAACAGTACCACCCTCGCCCACCCGGTCAGCCCCGAGAAGATTGGCGTGAACCGGCTGCATGAACGGGATGCACTCGGCAACCTCTATGCACAGGGTTTTATCGATGCCGTGCAGGATGGTCGCGGATATCTCTGGTTCTATTACAAGAATCCGGTGCACAATAATGCCATCGAGAAGAAACTCGGATACGTGGCAAAAGTGGATGACGGCTGGTGGCTGGGTTCCGGCGTCTATTATGGCCCGATCGAACCGTCGCATGTGACATCGTCGGATGCTCCGTCAACCACGCAGGAGATCAAGGACTTCGTGGATTCTGCTGCCGCCTACGCCCAGAAGAATGGGAAGGATGCGGCCCTCCGGGCATTCAGTAACACATCGGGCCCGTTTGCAGCTGGCGATCTCTATATCTATGCCCTTGATTATTCCGGCACTGCACTCGCGCTGGCATACCAGCCGCAACTTGTCGGCACCAGTTTCTATGATATCAAAGACTCCTCGGGCAGGTATTATACCCGGACCGAGATCCATCTTGCACGGGATGGTGGCGGGTATCTTGTGTACCAGTATCCGGACCCGGTGGCAAACTTCACCGTGCGATACAAGATCAGTTACGTGCGTCCTGTCGATGACACGTACTGGATCGGAGCCGGCATCTATACGAGCGAGGACAATCTGGTTGACCGAGAACTCCGGCAGTTTGTTGCGGATGCAAAAGTCTATGCAAAGAGCACGGGCAAAGAGAGGGCACTGGCCGAATTCAATAACCCGAATGGATCGTTTACACGAGACGGCCTGTACATATTTGCCGACGATTACCAGGGGACGGCACTTGCATGGCCCTACCGCCCCGACCTGGTGGGAAAGAACCTGTACAATATGACCGACTCCATGGGAACATACCATATCCAGGCCATTCTCACCAGCGCCCGTAATGGCACCGGGAT
>Ga0265296_1003403_pt1 | contig 14802 bp, 11 predicted proteins | sample MunlanPumphouse1_FD_189073 | JGI IMG/M metagenome (GOLD analysis project Ga0265296, IMG submission 189073) | Groundwater microbial communities from a municipal landfill in Southern Ontario, Canada - Pumphouse #1 | ecosystem: Environmental > Aquatic > Deep subsurface > Groundwater | place... | reverse complement strand
CTGTTCTGGGGACAAGAATAAAAACCTTAATAAATTAAGGTTTTTATTCTTGTCCGCAAAGTTATCCACTTTCTGCCTTTGCTCACTTTACTTTTTAGTTATATAATACAAGTAAGGTTATTTGTAATAATCTTTTCTACATCTACCTTATGTAAAGGCGTAAAAATCAGAAAAGATTTATATATACATAATTAGCACATTATACTCACAGTTTTATTTAAGTGAGTCGTTCTTTGTTCTAAAAAGCTTAAAGGCTTGGAAGCCGGTTCTCAATTTTTGAGGTTCGACTTCCAAGCCTTTTCTTTTTGCTTTAGCTCGCTGTAATTTTCCTCGACTCGCCGTAGTCTTGTACGGAGGAGGTAGTGAAGGCGGCTTTCTATTTGCTAAGTGAAGAAAGAATAAACTGTTCAAGTCCAATCGTAAAATCACAATCCCCTTTGTGCGCCCGATGATAAATAGCAACAAGTTCACTTGACCTGCTTTTTAATTCATTTACTGAAAAAACTTTTGTGCCATTTAATAGCATTGTTTTTATTTTCCAAAATATAATTCCTGATATTTCTTCGGGTGCTGTGCCAAGTGATACTGCTTCTCTATATAAAATCCACGTGCCAATCTTATCTCTACGAGAAAAGGAATCAGCAATACCAAAAACATTCATTTTTGGTATTTTTTTAGTAGTCGGACTACTAAAATTCTCAATTGTCGTATATTTTTTGTATTTTTTAACATCCGGTATGAGTAATTTTTCTTCAATAAATACAAAGATTGTTTGAGATTCTTTTAAAGAGGATAAATCTTCGGGTGAAAAATCAAGAATTTTATCTTCAATTATATTTTCAACAACAATTGTTGGATGCGTACCAAAAAGAGTGGTGGATTGAGCATAATCAAAAAGCATTGCTTTGGAAACATCTGTTTGTGGTACAAAAATCGGCAAGTCACCATTGCACAACTTTTTTAAATAAGCATTTTTCTTTTTAGTATCATTACCAGAGAGAATATATATCATATCCAGTTTTTAACTTTCTTTTTGTAGTCAAGATAAACTTGTCCGTATTTTGTTTCTAACAACTTTTCTTCTTTTTTTAGAAAGAAAAATTTTGTAACGGCATAAGCGACTATGATTAAAATAACACCAAAGAGAGAGTTTATGATTAAACTAAAACCTAGTGTCATTATAAAAAGACCAAAATGAGTTGGGCTACGCAAATATCTATATGGACCAAACTCAAAGTAAGATCTTGAATCGTCCTTACTTATTCTTTGTTGATAGTTTGAGGATGTTTCCTGTGCCCAATATATAAGTATTGAACCAACTATCAACATCAAAAAACCAATGGTTTGATAAATATCATTGGAGAATATCTTCTTCTTTATAAGTGGGTCAAGAAACGCTCCTAAAACAACTGCAAATAAAAATATTAAATAAGAATGCAATAAAACAAAATGGACCATACTGCCACGTTGAGGGTGACTATTTATTTTATTTTCTTTTTGTTCTGTTTCCATAGTATCTTAATCCTATCACTAGAAAGTAGTTTGCGCCACTATTTCAAATCCCCCCAAGTTTTACCATAGCACGATGAGACTAGAAGTGGAACTTTCTCCATCCCCTTCAAAAATTCATCCGGGATTACGTCTTGCATAGCATCTTCAATAATTTTAGAAGCTATCTTTATTTTATCTTCTTTGATTTCGTATACCAATTCATCGTGTACCTGTAATACAAGTTTAACTTCTTTTATAAGACCGGCAATTCGGAGCGCATCATCTGCTTTTTTCATTCCTATTTTTATAATATCTGCTGTGGCTGTCCCTTGAATTGGAGCATTTGTCGCCATTCTCTCTGCCATTGCTCTTATAAAAGGAATTGGAGATTTAATCCCCGGGAAGTAACGTTTACGCCCAAATAGAGTTTTGGTATATCCATTTTGCTTGGCAAAATTTTTAATACTTTCAAGATAAGTGGCAATCGTTGGAAATTGCGCAAAATAATTATCATAAAATATTTGCGCATCTGCCCGAGTTATCTCCTCCGGCTTTTTATCTTGGTCCGATTCTGGGCGAGTAAGATTTTGTTTCAAAGCATTAACTCCCATTCCATATAAAATTCCAAAATTAATAATTTTCGCCCTTCGCCTCATATCATGAGTAACTTCATTCTCTTTTACACTAAAAACTTTCATAGCCACAGCCAAGTGGATATCTTTACCATCATTAAAGGCCTTTATAAAATAAGGGTCTTGAGACATCAATGCTACCGCGCGGAGTTCAATTTGTGAATAATCAAATGAGGAAAGGACATAACCTGGTGGTGCAATAAAAGCATTTCTTATATTTTTACCATGTTCTGTTTTTATGGGAATATTTTGAAGGTTAGGATTATTTGAAGCAAATCTTCCTGTCGTCGTCCCCGTTTGTATGAAATGGGCATGCAGACGCCTATCCTCACCTACTGATGATGGTATCGTGTCTATGTAAGTTGAAAGTAATTTTTGGAGTTCGCGATGTTTTAAAATTTCACTAATTATCGGATGTAGGTCGCGAAGTTTTTCAAGCTCACTTTCTCTAGTTGAAATTGCCCCACCAGCACTTTTTTTAATCCCCTTTACAGAAAGACCCAATTTGTCAAAAAGAATTTCGCCAATTTGCTTTGGGGAATTTATATTAAACTCAGTTCCAGCTTGCTTCCATATATTTTTTTCTATTATCTCTAGCTCTTTATGATATTCACGTGAGATTTTATTTAAATAAAGAACATCTACCAAAATTCCATTTTTTTCCATTTGGTCAATTATAGGAATAATTGGTATTTCAATATTTTCATAAATGTAAGTTAATTTTTCTTTCTTTATATCATTTTCGAGCATTTTCAGAGCTCCATCTAAAGAATTATTACCTTTATAATGAATAACTTCATCAATATCTGGGTCAGTACGCTCTGAATTCAAAAGCCAGTAAGCAATTTTTGCTTTAGTTTCCTCTGTATTTTTGCTCCCCTGCGAAGGGGAGCTGTCGCTTGCGACTGAGGGGTGATACACCCCCTCGCCCTCCGGGCACTCCCCCTTCGCAGGGGGAGAAAAATGCATTTCTTCTCCCAATACACTCAAAAACCTATTTTGCAAACTTTTGAATTCCATTTCTCTAAAAAATTCTGCGACATTATTTTTATCAACAGTATCTCTCCAGTGTTTACTTGGTAATTCAAATTTTATTGGCGCATCCAAGCGAATAGTTGCCAATGTTTTAGAAAAAAGTGCTTCTTCTTCTCCCTCTTTTAATAAAGTAAGGATGCGTTCCGTTATCCCAAGTTTTTTTAATTCTTCCCTAAACGCTTCGTTAGAAGCGTCGGGCGATCCTTCCTTGAAGGATTTAGCCTTTTTAATATCTTCATACATTTTCTCAATACTTCCATATTTTGAAATGAGAGTTGTTGCCGTTTTTTCTCCAATTCCTTTAATACCAATAATATTATCAGATGGGTCGCCACGCAGTCCTTTGTAATCTGGCAAATTCTTTGGGCTAAAACCAAAACGCTCAAAAACTTTTTTCTCATTATATAAAATAGTATCGTTGATTCCTTTTTTAAGAGTATAAACTAAAACCTTGTCATCATCTACAAGTTGAAGCGTATCCATATCACCAGAGGCAATAATAATATCTATTTTTTCTTTTTTATTTTTTATTTGTTCTGCAATTGTCCCAAGCAAATCGTCCGCCTCAAAACCCTCATACTCATATATTGGAATAGAGCAAGCTTTAAAAAAATCACGCGAACGAATAAGTTGAGAAACTAGCGTCTCATCGGTCTTGGCACGCCCTGCTTTATAGTTGTCGTATGCTTCATGTCTAAAGGTCTTTTTAGGTAAGTCAAAACAGGCAATTATATAATCAGGTTTTAATTCGGTAATAATCTTAAAAAGCATGGTCGCTAGGCCATATATGGCCCCTGTAGGCTCACCACGAGAGTTCATGAACTCGGGGAGGGCATGATAGGCACGGTGAATAATCGCATGGGAATCAAGCAAAATAAGCTTTTGTTTTTTTGTATTTTGTTTTACCATTCTCTAATTATATCAGAATTCAAGTGATCTAGTTTGGTCATCTACGTGCCCTAATTTAATCCAACAAACATCATTGGGAATACAATCTTCTACTCTCTCCGGCCACTCTATAATTATAAGATTATCTTTATCTTCAACTAATTCTTGCCATCCAATTTTTAATAATTCTATATGAGATTCTAATCGATAAGCATCTATGTGTATTAATTTTTTAAAATGGGAATAGTATTTAGAATTTAGATTGATATTATAATTTTTCATAATAACAAAAGTTGGAGAAACTATATTATTTTTAATTCCAAGTTGTCTAGCCAATTCTTGAGTAAGAGTAGTTTTACCAGCCCCAAGCTCACCAGAAAGAGCAACTGCTCTGGCTTTTTTATTATCCATCTTTAATATTTTATCTATTATCATTTTCGATATCTCGGGAATTTTAGTTTTATTGAATTTTACTTTCATCCCTATATACTAACATACCCCGACAAAAGTCGGGGTATGTTTGATTAATAAATTTTTTACACTTAATTTATTGACTAATTGTTTTCTGGGTTGTTGTAGTCACCGTATTGCGACGATTGTTATAGTAAGAACGAGCAATAAGGATTATCAACAGAATGAGGATGATAAGCAATAACCAGCCAATCAAACCGAGTCCAAAGAAATTCCCAAAGAAGGCAGATGCTCCAAGTAGATTACCATTACCGACTCTTGGATTATTGAGTACATATGCCATAGCATTTTCTTGTGCTCCATTTGGATTTGTATAGATAAGTATCGCTGTTGTAACTATTTGAGCTAGGTTAACATTTATAGAATCAACTCTTGCTTGTAGATATATAACACCTTCTGCATCAGGAATCAAATCTTCAATTGGAACAGAGAGTGTTTTATCATTTTCAGAATATGTTCCGCGTGAAGAATTTGTAAGTGTTATTCCTTGTGGAATAAATACTTGTATCATTGGATGAGTAAGGGTTGAACTACTTATATTTTTGTAGTACACAGTATAGTCAATAATATCCCCTACTCCAATTGTTTGATAACGGTTTTCAATTCGAAGAATAAGTGGAGATGCTGATCCGTAAACTGTTGGACCTTGGACAACAACTTGTCTTATTGTTTGAATATTGTTTCCAGTAGCATATCTAAGTGTTTTGAAGACCTCAATGGCTCCACGAGAGATACCATTTTGACCAGTAGAGAATGCTTGGAAATAATAAATAGTGTTTGGACTTAAGTTTGTCAAGAATTCACTGAAATTAGTATTGCCATTTGTTGGGCGCGTTACTGTTCTTGCCCCAAGGTTAACAGTTGTTCCATATTCAAAGTATACATTTGCATTAGTATAATTTGAACTTGTGATAAGACCATTTACCTGAGCTCCGGTTTGGGAAATATTTGTTGCGACTGTTGTAACTACATTGGTATTGTAAATTACAACTGGTGGTTGATAACCATTATTTACATTTATCTGGATAGATCTAGATTCACTTCCATTATTATCTCCATATGCTCTTAATACATAAGTCATTGTTCCTGATGGGTAAACAGTTCTACTTCCATCAACAGAAACATCTCCGAGATTTGAAATATTTACATCATCACAATCAGTTGTTTTCCATCTCAATGTAACATTTCCACCATAATTTATGTATGTACTACTTGCAGTAAAACTATCAATAGAACAATAATTATTGTTGTTGTCATCTACATATATTCTTACAGATTTTGTTCTTGATGCGCCATATAAATCATATGCTGTAAGAATATAGGTTGTATCTTCATTAGGATATACACGTTCACTCCCATCTTCAGAAACATTTCCAATATCAGAAATTTTTACGCGGACACAACCGTTTGTATTCCAATGTAATGTTGTATAATCTCCATCTTCTATACTTGTGTCACTTGCAGTAAAACTTGAAATTGAACAATCTGGAACTGTATCATTAACATAAACAGTTAGTGCTCTTGTTTGTATCACTCCACTCGTACCAGTTGCAGTCAATGTATACGTGGTAGTAACTGTAGGATAAATTGATTGACCTGTGCTTATTGTAGGAACGTTGTAACCAAGATTTGAGATTGTTACATTTATACAATTTTCAGTAGCCCATTTAAGAACTGAAGATTGACCAGATGTTATTGATGTAGGATTTGCGGTGAAGAAGTTTATTGAACATAGTACTGGTTGATTGACATATACAGTAGTTGTACTTGTTCGAGTTACTCCATTTGCCCCAGTTGCAGTCAATGTATAAGTTGTGGTTTGGGTAGGCCAAATAGCTTGTGTTCCTGATGTTGGGACATTGTAACCAAGATTTGAGATAGTTACGTTTACACAATTACTTGTATTCCAAGATAATGTTGAAGATTGGCCAGATGTGATTGATGTAGGACTTGCGGTGAAGTTATTGATTAAACAATAAACAGGCTGAGGATAAGTGCATGGTAATGCTCCTAAATAGTTATTAGCAGAAGTGTCTCTACAAAGTTGTGGTGGGTATGTGCATGGTAATGCTCCTAAATAGTTACTAGCAGAAGTGTCTCTACAAAGTTGTGGTGGGTATGTGCATGGTAGTGCTCCTCTGTAATTATTAGCTGTTGGGTCCTGACAGAGTTGTGGAGGGTATGTGCATGGTAATGCTCCTCCATAATTGCTTGCGGAAGTGTCTCTACATAGTTGTGGTGGGTATGTGCATGGTAGTGCTCCTCTGTAATTATTAGCTGTTGGGTCCTGACAGATATTGTTTACTATCGTAGCGCAAGAGGAATTATTCCAAGAAGTACCAGAAGCACAACTTGCATTAACAGTTGCTTGGTCAAGTCGAATAGAACTATTGTAAAGATAAAATGTTTGAGAACCATAAGAAACTGGAAATGATTGAGATTGTGTTGGTCCATCACTATTATTTCCTGTCGCAACAGTTCTACCATTATTAGTTACAGAAGAAGTTCCAACTGGGTTTTGTGTTGACCAATGGAAAGGAATAGGACAAGTACTTGCTCCCGAAGAAATAACACAAGATGGAAATCCTGCAGATATGTCACCAGTCATTTGTGAGACTATTTTTGGAGTAACGTTTACGGTTACACTTTTAGTTCTGTCTATATAATCTGTTCCATTGACGTGTAAAACATAAGTTGTAGTTTGAGTTGGGTAAACTGTTGTATTTCCAGAAGTTGCAACACTTCCAACAGATGTTTGAATGTTTGCAGTTATACAATTACTTGTATTCCAAGAAAGTGTTGAGGATTGGCCTGAAGTAATTGAGGTAGGACTTGCAGTGAAGTTATTGATTGCACAAGTAACTGGTTGACCTACATACACTCTAACTATCTCTGTCTGAGACAAACCATTTACTCCAGTAGATTTTAGTGTATATGTGGTTGTATTTGTCGGTGATACAATTTTACTAACTAAATTAAGAACTGGATAGACATGACCGGCATCATCTGAAATATTTAAACTGGCACAGTCTCCTGTAATTTCCCATCTAAGGGTCGCTGATTGACCAGCGGTTATAGAAACATAGTCTAAATTATTTACAGTAAAACTATTAATTATACAAGATTTGATGGCTGAACCTACCGTCACAGTTAGAGATTGTCTTTTGTCTGTCCAATCAGTTCCGTTAACAACTAAAGTATATGTTGTAGTTTGTGTAGGGTAAACTGTTTTGGTTCCAGAAATAGAAACACTTCCAACAGATGTTTGGATATTTGCATTTATACAGTTACTTGTATTCCAAGAAAGTGTTGAAGATTGACCGGCTGTTATAGAGTAATCACTTGCGGTAAAACTATTGATGGAACAAGAAACAGTGACTGGAGTTACCGTTACAGTTAGTGCTTGTCTTTTCTCTACCCAATCAGTTCCGTTAACAACTAAAGTATATGTTGTAGTTTGTGTAGGGTAAACTGTTGTATTTCCAGAAGTTGCAACACTTCCAACAGATGTTTGAATGTTTGCACTTATACAATTACTTGTATTCCAAGAAAGTGTTGAAGATTGACCGGCTGTTATAGAGTAATCACTTGCGGTAAAACTATTGATTGCACAAGACGCTGGAGGAGTCGTATCACTTACTTTGAAACTTACAACAACAGAACCTTGAGCATCCCATCCGTCGGCAATACTTCCAATACTAGCACCACTAGAACTGGTAATACCTGAAACAACCTGTCCACCAGTTCGAGTTTGATTTGGATACCAACGAGCTGAACCGAAACTTAAAGATTGACCACTTGGAATATTTACAACTGCTGGGCCAAATGATAAGCTCGCTTGGTCTGAAACAATCTGACCAGTGAAGGTTTGTCTAGAAGATATTCCAGTTGGCGCATTTAAAATAATACGAGTATTTGTCGCAGTTGAATTTCCTGTATTGTGATAATAAATTCTAACATTGATTGTCTCACCTGCCTCGGCGCTAACAGAAGAAAGAGGCCAGCAAGGGTCAACAATTCCCATACCTGTTGAGTAGTTTGCAACAGCGATTGTATGACAATCTGCACTATCTCCATTCCATTGAACAGAGTTTGTAGAAGCAAAAGCGCTTTGCCCTATAAAAAGAAAAGCAAAACTTAAGATTCCGACTATTATTTTTTTTATATATTTTTTCATACTTTGTCTCGCCGTAGCTTTATGCGAAGGCGGATTATTTATAATTTTTTATTAATGTTTATTTTGATGTAAACAAGTTAATTTTGCAATTTTAAACCTTCAACTATTTAACTAGTTAAAGACTTAAAAAAGCACGGGAGGGTTGTTATTTATTATAGATAACAGTTCAATCCTACCCGCGAAAATATAATTCAAAGATCAAAAGAGAAGCCAATTCCATCTCCGTGGCCAGGAGCACCTACTGGGCCACCATCGCCGTGACCAGGAGCTCCAACAGGACCTCCTTTATCACGAAGCAAGAAATACAATCCTGCCCCTGTACCAAGGGTGATTACACCACCGATGATAATCGGAACCCAAGGGTTAAGCGATTTTTTTTCAACAACCGTGGCGGGAAGTTTCAAATCAACGGCCGGTTGAGCTGGGGGTTGGTTTAATTTCCCCAAAGCTTCAATTAAGGGGCCAAAGTCATTGGTGTTCGTATTCGTCACATTCACATTGATCGGAGGTATTCCGGACAAAGACTGACCTTGAGTTGGCGATGGATTTGTTCCTGTGTTTGGAGTTGAGTTTGAACTTGGGGTTGTTGCCACATTTACTCTTTTAATAACAGAGAGCAAGTTGCAACAATTTGCTTTCATTAATGGCAAATTGCATTTGCCAAATTTAAAAACATAAACATCTCCCTCCCAGTTCTCTTCCATCGGGAAAAAATAAATCACTTTATTTTTTTCACTCCAGCCAGAATTAATTGAACCCTTCGGAACAATTATTTCTACTGCAATAGAATCAAGGTGTTCAATAACCCAAGAGATACTGTCATTAGTTATAACAACATTTTCTCCCGAACGATTTAACCCAACCTGAACAAGCTCTAAGAGATTCTTGCGAAACTCTTTTGCTTTTACTGAGTCACCAAGAGCCAATTTTTTAATCTCGGCTATGGTATATCCCTCGGATTTACGATCCATGATGGGACTCTGGCCAATTACTTGCAAACTCAATAGAGCCGCAAATAACATAAACGCGATTTTTTTCATTTTTAAGATTATTTAGTTTTATGATATTCACCTCTCAAAACTCCTCAAAACCATTGAAATTGAGAAACAAATATCATAAAACTAGAAATCTAACATTTGAGCATATAATATCATAATCCGCAATAGTTGTCAAGTATCTCATCCTCCCTCTTATAATATATAATGAAGCAATACGTGTCCCGTTAAAAGTCATAAATGTCGTATTTATTACGGGAGTTTATATTAAAATATTTTTTAAATTTTGATTTTATTAATTAATATATGTCTGTCTTATAATTAAGACAACTTTTAATGGGATGACCATCCAATTCGACGATGAAAAACAGAAAAAAAATCTAGATGAATTAAGGAAACAAGAAGAAGAAGATTTAGTACAGATGATTGCAGAAGCTAAATATGGAATACCACCAATAAATCTATCGGGGATAGTAATAGATAATAATGCGCTTCGTTCTATCTCAGAAAAAGATGCTAAGGAATTAGAAATAGCTCCATTTAAAGTGGTGGGTAGAAATATCCATGTTGCAGTTCGTTCACCTCAACCCGAAAAATTAGAAAGTTTGAATACTTATTTTTCTGACCATGAATATACTCCGCATTTTTATATGGCATCACTTGCTAGTCTTGAGAAAGCATGGGAAAGATACAAAGAGATGTCTTACGCTTCAGAATCTAAAATGGGGACTGTTACAATTTCTGAAGAAATATTAAAAAATATAATGAAAGGTATTAAAAATATTGATGATATTAAAAAAGCAGTGGTTGAAATAGAAAAAGATAAAACTCGCACAACTTCCCATATTCTTGAAACAGTTCTCGCTGGAGCTATCGCAATAAATGCTTCAGATATACATTTTGAGCCAGAAGAAAATATGGTGCGGTTACGTTTTCGATTAGACGGAGTTCTCCATGAAGTGATGCAATTATCTCCACTGGTTCATAAATTTATAAATTCTCGAGTCAAACTTATTTCGGGTTTGAAAATCACAACCACGGCAATAGCGCAGGATGGACGTTTTAGTGTATTTCTTGACCAAGACGAGATAAATATTCGTGCATCTATCATGCCTGGGGCTTATGGTGAATCCATTGTTCTCCGAATCCTTAATCCGAAATCTATCCGAGGCAAACTAGAAGACTCTGGAATAGAACCAAAACTGTATGCGGTTTTTATGGAAGAAATTAAAAAGCCAAATGGACTTATCCTCCTTACTGGTCCTACCGGGTCTGGTAAAACGACGACTCTTTACTCGTTCTTGCAGAAAATTTATTCAGACGAAGTTAAAATTATTACAATTGAGGACCCGATTGAATATCATTTACCAGGGATATCACAAACTCAAGTGGACGAAGAGAAAGATTACACATTTTTGAATGGTTTACGCTCTGCCCTTCGACAAGACCCAGATGTTATAATGGTCGGAGAAATTCGCGATGTTGAGACTGCAAAGACTGCAGTAGAGTCAGCTCTTACGGGGCATTTGGTTTTCTCAACCTTACATACCAACAACGCTGCTGGCGTAATCCCCCGCCTTATTGATCTTGAGGTAAATCCAAAAATTTTGGTTTCTGCTCTATCTTTATCTATTGCTCAACGATTGGTGCGAGTACTTTGTAAAAAATGTAAAAAAGAAAAAGTAATAACAGACGAGGAGATGAGAGTAATAAAAAATATAAGTGAAACTGCAAAATCTAATGGTAAAGATTTTGGAAGTTACGGAGTTAATATGAGTGCCCCCCTTAAAATATATTCGGCTGTCGGTTGTGATGAATGTAATAAAACTGGATACAATGGAAGAATTGGAATTTTCGAAGCAATTCAAAATGATGAAAATATTGAAAAAATAATAATTGAAAATCCAAGCGAAAGAGAAATAAAAGCAATCCAAGCAAAACAGGGTTCTCTAAGTATGAGGGAAGATGGAATAATAAAAGTATTAAAAGGAGTTACATCTCTAGAAGAATTAAAAAGTGTAGTGGATTTGCTAGAAGAATAGAGAAATATTAAATTTTAGAGACTTGGGAGCGCGACGGCGCGAGCACGAGGAATTTTTTAGCAAAAAAATATCCGTGCTCTAAAATTTAATATTTCTCTATTCTTCTTTTCTACCTAGCAAAAAAACATAAATCTCTAAACAATCCTTTGAAAGCATGCGCTAACAAAGTAATATAGGATTACAGGATAGTCACAGTAAATATAAATACAAACCAAGACGTCCTATGCACAGATATAGAGCACGGGGCCGATTGCTTAGAGATTTATGTCCTCTTCACTAAAATGCTATAATGAAAACATGTAAAAACTTTCTGAAGAGAGTATATCATGTTAAGAATATAATGTCAAGCCCTAATAAAACAAACAAAGAAGATGTCTTTTTAGACCAAACTCTCCGCCCCGAGGTGTGGAGTGATTATATTGGTCAAGAAAATATAAAAGCAAATCTCAAAATACTCCTAACCGCCGCCGAAGAGCGTTCTCATCCCGCTGAACATATTCTTTTCTATGGTCCACCTGGACTTGGAAAAACAACCTTGGCTCATTTGATAGCAAAAGAAACACGAAGGCAAATAAAAATCACATCAGGACCTGCTATAGAAAAAGTCGGGGATCTTGCTTCTATACTGACCAACCTTGCGCCCGGAGATATTATTTTTATTGATGAGATCCATAGATTAAATAAAATGGTTGAAGAAATACTTTACCCTGCGATGGAGTCCGGCGTTTTGGATATCATTATTGGTAAAGGTCCATCGGCTCGCACAATACAACTTGAACTTCCGCCATTCACACTCATCGCTGCAACGACTCGCATCGCTCTTCTCTCTTCGCCACTTCGCTCACGATTCTCTGGTGGAATTTTCCGTCTTGAATTCTATACCCACGAAGAAATTAAAAAAATTATAATCCGTTCGGCAAAAATATTGGGGGTAAAATTGGACGATGAGGCCCTAGATGAAATTTCAAAACGCGCTCGTTTTACTCCTCGTACGGCAAACTATCTACTAAAACGTTGTCGTGACTATGCTCAGGTTCACAAAGCATCATTATCAAAAGAGGTTGTTAAAAAAGCTTTAGCATTACTTGAGATAGATGAGCTCGGTTTATCTTCTTCCGACCGACGTATTTTAGATATTATTATTTCAAAATTTAACGGTGGGCCAGTTGGATTGAAAACTATCAGTGCCGCAACCAGCGAAGAAGAAGCAACGATAGAAGAAGTAGTAGAGCCATATCTCATCCAGCTCGGCCTTCTTGACCGCACGACTCGCGGAAGAATTGTAACAAAGAAAGGATATGAGCATTTAGGATATGAGAGTGAGAAATTAATATAAATACCACTTGATAATTCTACCCCTCAGTCGCAAGCGACAGCTCCCCTTCGCAGGGGAGCAAGAATTCAAATGCATTTTTCCTCCCCTGCGAAGGGGAGGTGGCTGAAAGCCAGAGGGGTGAATTTAATTAATTTCTTCTTTAATTTTCATTAAAACCTCTTCAATATTTTTATCAATTTCATTATTCCAAAAACGAAGAACTTTCATATTGAGAGTTTGTAAATATAAATCTCTTTCTTTATCATACTCCTTTGCGTCTATATGTTGTGAACCATCTAACTCAATTATTAAATTTTTTTCTTTACAATAAAAATCAACTATATAAGGGCCAATACTGTGTTGGCGTCTAAATTTAACACCTAGATTTTTCCCTTTCAAATAAAACCATAATTTGAATTCTTGTGAGGTTAAAGATTGTCTTAATGTTTTTCTTCTGTCTTTAAATATGGATTTGTTAAAAATTTCATACATATAAAGATTATATCACCCCTCAGTCCTGCGGACAGCTCCCCTTCGCAGGGGAGCAAAAATACTAAATACAAATCTGCGAGAAAATATTTTTATAGTTCCAATATATCATTAGGTAAATTATCTATTCCACCAAATTCTTTAATTGGAATTGATTTAATTTTATTTTTTAATTCGTCCGATAAAGAAGGATAGGTCATTTCTTTTTCACCCCCAATACTTTCGCAGTCATCTTCTATAAGAATATCGGGGAACGGAAATATACGAGCAACTACATCTTTATAATCCTCGTTTATTTCTCTGTGATATATTACTCCTTTTGGGAAATTATATTTTTCTAAAACAACATTATCCACCCTAAGTCCTTCTTTTCCAACTTTTTCATCGCCTCTAACTTTTTTATTTTCACTAAGTGAAGTTAAGTAACAGATTTCAGCTCCTTGCGAAGCCCATTTATTTAATTTCTCGGAAGTGTTACCAATTGGTATATAATTCCCAAAATCTCTAACTGACCGTTCCTGATCTTTTACTTGTTGTATAATTTCATCTCGAGTCTTTCCTCGAGCATTTTTGTGCATTATTATTGTGCCTTGTAAGAAGATTAAAATTTTCATATATATTATTATATCATTTTTATTTGCATTTCTGCTCCCCTGCGAAGGGGAGCTGTCGCTTGCGACTGAGGGGTGAATTTCCTCCCCTGCGAAGGGGAGGTGGCTGAAAGCCAGAGGGGTGTTATAATTAATCCATGAGAATTTTATCAATTGACCCGGGATTCGAAAGAATCGGAATAGCGATAATAGAAAAAACTTTCTTACAAAAAGACCGCCTTGTTTATTCGGAATGTTTTAAAACATCGGCAAAAATACCATTTTGTGAAAGATTAGAGAAAATCGGAACTGAGGTTGAGAAAGTAATAAAAAAATACAAACCGACTGCTTTGGCTATTGAGAAACTTTATTTTACAACAAACCAGAAAACAGTTATGGGTGTATCAGAAGCACGTGGGGCTATTATATATGTTGCTTCAAAAAACGGTCTTTCTGTTTATGAATATACCCCTCCGCAAATAAAAGTAGCTGTGACTGGATATGGAAAAGCCAACAAAGAAATGGTAATGTCTATGGTTCCTAAACTGATAGACATTGATGAAAACATAAACTCTGATGATGAATTAGACGCGATTGCCATAGGGCTTACGTGTTTGGCTTGTGAAAAGTTTACCCCCACACCCACTTTTTTATAGATTAAAAATCGTACGTTAAAT
>Ga0265296_1003402_pt1 | contig 14803 bp, 12 predicted proteins | sample MunlanPumphouse1_FD_189073 | JGI IMG/M metagenome (GOLD analysis project Ga0265296, IMG submission 189073) | Groundwater microbial communities from a municipal landfill in Southern Ontario, Canada - Pumphouse #1 | ecosystem: Environmental > Aquatic > Deep subsurface > Groundwater | place... | reverse complement strand
CAACGCATTGATATGTCGTAAGTTATGTTTTTTCATAAGTTATAGAAACTGGTTTTTGAAAATAATCGAGAAGAAAAATATTTTCTAACAAAGTAATGTTAAAAATTCATTGAAATTGAGAATTTTATTTTTTTCAATTACCTCATCATTAGTTTTATTTTGCAGTGCAGAATTAATCTGTGGAATTTTTATGCCGAGTCCTGTGAAGATAATTGATAATAGGACTAAAAAAAGAATTTGGCTGTCGGAGGTAATTGAATCCTCAAAAAAGGGGAAACGTTTTAAGCCGAATTTAGATTTGACGGTTTATAATGCCTGGATGTCGAATTACCCAATGCTGAAGCTAAAGACTGATTCTTTGGGTTTAAGAAGCAGAGATTTAGATCTTAATCCGACGTTAAAAAGTACGCCAATTCGCTTGCTGTTTTTAGGGGATTCTATCACATGGTCAGGATATTTGCCCGAAGAGAATACCTTTGTTTTTATGCTCCAAGAGCTGCTTAATAAAAAGGAAAGAAATAAAGTAATCACAATAAATGGGGGCATTGGAGACGTTGGCATAGAAGAGGAGATTTCGCTTTTAAATGAAGCATACGAGAAGATAAGGCCGCGTATGGTTATACTGATGTTCTATCTTAATGACAGCAGGCCTCCGGCTGGCTTTGAATCTGAGAAAAAGCTTGCCTGGGCAAAATTCCTTCAGAAAAGCAGGCTCATAGATATCGTCTATAATAATTTTCAGCTTCAGTTATATTTTATGCGTCATAATATTTTAGGTAAGAGTTATAGGTATAGGTGGCTGTATATGTCTAAGACTGATAAATGGAAGAAGGATCCGGTTTATTTTGGCGATATGGCTAAGGAAGCTGACCTGGATTGGGGTGCCGCCTGGAACGAGGATTCGTGGGAGGTTATAAAAAAGAATATCATGGAACTAAAGAAAACCGCTATTGAAAAAGATTTCAACCTGCTTATTGCCTGTTTACCGGTGAGTTTTCAGGTTTATTCGGATTTCTTAGATACCAGGCCGCAGGATAAAATTGCTTCAATCGCTTTAAGCGAAAATATCAAGTTTATTGATCTTTTACCCGCGCTAAGAAGAAACAATAAGCTCGCGCTTTTTTACGACCATTGCCATCTTAATGCCGAAGGCCAGCGTATAGTTGCTGGAGATTTAGCCGAATATATTTTGAATCATTTTGAATTATGAAACCAAGAACATTTATTTTAGTCTTATTACTTTTTATTGTGGCTACGGTAATCTTGACATATCCTTTAGCCCTCAAGATGAATAGTTCGATAGCGGGGACATTCACAACGGATGAGCCGTTTGCTGCTTTATGGAATTTTTGGTGGCTTAAATACGCCTCCCTGCATAAAATCTCAGATTCTTTCTATTCAATTATCGCAGCGCCATTTGGCTTCGATGCCGGAAAAATGTCTTTATATCCGGTATGGGAATTCTTTTATGAGCAATTATCTATTTTAGCCGGCAACGTTCTTTCCTTCAACATACAAGTTTTGTCAAGCTTCGTATTGTCGGGTATCACAATGTATATGCTGGTTTTTTATTTAAGCAAGGAAACTTCAGCCGCCATTTTTTCGGGGATTATCTATGCATTCTGTCCATATCATTTTAGCCGTGCCTGGCAGCATCTTGGATTAACGCAAATCCAATGGATGCCGTTATATCTGTTAACGTTATTGAGGTTAAGAGAGAAGCTTTCATATAAAAGGATGCTTTTGTGCATAGCGGCATTATTGTTAGTCATTTCTTTTGAAATGCATTACGCGTATTTTATGTATGTCGCTACTGCTTTATTATTTATTTGCCAGCTCTTTTTTCACAAAAAAGAAAGCAAAACTAATCTGAAGCTGTTAAAACTAATCTTTATAATAATGATTTTTGGGCTATTTTTTGTTCTGCCGACAGCTGCCAGCGTTGCTTTAAAACAATTGTTATTTGCTACCAAACCGTTAAGCCCGTCAGCCTGGGGTATTGTCAGGCCGTTTGAGGATTTGTTTTTATATTCCGCTAAACCCTTGAGTTATTTTCTGCCAGCTATTAGCCATCCGCTTTTCGGTAAGTTTACCGAACGGTTTATTGGTTCACAACTCTACGGCGTTAGCCTTACAGAACATGTGCTCTATTTAGGTTGGCTGCCGCTTGTCCTTGCCTTCATTGTTGTTAGGAGATGGGGAAAGCCGCGCAAGATAGATTTATCAGCAATGCCAACAGGGGCAAGGGAAGTAAATTTTTATATTGTTTTTTTTATCTTTTTAGCGATTGGGGCCTGGTTTTTTTCTCAGCCTCCCTGGTGGAATTTCCTCGGGTTTAAAATATATATGCCTTCATTCTTTATGTATAAGATACTTCCAATGTTTAGGGCGTATTGTAGATTCGGGATTGTGGTGATGCTGGCAGTTAGTGTTTTAGCTGGATTCGGGTTAAAGTTTATTTTAGAGAAATTTAGGTCAAATAAAGTGAAGATAGCTTTGGCCAGTTTTTTTTCCTTATTAGTTTTATTCGAATTTTGGAACTGGCCGCCGTATAAAGTCATCGATGTTTCAAAAGCGCAGGCGGCCTATAGTTGGATCAAGGAACAGCCGGGCGATTTTGCAATTGCAGAGTATCCACTGGACGCCGATTCGCCGAATGAAATGTATAAATTTTATCAAACTTTTCATGAAAAAAAGATAATTAATGGCACTATTCCCGGTACATTTGCGAATAAATTTGCGCAGTCCATAAAGAATCTATCTCACTTAGAAACAGCGGCCAAATTAAAAGGTATGGGTGTAAGATATGTAGTTCTGCATAAAGAGGGCTATATAGATTCAGAATTAGTCCAAGACAGAGAAGAGCTAAGTAAGATTTCCTCGAATCCAGGGCTCAAGTTTATAAAAAATTTTCCTTCGGAAGAATGCCCTGAGAAAGGCATTCTCTGTGTTAAAAAAACCGGCGCAATTGACGTTTATGAGATTATTGCTTCGCCGGATAATATAGAAATGGAAAGAAAGGGCAAATGATAAAAATAAAGCCGGATTCAAAAAAGATTTCTTTTAAAAATAATGACCTGTTTAATTGCTTAAAGAAAGAAGGCCGAATTGTGCATTTGGTTTTAATCGCCACTAAGCCGGACATTATCAAGCAGGCGCCGCTTATTCTAGAGTTAAAAAGAAAGAAGAAGGCGGTTTTAGTGGTGCATTCCGGACAGCATTATGACTGGAATTTATCCGGAGGGATGGAGCAGGAATTCGGCATAATTCCCGATATTAACCTTAATGTCAGAGGCGCTTTGTATCAGCAGCAGTCACAGATTATCGCGCGGCTGGGTTTTATCTTAGAGCAGCTTAAGGCAATCAAGAAACAGGTTATCCCCTATATCTACGGAGACACCACAACCGCCGTAGCGGGGGGAGTTGCCGCGTTCGCTAATATGATTGGCACCGCGCACGTGGAAGCTGGCTTGCGCACAATGAGCCCGCCGGAGAAAATTATCATTGGCTTAAAAGGGAATTTTGATGTGGAGGAATATTTTTGCCGCTTAAGAAATAGGCAGGGATGGAAAAAGGGCTCTTATGAGCCATATCCGGAGCAGTTTGATACCCGGGCAGCTGCCCCTTCGGCAGGGATACATTTTGCTCCTACCCAACTGAATAAGCGGCATTTGATTGATGAGGGCTTTGATAAAGGCAGGATTTTTGTCGTGGGGAACCCTGTTAGCGACGCGCTGGGATTAATTAAGAACAAGATCAATTATCAGGCCTTGGAGGAGAAATTTCCTTTTGTATCCAGTCCAGGCCTAATCCGCATTTGCGTTCATAGAAGGGAAAATATCACCAGCTGCCATAGGTTTAAGGCGATAATGGAAGCGGTATTTGACTTAGTTTTGGAAGGCAGAAACGTGCTTTTGGTCTCTCTTAAGGGTACGGAAAACGCCTTAAAGGCATTCGGCTTGACAGGGGAATTAAAGAGGTTGGCCAAGGCGCATAAAAATTTTCATTATTATCCGGTAATCCCGTTTTATAGCGATGTAGTGGGGATTATGAAAAAATGCGCCTTAGTGGTTACAGATTCAGGCAGTATACAGGAAGAGACTAATATCCTGGGCGTTCCTGGAGTGGTCTTGCGTTTTAACACCGACAGGCCGGAAGCAATCTTTAACGGCAGTAATATTTTAGCGCCTCCGATAAATAAAAAAATTATTACCCGGATTATCAGGGAGGTTTGTGACAACACAGCGCTGAATCATAAAATGAAATCAGCCTCTTGTCTTTATGGAGAAGATGTCGCAAAAAAAATGATTCAGTGCATTGATTTCACCACTAAGAATAGAGCTTTATTTGAATTATTTGAACACCAGCGCCTTGGGCTTTCCAAGAGGAGCTTTTGGAGAAGCGGCTCTTCAAAATGGTAAAAAATATTTTAGGAATATCGTGTTTTTATCACGATAGCGCGGCGGCTTTGGTGCGCGACGGAGAAATTATTGCCGCGGCGCAAGAAGAGCGTTTTACACGTAAAAAGCATGACTACAATTTTCCCACCCGGGCAGTTCAATTCTGCTTAGAAAAAGGAGGGATTTCTGCAAAAGGCCTGGATTTCGTGGTTTTTTATGACAAGCCTTTTATAAAGTTCGAGCGGATTTTAGAAACCGTTTTAACCTACGCGCCCTCAGGCATCAGGCAATTTATCCAAGCAATGCCTTTATGGTTAAAGCAGAAGCTTTGGATCCGGGAGATTATCAGGCAGGAGCTGGGGTTTAAGGGGAAAATTTTATTTTCCGGGCACCACGAATCCCATGCTGCCAGCGCATTTTATCCTTCGCCTTTTCAGGAAGCTGCTTTTTTAACTTTAGACGGGGTAGGAGAGTGGGAAACCGCCAGTTTCGGAGTTGGCAGCGGCAATAAACTGGAAATACAATATTATTTGAGGTTTCCGCATTCCTTGGGGCTTTTATATTCCGCTTTCACTTACTATTGCGGTTTTAAGGTTAACTCCGGAGAATATAAATTAATGGGCTTAGCACCTTACGGAGAGCCGAAATACGCTGACTTGATTTTAAAAGAGCTCTTGGACCTTAAAGAGGATGGTTCGTTTAAGCTAAATATGCAGTATTTCGGCTATTGCAACGGCTTGCGTATGACTAATTGGAAATTTGAAAAATTATTTAACGGGGCGCCGCGCAAGCCGGAAACTAAAATTTCCCAGAAAGACATGGATATCGCCGCTTCCGTTCAACAGGTAACTGAAGAGATCATGCTGCGCATGGCCAGGCATGTGCATAAGCTAACCGGTAAGGAAAAGCTATGCCTTGCCGGAGGAGTAGCTTTAAACTGCGTGGGCAATGGCCGCATCTTGCGCGAGGGTCCGTTTAAGGAAATCTGGGTTCAGCCGGCAAGCGGAGACGCAGGTGGGGCGCTAGGGGCGGCGTTATTGGTTTGGTATAAATATTTAGGAAACAAACGCCTAAGCGATGAACAGCATGATGCGCAAAGCTCTTCTTTGTTAGGCACGGATTACAGCGATGATTATATTGAAAACTTTTTACAGAAAGAGAATATTCCCTATAGAAAATTAGATTATGCGCAGTTGTCCGGGGAAGTGGCAGATTTAATCGCGCAGGGTAAGGTTATCGGCTGGTTTCAGGCCCGGATGGAATTCGGGCCGCGGGCATTAGGGGCAAGAAGCATAATCGGGGACGCCAGAAGCCCGGATATGCAGTCAAAAATGAACCTAAAAATTAAATACCGCGAGAGCTTCCGGCCGTTTGCTCCCACGGTTTTAGCTGAAAAGGCATCAGAGTGGTTTGAGCTAGACAGGGAGAGCCCTTATATGCTTTTAGTCGCACCGGTCAGAAAAGATAAGAGGGTAAAAGAGCAAGAAGCTAACTTTAGCGGATTAGATAAATTAAAAGTCAGCCGTTCGTTGATTCCCGCGGTTACACATGTGGACTATTCGGCGCGGATTCAAACTATCAAGCGGCAGGATAATCCGCTTTATTATGATTTAATAAACGCTTTTTATAATAAAACCGGCTGTCCGGTGATTATTAATACTTCATTTAATGTTCGCGGAGAGCCATTGGTTTGTTCGCCGCAAGACGCTTTCAGATGCTTTATGCGCACGGAAATGGATTACTTAGTAATGGGAAGTTCCTTGCTGGATAAGGCCCTACAAAAGCCGATGGAAAATGATTTTCAATGGCAGAAGGTTTATGAGCTGGATTAATTAAGCAGTAGGTAGTATGTAGTGAGGTAGTAACATGTTAAAAGCGGTCATCAGGGTATCAGGGAATCAGTAAGCAGGATATCAGCGTATCAGGCTATCAGGAAAAAATGACCAATCTGATATACTGGTATCCTGATAATCTACCCACTGATAACCTGATTTCTTGATAAACGCAGTTAACTTGACTAATAAACATATTATACGAGGAGGGATGGGTGGAGAAGGGTAAAGTAGATAAAGCTGCGTTAAAGAAATTCGGGATTACTATGGCAATTGCTTTTCTGGCCATTGCTATCTTGATTTTATTCAGGCACAAGCATAATCCTAAAATCCTTTTTATTATTTCGGCTATATTTCTTGCCTTTGGGGTCTTAGCGCCGTTATTGCTTAAACCTTTTTTTGTCTTCTGGATGCGCTTAGCACTTATTTTAGGCTGGCTTAATACCCGCTTGATTTTAATGCTTATGTTTTATTTAGTTTTTACGCCAATCGGGCTGGTATTACGCTTATTTCGCGTAGACCTATTGGAAAGGAAGTTGAATAATAAAAAAATTTCTTACTGGCATAAAAAAGAGCAGGCAGTGTTTAATCCGCAAGAGTACGAAAGGCAATTCTAAGTAAATCCAGGGAACGAATCTATTTTTCCAGCTTATATCGTAGCGGAGGTTTAAACCTCCGCTACGATACCTAAAGGAAAAATAGATTCATTCCCAAGTTTTCCTAAGGAGGCCGGTTATGAGCAAATTGAGTATTCTAAAAGAGTTCTGGGATTTTTTAAGGGTGCGCAAGAAATGGTGGCTGGCACCAATTATTTTTATGCTTTTATTGCTGGGTGCTTTAATCTTTTTTACCCAGTCTTCGGCGGTAGCTCCATTTATTTATACGCTTTTTTGATGTGTAAATCAGGGGATCGTTTCTATTTTTTTTCGAAAAATAGAAACGATCCCAAGTTTTCTTTAATTAGGAGGGAACGTGAAAAAAATATTGATTATTTTGGCAGTTGGGATATTGATTCTTGTTGTTGCGCAAGCCGTTTTTGATAGCCCAAGAGCTATAATTTCTAGAATACTGAAATATCAGGGGGCGGAATCCGGAAAGTTATCCTACAAAATCAAACTTTTTGGTTTTCTACCGGCTGGCGATGCAATATTCAATCCCGCAGTTGAAGTTAACTTGCAAGGGAAAAGCGTTTATCAGATAAGTGCCTCTGCCCGAACCGCAAAATGGCTGGCATTTGCTTTTTCCGGAAGCGCGCAGGTAGAGTCTTTTATCAATAAAGAAAGCCTTAATCCGATCTTATTCAGGCAGAAGCTTTTGCTTAAAGACAAACCCGAAGTGGATAAAGAGATAAGTTACAATCAAGAGCAGGGGAGCATGACTATCGCGGGGGAAAGCCGCGTAATACTTCCTGATACGCAAGATCCGCTTTCTTTAATGTTTCGGTTGAAAAGCATTGATTTTGATGAATTAAATAATTTTACTTTCAACATTAACACAAACAAGAAGAATTATGCCTTTCGGGGAATTGTTCAAAGGCAAAATATCGCCTTAGAAGGCAAAGCTTACAAAATTTTTCTTGTTAATGCTACTGTTAGCCGGATTGATAAGAACCCTTATCACAAGACCAGTATTAATATGGTGTTTTTGCGCCATAACGGGGAAAATATCCCTATTCTGATTAAGGTTTTCTCAAGCGGCGCATACATCACTATCCAGCTTACTAAACTTGGCTAATTTTATGGCAATTATCACCTTTTTTTTAATGAATACGCTTGTAGCTGCCAGCGCTTTTCTTCTTAGCAGAAGTTTGCTTAAAGCCTCCGATAGAGTTGAACTGCTGATTGGCTGCTTTATCGTTTATTTTTCCCAGATTGTTTTCACTGAGATGGTCTTGGGTATTTTTGGGGCGCTGAAGCTGAATAATATTATCTTGCTTAACTGCGCTTTATTTTTGGCAATTTATCTCTTAACCGGTAGAAATAATAGCGCAAGATACTTTAAAGATGTATTGCCTGCTTTGCCTAAGGATAAGATTTATATCTTTATTTTGGCGGTAATTATTAGTTTCGCCGCGGTAAAGGGGTTTATAAATTTAGCTAATCCGCCATTCGGCTGGGATTCTTTGAATTACCATTTTACCTTTTCGGTGGAATGGCTAAAGCATGCTAACTTAAATACCCCGATTACTATCAGCGATGACCCCAGCCCAAGCTATTATCCGATTGGTGGCAGTTTATTTTATCTTTGGCTGATCTTTCCGCTAAGGAATGTATTTTTAGCTGATTTAGGGCAGCTTCCTTTTTTTATTTTAGCAATACTTTGCATTTATAAAATTTCCCGGAGGCTTGGCTTAAGCAAGGAGTTATCTTTTTATGCCTCGGCACTTTTTTTGCTTATACCGAATTTTTTCAAACAGCTTTCTATCGCCTATGTTGATGTGATGGTGGCGGCTTTATTTTTAAGCTCCCTAAGTTTCCTTTTCTTAATTAAGAAAAAATTCTCCTGGCAAAATGTTCTTTTTTTTAGCCTAAGCTTGGGGCTGCTTTTGGGAGTGAAAACCTTAAGCTTACCCTATAGCGTATTGCTGTTTATACCTTTTATATGGTTCTGCCTAAGGGAAAATTCTCTCCGCGGGGTTGTTTTATTTTGCTTATCCCTATTTATAATATCCGCCTTAGGCGGTTTTAGCTACGTCAGGAATTTTATTGAAGCCGGAAATCCGCTCTATCCTTTTAATCTAACAATATCGGGAAAAGAAATCTTTAAAGGTGTCATGGATAAGAGTATTTACGCCGCCCATTTCACTAAAAGTGATTATAATTTAGGCAAACTACTTTTCCACGAAGGCTTAGGCGCTCAATCGCTAATTTTTGTAATGCCTGCGGTGTTTCTAGGCCTGTCCATAGCGGCTGTTAAGAACAGAAAAGGTCTTAATTTCAATCTTGCCTATTTTTTATTATTGCCTTTATTGCTTTATCTGGTTTACAGGTTTATTATCCCCTTAGCAAATACCCGTTATTTGTATCCGCTTTTAGCTATCGGCATAATCAGCGCTTTCTATACCTATGCCAGCTTAAAAATTCCCCTAAAGATATTTAGGTTAATTGTAGTGATTTGCATCTTAGCTTCAATCTTTGAATTGGCCAAGCGTCAGGAATTAATAATTTCTCTAATTTTAGTGCCCTTATTTTTTTATTTATTATTAAAAACTAAGCAATGGGCAAAATTTTTGCTTAAGCCGTATGTTTGGGCGATTTTCTTAATCCTCTCCATATTTAGCTTAACTTTTTTAGAGCGTTGGTATGTAAAAAATGAGTTTCACCGCTATGGCTTAATGGTAAAATATTCCGGATTCTGGCCGGAGGCGGCCTCGGCATGGGTTTGGCTGAATAGCAATACTAAAGGAGAAAATATTGCTTATGTCGGCAGGCCGGTTGCGTTTCCTCTATACGGCAGTAATTTAAAGAATAATGTTTATTATGTTTCACTAAACAAGACTGAACCGGCAAAACTGCATTATTTCCCCAAAAGCCGCTATCAGTGGGGCATGGATTATTCCTCTCAGCATAAAAATTTCGAAGCTCCGGGGAATTACCGTTGCTGTGCTGATTACTCGCTGTGGCTGGGGAATCTGGCGCGCCGTAAAACGGATTATTTATTCGTTTATTCCCTACATCAGACTAAAGAGCTGGAGTTTCCTGTTGAGGATACCTGGGCATTGTCTCATCCTGAAAGGTTTACGCCGGTTTTTACTAATAAAACCATACACATATACAGGTTAGTTAACGTTTAAAAAATCTCTTTGTTCATGCCATGTATTGTAGCTGCCCGATTTATCGGGCCCAATAAATTGGGCAACTACAGGAGGTTTTTCAGTAATAACTAGTTAAATAAATAAAATATGCCTAAATTATCTGTAATCATCCCGGTTTATAACGAAGCTAATACTATCCGGCAGATCATTGAAAAAATCAATGCCGTCGATATTGATAAAGAGATTATTGTGGTGGATGATGGCTCTAGTGACGGGACAGGAAAAATTCTCCGCGGCCTAAGAATGAATAACTTAAAAGTTATCCATCATGGCTCAAACCGGGGCAAGGGCGCGGCTTTTTTAACCGGGTTATCTCAGGCAAGCGGCGAATTAGTGGTTATCCAGGATGCGGACTTAGAATATGACCCGGCTGAATACATGAAGTTAATTGGGCCGGTTATTGAGCAGAAGGCTGATATGGTATTAGGCTGTAGGTTTACTAAGGGCTACCATGGCTTATTGGTTCACCGCATGGGCAATATGCTTTTGACTTTTTTGGTAAACATTCTTTTTGGAGCGCGGCTCAATGATTGCTTTACCTGCTATAAGGTAACGCGCCGCGAGATTTTAAATTCCTTGCATCTGGGCGCGGCAGGCTTTGAGATCGAAATCGAGATAGTCTCTAAAGTCCTGCGCAGAAAACTGCGCATTGCCGAGATTCCGGTAAGCTATCACCCGCGCAGCTATTCCGAAGGCAAGAAAATTAGGTTAAAAGACGGCTTCTGGGCAATAGCCAATATTTTAAAGTATAAATTCAGCTAATGCATAAAGTTATTAATAAGTTCATTAAGATTGTTGATATTGTAAATTATTGGGCGATTATACTGCTGCCTTTTTCTATAGCTATTGCCCCGGCGCCGATGAGCGTATTTATGGGGTTTATAATTTTCACCTATTTGGTAAAATTAATCTTAAATAAACCTGCTATTTTCTCGTATAAGCAGTTTGTTTTGCCGCTGGCGTGCTTATTTTCGATTACCTGTGTATCGTTGGTTAATTCTATAGATTTATCAGGCTCAATCAGAGGTGGGGTTTTACGGCTAATAATGTATATTGTTGTTTTTTTTGCCGTTGCTGATGGGGTAAAGCAAAAAGAACACCTGAAAAAAATAGCTATTTCTATGATTGCGGGCCTGCTTTTAGTTTCCTTTGACGGCTTCTGGCAGGTATTCTCCGGAGTTGATTTTATTCACGGCTATGAGGCGATTAACAATATCGGGCTTGTCCGCGCCACCGCTTCATTTAAAGACGCTAACCTCTTAGGGATATACTTAAGCGGCTTCGCGCCCCTTTGCTTTGGTTTGAGCTTATATTATTTTAAAGGCAAATGGAAGATATCCTTAAATATAATCTCTTTGCTTGTTTTGGCCGCTGTTGCGCTTACTTATTCCCGGCCGACATTACTTGCGGTTTATCTGGTTTTAGTTTTCTTAGTTTACGTTAAAAAAGATAAATTAAAGCTTATCTTTTTGATTGGGTTATTATTGATTTCTCCATTTTTGCTTCCTAAATCAATAAAAGAATATGCCAGAGATGTCCGTTATGACCCGATTCTTTTTATGTGCAACGCGGACCGGGTCGCGGTTTACCGCAATACCGCGCGCATGATTAAAGCGCATCCGTTTATCGGCGTAGGGGCTAACGCCTCAATGAAAACTTACAGGTATTATAAAGAAAAACCGGAATTTATGAACGTAGTAACGCTTGATGAAATGAAGGCGCATAATAATTTTTTACAGATGGCAGCGGAAATCGGGTTAATCGGCCTGGGGATTTTCCTCTGGTTTTTGTACCGGTTGTTTAAGCAGGGTTACCGAATTTATAAAGCAACAGGCAATAAATATTTAAAAATAGTTTCTCTTTCTTTGGTCGCATGCCTAATTGCATTTTTAGTCAACGGCCTTACCGAGAGCAGCCTTTTTTATTCCCGGGTTGCTTTGGTATTCTGGTATTTATCCGGCTTACTGGTGGCGCTTAAAAACATAAGCTATGAAAATTGACAATATCTTAGCAGTAAGGAATGACCGTTTCGGCGAATTTCTTCTGAATATTCCGGCTTTGCGGGCGTTAAAAGGAAGTTTTCCCGAAGCAAGGCTTACTCTTGTGGTTAATCCTTATATTGCGGAGCTTGCTGCGAGGATTGATTTTGTCAGCGAGATTATTCCTTGGGAGCATAAAAAGCATAAGCTCGGAGAGATTTTACGCTTAAGCAGGGAATTGAAAAAAAAGAAATTTGGGCTATGCTTGATATTTAACCCTTCCAAAGAGTTTAATATGGTTAGTTTTTTGTCCCGCATCCCCATCCGGGTCGGCTATGACCGTAAGTGGGGGTTTTTATTGACACAGAAGATGCCGGATAAAAAATATCTCGGCTTAAAACATGAAGTAGAGTATAATCTGGAATTAGCAGGTATGGTTGGGGCAAGAACCAATAATTTAGGGCTGTCCTTAAGCATATTTGATGCTATAATAAATAATTTCCCGGGAGCAGTGGCTATTCATCCCTGGACCAGCGACCCGCAAAAGCAATGGCCGGTGGGGTATTTTAGAAAGTTAACTTTAAAGCTAATTCAGGATTTAGGCAGCAAAGTTGTGATTGTCGGAGGCAGGGAAGAAAAGCAGAAGAGCCGGGAATATTTTTCTCAGCTTTCACCTGAAGCAACTGATTTTACCGGCATGACTTCGCTGGTAGAGCTAGGCGTGCTTTTGAAGCAATGCCGCCTGCTTATTTCCGGAGACAGCGGGCCGGTGCATCTGGCTTCTTGTGTGGGTACGCCCGCGCTTGTCTTATTCCGCGCAGATAATCCGGGTAAATCCTCCAAAAGATGGGGGCCTTGGGATAAAAATAGTTCGGTTATTGAGAAACACCGCTTAGCGGATATCAGTGTTGAAGAAGTGTTCCTGAAAGCAAAAGAAATGTTGAGGCAGAATGCTTGAAAAGCGAGTTTACGCGCTTATTTTAGCAGGAGGGGGCGGTACGCGCCTGTGGCCGATTAGTAGGATCAGCCGGCCTAAACAGTTTATTGATATCTGCTCTGGCGGGCCTTTAGTCAAGCAGGTAGTTTCCAGATTAGGTAAGGTGGTTAGAAAAGAAAATATTTTTATCGCTACAGGCGCGGCCCATTCGGGTTGGGTAAAACGGCACGGGAAATCTTTAGGAATTCCTTTAAAAAATTATTTTTTTGAGCCCGTAGGCAAAAATTCTTTCGCGCCGATAGCGCTTATTGCCCAGCGGATAAATCGCTTTTTTCCCGGGGCTGTGCTTGTGGTGGTACCAAGCGACAATATTATCAGCAATCAGGCAGGCTTCATAAAGACGCTTAAGGCAGCGATTCAGGCGGCAAAAAAAGGTAATATTATTACGGTAGGCACAAGGCCCAGCCGCCCGGAGACCGGGTATGGGTATATTAAGATAAATTCAAAATCCAAAATTCTCCCGCAAAAGCGGGATCCCGCCTTGCACAAGGCAAGTGGCGGGAAAAATTCAAAAGTATTCAAAGTTGAAGAATTTATTGAGAAACCTAACTTAGATAGAGCAAAGAAATTGATCCGCGATCATAGATTTTACTGGAATGCCGGAATGTTTATCTTTTGCCCGGAAATTTTTCTTCAGGAGGCTAAGGAATTACAGCCGGCAGCGATGAAAATTATTTGCCAGATGGAAAATTTGTCTAAACAAAGGAATAATTTCAGTAGGCTTTGGAAAAAACTGCCCTGGATTTCCGTGGATTACGCGATCATGGAAAGAACTAAACGTATTTGTTTAGTCCACGCTGACTTTCAGTGGGTAGATATCGGTAACTGGGAAGCAATGCGCCGTGTATCTTGTAAGGATAAGAGCGGCAATGCTCTTAAAGGGCCTGTGGTTGCGCTGGGATGCAAGAACAGCCTGATTTTCGGCCACAAGCGGATTATCGCCGGGATTGGATTAGAGGATATGGTGGTGGTGGATACCCCGGATGCGCTTTTAGTCTGCCCCCGCTCAAAAAGCCAGTTAGTTAAAGGGCTGGTGGAATTATTAAAAAATAAGAACTTAAAAGGCCTGCTTTGAAAAAGTTTTTAATTATTAATCCCTTTGGCATCGGGGATGTTTTATTTACTACTCCGCTAATCAGGGCGATTAGGGATTTTATCCCGGATGCTCTGATAGGTTACTGGTGCAATCAGCGGGTAAAGGATTTATTTATTAATAATCCGCAGATCAATAAAGTATTTGCTTTTTCCCGCGGAGATTTAAAGAAGATTTACCAAGGTTCGTGGTTTGAGGGCCTAAAACATTCCATGGGCTTATTTCTTGCCATAAGAAAAGAGAGGTTCGATTGCGCGATTGATTTTTCCCTTGATCATCGCTATGGCCTGACGTCGAAATTAGCCGGAATAAAGAAAAGAATCGGGTTTAATTACAAAAACCGCGGGGTGTTTTTAACTGAAAAAGTTGCGCTGGACAGTTACCGCGATAAGCATATAGTTGAGTATTATTTAGAATTATTAAAGCCGCTGGGCCTGGAAGCGAAAAATAAATTCATGGAATTGCCTGTTTCAGAGACTGGCCGCGCTAAATGCCGTGCAATCTTTAAGGCTAACGCGATCAAGGACGGGGAGTTGGTAGTAGGCATTGCTCCCGGAGCAGGGGCAAGCTGGGGAAGGGATGCCGCCTTAAAGCATTGGCCGGAGTTAAATTTCGCGCAGTTGGCCCAGAGGTTAATGCAGGAACTTGGCGCCCGGGTTTTAATTTTAGGCGATGAATCAGAGAGGCC
>Ga0265296_1003400_pt1 | contig 14812 bp, 15 predicted proteins | sample MunlanPumphouse1_FD_189073 | JGI IMG/M metagenome (GOLD analysis project Ga0265296, IMG submission 189073) | Groundwater microbial communities from a municipal landfill in Southern Ontario, Canada - Pumphouse #1 | ecosystem: Environmental > Aquatic > Deep subsurface > Groundwater | place... | reverse complement strand
GGGGCCGTGGCGGGCGCTGGCGCGGCGGCCTGCGGCTGCGGTGTCGGCTCGGGCGCAACCACCGGCGCGGCGTCCATCGGCGTCGCTGCCGAGGCGTCCGGCGCCGGCTGGGCCTCGACTGGCTGAGGTTCGGCGGCCGGCTGACAGGCGCCCAGGGTGAACGCCGCAGCGGCGGCGAGGATCGAGAGTCTCATGTGGCAAGCTCCTGAAGAAATGGGCGGCCGTCGAGCGAGAGTGAGCGACGCCTTCATAATGGAGTACGCGGGCGCGAGCCGCAGCCCTCGCCCGATATGGATCGACCGGCCCTGGCTCCCGTAGGAATGCAGCGATCAGCGAGCATAGACGAACGGCCGGAAGCCTTCAGTCCGGAACGGCCCGAAAGGCGGCCGTGCCGTCCAGGGCCTCAGACAATTTGCGACGGGCGCGCGCCACGCGGGTCTCTACCGTCTTTGTAGAGACGCCAAGCAGTCCGGCCGTTTCCGCCTGACTGCGTCCCTCGATCGTGGTGAGCAGGAGCGGCGCCTTGAGGTGAGGGGGCAAACGGCTCATCGCCTCGTTCAGCCGGGCGAGCCGGTCGCGGGCCTCCATCCGTTCATCCGCCGACTCGGCCCCGTCCGGCACGGACATGGCTTCCGGCGACGAGAGATCGACGCCGCCCCGGATGAGCCGTCGGACAAGACCGCGGCGGCTCCAGTCCCGGCATTTGTTGAGCGCGATGGTCCGGATCCAGGCCTCGAAGGGGCGCGTCGGATCGTAACGGCGAATGTTGATCCAGGCCGCCGCATAGGTCTCCTGCAACAGATCCCATGCCTCCTGCTCGTCGCCGACATAGCGCCGGATGAAGCGGAACAGAGCCGTCTTGGTCTGCCGCATCAATTCGCTGAAGGCCGCCCGGTCGCCCCCGGCGGCGCGGGCTGACAGGTCCGCTGAACTCTCCACCCGGACCGCTAGTCTTCGTTGGGCGTAAGAGCCGCGACGATGCGGTCGTCGAAGACCTCCGCCTGGGCCGGCGTCAGCACGGACCGCATCTCGAAGACGTGGGTGATGGTCTCCTTCTGCAGGGCGCCCATCGCGACGTGAAAGTGGTCCACCGCGGCCTGGACCTGGGGTCCGTCGCCATCACTCTGTTGGATGGCGCGCGCCAGTTCCAGATTCGCCGCGCGGATGTCGGCTTCGAGCGCGGGCCGGCGGGCGGCGAACCGGGCTTCGACGGCCTCGATACGGGTCAGCTGATCAGGCGAGAGCTTCAAGTCATGGTGGACGATGTCGTGCAGGGACGGCGGTTCGCGCCGGCTGAGCACCCAACTGGCGCTGATCCAGGTGCCCGCGCCGCTGGCGACAGCCGCCAGCACGGCGGTCAGTGCGATCGCCCGCCAGCCGCGCATCACCGGCCGGCTTCCAGACGCACCAGGGGCGACAGACCCGCATCGACCGTGAAGATGGCCATATCCCCACGCGGTCGGGGAGCGGCGACCGCGCCGACGCCGCCCACGGTCAGGCCGGTGACCAGGGCCATGGCGACGGCGCCAAGGCGCAGTTGCCCGGTCAGCCTTTCGCCGCGAAGCGCGTCGACCCGGCGCCAGACGAGCGGCTCGAGCCCGTCGAGCGACCGACCGGCGGACATGGCCGCCGATCGATTCAGAAGATCATCCAGATTACGCGTCATCGAACACTCTCCTAGCGCCCCTAATCCCTACTACGCCGAAACGGGCGGAATCCCTCAATCGAGGGGACGGCTTCCCGGATGCGTAGTTAGCAGAAGGCACAGGATGTGAGAGAACAATGGCGATACGCAAATTTCTGCCGGGGCTCGCCCTGGCGCTGGCGCTTTCAGTCAGCGCGCCGGCGTACGCGCATGAGGCCCACGAGAAGGCCGCAGCAGCTCGGGCCCAGGTCGCCACGCCGACGGCCGCCGTTCCGGACGGCGGCGTGATGGCCATGCCGGGCATGGCCCAGGACATGGACCACGGAGCCATGATGGCGGACGAGGCTCCCAAGCCCATGCCCGAGCGCCTGTATCGCTGGCTCGGGGCCATGCATCCGGCCGCGGTGCATTTCCCCATCGCGCTGTTCCTCGTCGCCGCCCTTCTCGAGATCGCCGCGCTGACGCTCCGCCGGCCTGTCCTGACCCAGGGCACCCGCGTCATTATCGCCCTGGCCGCGATCTCTGCGCTCGCCGCGGTGGCGCTGGGGTGGTTCGCCATGGGCCTCCCCGGCAAGGACGACGCGACCCACGCTTATCACCGGTGGCTCGGCACCTCGATCGCCGTTCTGGGCCTGTTGAGCTGGTGGGCGAAGGAGCATTGGGTCCGCCGACCGGGACGCCGGCGTGAGCTGATCTACGTCGGCCTGTTGACGCTCACCGCCGCCGCCGTGATGGTCAACGGCCTGCTGGGCGGGATGCTGACCCACGGCGTGAGACATCTTATGTTCTGACGGCCTCAAGGACACGCGTCGCCCGCCCCATAGTTTTCCATCCACTTTCGCCGGACCAGGACGCTTTCGCGGCCGCGGCTAACCAGGAGCTTTGATCCATGTCGTTTCGTTCAGCACTCGCCGGATCGGCGCTCGCCGCCGTCCTCGCTACCTCCGCCCAGGCCCAGACCCAGGCGCCCCACTCTCACGCCCCCGGCTCGGCCCACACCCCAGGCTCGGCACACGCTCCCGGCCATGCGCAAGCCGCTGACGAGGCGCAGGTCCGAACCGTCGTCGCCGCCTACAAGGACGCCATTACCCGGATGGACGTGTCACAGACCCCGGCTCTGTTCTGGGAGGACTCGGCGATTTTCGAGAACGGCGGCGTAGAGGGGACTTTCGCCTATTACCTCGAGCACCATCTCGGACCCGAGTTTACCGATCTGGCGGGTTTCGAGTTTCGCAACCACGAGATGACAGTGGAGATCGACGGCGATACCGCATTCGTGAGCGAGACCTATACCTATCACATCACCTTCAAGGACACGGCGCGCGAACCGATCGAGCGCCGCGGCGTCGCCACAAGCGTCCTGCGCAAGCGGGGCGACGAGTGGAGGTTCGCCATCTATCACTCTTCGGCTCGGCCCTTGCGCCGGGCGACCTGAAGACGCGGAAACGGGTTGCCCGGCCTCCCGATCACCAGAGTAATGAGCCAATGATAAAGTCGCTTTCGCGCCGCTCCCTTCTGATCCTCGGCGTCAGCGCCTCGGCAGCAGCGGCCTGCGCTCAAACCCCTCGTCCTTCGTCCGACCTCGCCGTCTACAAATCGCCCACCTGCGGCTGCTGCGGCGCATGGGTCGAACACATGACAGCGGCGGGGTTTCAGGCGCGGATAACCGAGGTGACCGACCCCGGCTCGGTCCGCCGCGCCCAAGGCGTTCCCGAGTCCTTGGCGTCCTGCCATACGGCCTTGATTGGCGGATATGTGCTGGAAGGTCATGTGCCGGCGGAGGATGTGCGCAGACTCCTGGCTGAACGTCCGGAGGCCGTGGGTCTCGCGGTGCCGGCGATGCCGCTGGGATCGCCCGGGATGGAGACGCCCGACGGCCGGCGGGAGCCTTACGAGACCTTGTTGATCCTCAAGAGCGGCGGCACGCGTGTGTTCGCGCGTCACGGCTAGGGCATGAAGATTCTCAAGCTCTCCACCCAGCTGCACAAATGGATCGCGCTGGTCGTCGGTCTTCAGGTGCTGTTCTGGGTCGGCGGCGGTCTGGTGATGACGGCCATCCCGATCGAGACGGTGCGCGGCGAACATCGCGCGGTCGAACTCAAGCCGGGTCCGCTGGAGCTCGGCGCGCTTCCGGCCCTCGGCGAGATCGCCCGTCGGGCCGGCGTCGCGCCCGTCCAGGCGGAGCTTCATTCCACGCCGAGGGGGCCGGCCTGGACCCTGAAGCCGGCGGCGGGCGAGCCGGTCATCGTGTCCGCCGCGACAGGTCGGCCGTTCGGACCGATGTCCGCCGCCGAGGTCTCGGCCTTCGCCAAGCGCGCCTACAAGGGTGGGGCGGGGGTTTCGGGCGCCGTTCTCCTGACAACGGCGCCAGAGGAGACGGGACGGACCGGGCCGCTTTGGCGGGTGGACTTCGCAGACCGCGAAAAGACCTCCTTCTACCTGTCGCCCGCCACCGGCGAGGTGGTGACGCGCCGCTCGGGCGTCTGGCGGATTTTCGACTTCTTCTGGCGTCTCCACGTCATGGACTGGAACGACGGCGAGGATTTCAATCACCCTCTGATCATCATCACCACGGCCTTGACGCTGAGCATCGTCGTGTCGGGGTTCATCCTGTTGTGGATCCGGATTTCGAGGGACGTGAAGACGGCGCGCGCGGCTCGAAAACGGGCGCCTTGACCTCGGCTCCAACCCCGACGGGGAACTGCTCTCGTGGGAGCGGCGACGCCGGACGGTCGCCTGAAGCGCATCTGGCGAGTCTCGCCACCGCCTGGCCGGCGCACCTCCTGCGTCAGGAGGAGGTGGCGGCCAACGGCGCGGAGATGTTCGCCACCACGCATGGCGGCTTTGAGCGCCTGGCGCCGATCTATCGCAACGCCCTGATCGAGACGCGGCACTCCTGCGTCCCGATCGACTGGTATCTGAAGCCGCACAGCTTCTCCGAACGCAACGACCTGTTCCTGAAGCATGCGGTGGCGCTGATGGCCGAGTCGGCTCAGAAGGCCCTGGACGAGGCCGGTCTGACGGCCGGTCAGATCGACACCATCATCACCGTCTGTTCCACCGGCATCGCCACGCCGTCGCTGGAGGCGCGGCTGATGCAAGTCATGCCGTTCCGCCCCGATGTGCGCCGCTTGCCGATCTTCGGCCTGGGGTGCGCCGGCGGCGTCATCGGCTTGGCCCGCGCCGCCGGCATGGCCCGCGCCGCGCCGGACAGCCGGGTGCTGTTGCTGGTGGTCGAGTTGTGCGCCCTGACGTTCCGCTTTCAGGACCGTTCCAAATCCAATCTGGTCGCCACCGCCCTGTTCGGGGACGGGGCGGCGGCGGCCGTCGTTTCGTGTCGCGAAGACGCGATCGGGCCGGTCGTCGGCGCGTCGCACGAGCACACCTGGCCCGACAGCCTGGACGTCATGGGATGGGACGTGGCCGACGACGGGCTGAAGGTCGTGTTCAGCCGCGACATTCCCAGCCTGGTTCAGGACGACTTCAAGCCCATCGCCGAGACGTTCCTGGCCCGGAACGGACTGACCACAGCCGACGTCGGCGGCTTCGTCTGCCATCCCGGCGGGGCCAAGGTCATCGACGCGCTTGAGGACTGTTTCGCCCTGACCGCCGGCGCGATGGTCCACACTCGCGAGACCCTGCGCGCCCACGGCAACATGAGCTCGGCCACGGTGTTGTTCGTGCTGAAGGCGGCGCTGGACGCCGACGAGCCCGGCCCACTGCTGCTGACCACCCTGGGGCCCGGGTTCACCACCGCCGTGATGCTGATCCATCCATGATCTGGCTGCCGGCCGTCCTCGCCCTGGTGGTCGCCCAGCGGCTCGCCGAGCTGTGGCTGGCGGCCCGCAACACCCGCCGCCTGAAAGCCGCCGGGGCCGTGGAGATCGGCGCGGGCCACTATCCGTTGTTCATCCTGCTGCACGGCGGCTGGCTGGCGGCCATCGCTATCTTCACGCCCTGGAACACTACGCCGAACCTCTGGCTGCTGGGTCTGTATCTGCTGCTGCAACTCGCCCGCGTCTGGGTCATCGCCACCCTGGGCCGGTTCTGGACCACCCGCATCGTCAGCCTGCCGGGCGCGCCTCTGGTCAGGACGGGACCCTACCGGTTCGTGCGTCACCCCAACTATTGGGTGGCGTCGCTTGAGATCGCAGTCCTGCCGCTCGCCTTCGGCCAGGTCGGCGTCGTCGTGGGGTTCAGCCTGCTCAACGCGCTGCTGATCGCCTGGCGGGTGCGGATCGAGGAGCGCGTCTTGACCGATCGGGGGGTAGAGCGGCGCAGCGCTTGAAAGCTGCTGTCCATTGTCGAGAAGCATGGACCCTGACTCTGGCCTGGCCGCAGCGCGCCTGCCCTGGCGCTGGCGGACCCGGCGTCGATGCGGGCCCGGCCCAGCGATCCCATTAACCATTCTCCCGATGCTGGTCTGGGTCCTCCGGATCGAAACATAAAAGGATTTCAGCCCCGTGGACCTCGACGCCTACTTGCAACGTATCGGCATTCCACGACGCTGTGCGCCGGACCTGGCATTCCTGCGGCGCATGCATCGCGCCCATCTGCGGACTATCCCCTATGAAAACCTCGATGTGCTGCTCGGTCGCGAGCTAAGCGTTGATGGTGACAGAGCTTTTGACAAGCTTGTAAGGGGCAATCGAGGCGGTTGGTGTTTCGAGATGAACGCATTGTTCGCGGGTGCGCTCGAGGCGGCGGGATATCGTGTGAGAACCTTGGCGGCCGTCATCAAGCGTGATCGATGGAACCGTTCCGAAGAGGGAGTACATCCGCTCCTTCGTATTGATCTCGACCAACCCTACTTGGCCGATGTCGGCTTTGGCGATGGCCTGCGCGAGCCCATTCCACTTCGTTCTGGGTTGCATCGACAAGGAAAACTGAACTTCTGGCTCGAACCTCTCGATTCAGAATGGTGGCGGCTTCACAATCACGCGAATGCCAGCATCCCCTACTACGACTTTACCCTGGAGCCCGTAGATCGCGCGCGTCTGATCGCTGCGTCGGAATGGATGCGGACGTCCTCCGCTTCGCCCCACCTTCGCAACGCTGTTTGCCAGCGGCACCTCGACGGCGGCATAGTGCTGCTTCTGGGGCGCGGCCTATGCCGGCTGCAAGGCCAGCGAACAACCGTGCGCCTGCTCGACGGTGCAGAGGCTTACGTCGCCAGTCTTCGGCGGGTGTTCGGCATCGTCTGCCCCGAAGCCGCGGCTCTCTGGCCGCGCATATGTGCTCAGCATGAGAAGGTAGTCGCCGAAGCGACTTCGCGCGCCACTGGAAACACAGGCCGAGCTCGGTTGAAGGACGGGGGGTGACGGCGACCGCATCGCTATGTGTTCCGACCCATTCGTGTCGTGCGCGATTACTGGCCCGCGATTGTGAGCGACGCCAGGTTCGGCATCCCAACCATTGGTTGGCGTCGCCTGAGATCGCCATCCTGCCGCTCGCCTTCGGCCAGGTCGGCGTTTTTCGCGGCGGTCTCCTTGTCGGTCCTATGCCGATCTAGATCAGACGGTGCGAAATTTCGGTCAGCGCCCGGAGGTCGGTCCCGAAGCGGGCGATTGAAGCCCGGTGCCGTTCCAGTTCGCCATAGGGAAGGTAGCGCACGTCAAGGTCCGCGATCCGGCTGAAGGCGGGCCGCCGCAACTGGGCGCGGACATCGCCCTCGCGGCTGTCTGGCGCCACCAGGAACAGGCCCGCGGAGGCATGTAGCTCGCCAGACAGGGCGAGGTCCAGCATGCGCACGACGCCAGAATATATCGTGGTGGAGTGTTCGACCTCAAAGGCGGCTGTCACGCGATCCGCGCCGGCCTCCAGCCAGAGGACGTCGATGAGGCGGATCGACTCTGCACCCGCGCCGTTCGCCAGCGCCGCGGGCAGCTGGTCCAGACAACCCTCACCGAGACGCGCGCCGTCATAAGGCCGGCTGCGGTCATTGGCGGCGATCCACACGCGATAGCCGAGCGCTCGCCCCAGATCCCGGATCCATGCCTGAACTTCGGTGTGGGTGCGATCAGTGTCGCGTTGCTGCAGCGCGGTCTTCTCGAACTTCACCGCTTCAGCCCGGGCTTCAGCCAGCCGCCGATCCCAGTCACGGTCAGAGAGATCTTCGCTTTCCAGGGGCGGAGCGGGGTATCGTCCTGACCCGACATCGAACAGGAAGCCAGCGATGGCGCCCAGGTCGTTTGACAGCAGGTCGCGATAGCGGGCGTTGAGTTCCAGAATTCCCTCTCGCATGGCCAGATAGTGCTCCCAGCTGCCCAGCTTCACTTTCGACCCGGTGATTGCGTTGTAGCCATTGACGATGGCGGTGTTGAACGGCGGGGCGTGCGTGGGATGCAAGAAGTAGATCAGGTTCGCCACGGCCGGCCCGAGGCCCTTGATCTTGAGCTGATCGATCGTGCGGATGCCGGACAGGATCTCGGCGCCGGTTGAACAGCAGCTGCAGTGATGCAGCAGACGGCCAAAGGCGCGCTGGTTGGGCGGGTTCTCGTAGATGTCGGGAATCCGGAGCTTGGGCTTCCACAGGAACGCGTGGTCGGCGCCCCTGAATATCTGGCGTTGTTCGGCGACCGAATGGACGATGGTCTCCAGCGACGAGCCACGATAGGCGACGCCGAACCGGCCCGCCTCGATCTCCTCGACGACCTGACCGATGCCCCGGCGGATGGACCGGAAATTCTTCAGCCGTTCATCCCACAGGAACCACGTCTGATAAGTCGCCGAAGGGTCGTCGCGCCACTGCTCGATAAGCTCTTGAAGTCGATCCGGCACGCCGCCCCCTCAGGATTCCATCTCCGTCCCAGCCTAGTCAGATTGGTGCGTGAGCGCCACCGGCGCCAGGCGGGCGGCGGCTGGGCGCCGGGGCCCGGCGGGGGTCGTCTGGCAAGGGAGTCGCGCGCCAGCCGCCATGCCGACTTCGCCATGGTGATGGGCGTGACCGGAGCCAGGGCGCCACCGCGACCACGACCACGACGAGGAGCGCCAGAGCGAGCAGGGTTTCCATCACCAGGTCGCGCTTCAGACGTCCGACCGCGCCGGAAGTCCTTGGTAATGTGACGGGCGCTGGCGAGATCCGGGGCCAGGTGGACGCGATTTGCGGCCGCCAGGACCAGCATGCGCGCGAAGATGAACAGCTTGCCCGCCAGCACGGGCCGATGCGCGTCCGCCTTGGCATGAAAGGGACGGCCGGCGACGCCCTGGCCACGGTTCATTCGCAAACCCCGGGCGAACGGGATTACGCCCTGGACTATGCGGCGTCGCATGGCGACCGGATCGAAGTCGATGTCTGATGCTCCAAAGTCCCGGCCCGCGTCGCGCGGGCGGTGGCCGCGGCCGCCAGGGCGCAGGGCTCCGGGCAGGCCTGGCAGTGCGCCAGCATCTGCCGCCGCAGCGCGGCGCGGCCCCGGTGCACCCGCACGCCGACGTTGTTGGCGGTCAGTCGCATCTCGCCGGCGATCGCCGCCAAAGGGACATCTTCCATTTCCGCCTTGCGCAGCAGGCGAGCGGTTTCCGGCGGAAGCTCGGCGAGGGCCTGCGCGAGACAGTGCAGCGCGCGGTGGACGTCGTCGTCAGTTCCGTTCCCCTCGTCATATCGGGGCTCGGCGTCCAGGGCGTTCGCCAACCGGGCTCGAGCCGCGTTTCGGCGGTAACGATCGAACAGGGCGTTGCGCAACGCGATGCCGAGCCAGGCGTCCACCTTGCCAGAGTCGGTCAGCCGGCCCGCCGCCAGGGTCACCTTGAGAGCGAATTCCTGCAGGACGTCCTCGGCGTCTTCGGGCGAGCGCAGCCGTTTGACGAGGTAGCGCAAATGCGTCGGACGATCCTCGCGCAGACGGCGCTCGACGAGGCGGCGAATTTCAGCCGCCGGCGTCGCGGAGGCGGCAAGCCGGGGGTATGTGGACGGTGTTCCCCGGCTGGAAGCGGTGACGAGGCTCTGTAAACTCATGGTTGGTCCCTTGCATGAAGTCAGGGAAGATTCCTGAGTAAGCAACGTCTAGATTTGTGCTGAATCAAGTGCTTAAAAAGATTCCCTTCGACTCCTGTTTTGTTGAGGGATACGGAGCGGCGATGCGTATAGACATCCGCTTCACCCGGTTTCCACCAGCCGATGTCGTCGGATGCCCCGCCTGCTCTTTCCGCAGGAGGTTCCCCGTCAAGCCAAACCGGCGCCGGGCGGTGTGGCGGATCAGCTCCGCCCGGACGACCTCACCGTCCGCCGAACCGCTGGAGCATCTCCGGCTGGAGGAGCCGCCCTGTCCGCTGCGGCGCTCAGCGGGCCTCGGTCACCAGGGACAACGCGGTACTGGCGAAGCTAGATCGGCGCCGCCCCTGACGTAGCGGGCTGCCGGGCGCCCATGCCGGCGCCGAGCCGCAGCCGTTTGAGCATCAGCGCGTTGACGGCCACCAGCACCGAACTGCCGGACATCGACAGGGCGGCGATCTCGGGGCTGAGGGTGAAGGGATAGAGCACGCCCGCGGCCAGGGGGAAGGCGATGACGTTGTAGCCGACGGCCCACCACAGGTTCTGATGCATCTTGCGCAGGGTGGCGCGTGACAGTTCGATGGCCTTGACCACGTCGGCGGGATCGCTGCGCATCAGCACCACGTCGGCGCTCTCGATGGCCACGTCGGTCCCGGCCCCGATAGCGAAACCGACGTCGGCCTGGGTCAGGGCCGGGGCGTCGTTGACGCCGTCGCCGACCATGCCGACCCTGTGGCCTTCGCCCTGGAGCTCCTTGATCTTGAGCGCCTTGTCCCCGGGCAGGACCTCGGCCAGCACGATGTCGATGCCCAGTTCGTCCGCGATGCGCCGCGCCGTGCCGAGGTTGTCGCCGGTGATCATGGCCACCTTGACGCCCAGGCCCTGCAGCCGGCGGATGGTGGCCCCGGCGGTCGGCCGCACGGCGTCGGCCACCGCGATCAGGCCGATGACGCGGCCGTCGCGGGCGATGTGGACGACGGTGCGGCCGGCGCCCTGCAGCCGTTCGGATTCCGCGGCCAGCTCGCCGAGCTCGACGCCGTTGTCGGCCATCAGCATGCGGTTGCCGGACAGCACGGTGCGCCTGTCCACGGTCGCCCGCAGCCCCTTGCCGCCGAAGGATTCGAAGCCGGTCGCCGCCACTTCGGGGAGCTCCTTCGCCCGTTCCAGCACGGCCTTGGCGATATGGTGTTCCGACCCTCGCTCGAGGGCCGCGGCCGTGATCAGCAGGTCGGTCTCGTCCACCCCGGCGGCCGGGGTGACCTGGACGACCTTCGGCGCGCCGAGGGTCAGGGTGCCGGTCTTGTCGAACACGATCACATCCAGCTTGACCGCATCCTCGAGGGCGGCGGCGTTTTTGATCAGCACGCCGTGCCGGGCTCCCAGCCCGGTGCCCACCATGATGGCCATGGGCGTGGCCAGGCCCAGCGCATCGGGGCAGGCGATGACGAAGACGGTGATGGTCAGGGTCAGGGCGAACAGCAGGGTCTGGCCCAGGACCCAGAACCAGATTCCGAAGGTGAGCAGGCCGATGACGATGGCCGCCAGCACCAGCCACTGGGAGGCGCGGTCGGCGAGCAGCTGGGCGGGGGCCTTGGAGTTCTGCGCCTCCTGCACCAGCTTGACGATCTGGGCCAGGGCGGTGTCGGCGCCCACCCGGGTGGCGCGGTAGCGGAAAGCCCCGGTCTTGTTGATGGCGCCGCCGGTCACGGGATCGCCGACCCCCTTCATCACCGGCAGGGATTCGCCGGTGAGCATGGATTCGTCGACCTCCGATCCGCCGTCCTCGATGACGCCGTCAACCGGGATGCGGCCGCCCGGGCGGACCACCACCCGGTCGCCCACCAGAACGGCGGAGGTCGGGACCTCGACCTCGACGCCGTCGCGCAGCACGCGGGCGGTGGGCGGCGCCAGGTCCATCAGTCTGCGAATGGCGTCCGAGGCGCCGGCCCGCGCCCGCATCTCGAGCCAGTGGCCCATGAGGATGAAGACCAGCAGCAGGGCCGAGGCCTCGTAGAAGTCCGGCGCGTCGTAGAGGAAGGTCGCGCCGACGCTGAACAGATAGCCGGTGCCGACGCTGAGCAGGACCAGCACCGCCATATTGAGCACGCCGCGCCGCAAGGCGCGGACGGCGGCGATGTAGAAGGGCCAGCCGGGGTAGAGGATGGCGGCGCTGGCCAGAACGAACAGCAGCGGCTTCAGCGGCAGGCCGAACGGCGGCGCCACGCGCATGAAGTCCATGCCCATCGGGGCGAGGAAGAAGATTGGAACGGTGAAGCCCAGCGCGATCAGGAAGCGGTTGCGCATGTCCCGGGCCATGGCCTGCATGTCCATGCCGGGGCCGTGCCCCATCTCGGCCATGTCGTCGGGACCGGCTGCGGCGCCGTGCCCGGGGCGAGCCGCATGATCGTCGGGAGCGGCAGGGGCCGCCGGATGGCGGGGGTGCGCGGCGCGGGCGTCCACGGCGTCCTCATGCGGGACGCAGACGTGTCGGGGCACGACCTCGCCCCGGCAATGGAAGCCGCAGTCCCGCACGGCCTGTTCCAGTTCGGCCTGGCTGAGACGGGCCTCGTCGTAGCGCACCGTGGCGGTGGCCGAGCCGAAGTTGGCGGCGGCGTCCAGCACGCCCTTCAGACCCCGCAGGTGTTTCTCGATCACGAGCGGATCCAGCGGGGTGCGGAATCCGGAAACGTCGATGGTGGTGGTGCGCATCAAGAAGAACTCCGGTGAAAATCAAACTTCAGGCCGGGCGGGCCGGAACACGGGACCGAGTCGGGAGAGGAACGCCGGCGTCGCCCGCCGGTATCCGGCCCAGGCCGGGCCGAAGCGGGCGGCGGTTTCGCGCTCCTCCTCCACGGCCAGGCGCCAGTACAGGACAACGAGCGCTGGAAACATCGCCAGGGTGAGCAGCCTCGGCCACTGAAGCAGAACGCCGATCATGATCAACACGAAGCCGGCCTACTGCGGGTGGCGGATGGATTTGCACGGACCGGTCGTCGTCAGCCTGCCCTCGCGTTGGGCGCGATGAAGCACCGGCCAGGCGGAGATGAGCCAGAACCCGGCGCGTGAAGACCCGGCCGATCCCGGGGGAATTGGAGGTCATGCGAGGCCCCTTCCGTTCTGAACACCGTCCGCCGTCTGACGCCGCACCCGACCGATCATTACCGACGCGGAAGGCCGACGGTCGTAAGACCCGCCGGTCGCCGGCGTCAGACCCTGGGCCATCAGGTCATTGTCCGATCAAGGATCCAGTCGGGGCAAGCCGTTCATCGTCGCTCCCAACAGCGGGCCTCGACCTGCTAATTCGGCGTCTTCGCCAAGGGGCCGGGCGGCCTGGCGCCCTGTCTGCGCGGCCGGATCGAGACGCACGCCGCGGGGCCCCCGGCTGGCGCGATCGTGTCCGACGAAGCCTGGGGGGACTTCGGCGCCGGATCTCCTCTCCCGGCTCGAAGCGCGGCTGGCCCTTTGCGCACAGCCGCCGTCGCGGGCGGCTTTCCGAGGGCGTAAGCAATCCTTCCACCCGGCGTCTTCAGGATCAGCGCATCGAAACAGGCGAGCGCGTCCGGAGGCGGGATGTGAGGATTCAGGGGCGACGGTTGACGGTGCTGGTGGCCGTCGGACTCATTCTGGTCGCCGCCGGCTCCGCCGTCGCCTTCTGGCGGCTTCAGCCCGCTCCGGCGCCGGCGCAGGTCATCTACGGCAGCGGGCGGATCGAGGTCGACGAGGTGCGTGTCTCGTTTGAGCTGTCCGGCCGTCTACTGCAGAACCACGCCCTGGAAGGCGCCCCGGTTCGGGCCGGAGCCCCGCTGGCCTCGATCGACCCGTCCGACGCCCGTCTGCTCATGAATCGCGCCGCCGCCCAGCGCGCCGCCGCCGGGCAGACCGTGGCCCAGGTGAGCAGCCAGATCGATCTGGCCCGCCATCACGCCGCTTCGGCCCGGGCGGATCTGTCGCGCTATGAGGCCTTGGCGCGCGAGGGATATGTCACGGCCCAACGCCTCGACGTTGTCCGCAACGCCCATCAGGCCGCCGTGGATCAGATCAGCCTGCTCGAGGCTCGCCGGGGCGAGGCCGTCGCCCAGGCCGAGGCGGCGTCCCAGACCCTGGCCCTGGGCCGATCGCAGCTGGTCAGGACCCATATCGCCTCGCCGATATCGGGGGCGGTGCTGGAGCGTCTCGCCGAGCCCGGCGAAGTGATCGTCGCCGGCCAGCCCGTGGTGGTGCTGGCCAATCTGTCTCGGGTGAGGCTGCGCGTGTTCGTTCGGGAGCCGGACCTGGGCAAGGTCCGTCTGGGGGCTCCCGCCAAGCTGCGGGTTGACGCCTTTCCCGGCCGGGATTTCGCGGCGCGCGTGGCCCGGGTCGACGCCCAGGCCCAGTTCACCCCGCGCGACATTCACATGCAGGACGAACGGGGCCGGACCGTCTACGGGGTCACTCTGGAGGCTGAAAATCCGGACGGGCTGCTCAAGCCCGGCATGCCGGCCGACGCCTGGGTTCTGTGGGACGCCTCCGCCGGCTGGCCCGACCGTCTCGCCGTGCCGGAGTAGGGGGATGGCCGAGGCTGTCGTCGAGGCCCGCGGACTGGGGCGCCGATACGGCGCCCGCACGGTGCTGGAGAACATCGACCTCGACGTCCATGCCGGGCAGGTCTTCGGCGTGGTCGGCCCCGACGGGGCCGGCAAGTCAACCCTGCTGCAGATGCTGGCCGCCATCCTGCGCCCGAGCGCGGGGACATGCCAGGTGCTGGGGCGGGACGTCCGGCGCGACCCGGCCGGGGTGCAGGCGCGGGTCGGCTACATGTCGCAGGGCTTCTCCCTGTACGATCGCCTCACCGTCGCGGAGAATCTGGCGTTCGCGGCGGACATCCGCGACGTCACCGGACCGGACCGGGCCGTGCGCGGCGCCGAGCTGCTCCGCATGGCCGGGCTGGACCGCTTCCAGCACCGCCGCGAGGGACAACTGTCCGGCGGCATGCGCAAGAAGCTGGCCCTGTGCGCCAACCTCATGCACGAACCCCCGCTGCTCATCCTCGACGAGCCCAGCCTGGGCGTGGACCCGCTGTCGAGACGGGAGCTGTGGCGAATCCTCGACCGGGCGCGAACCGAGGGCCGGACGATCGTGTTCGCGACCTCCTACATGGACGAGGCCGACGCCTGCGACCGCGTCCTGCTTCTGCGGGA
>Ga0265296_1003399_pt1 | contig 14813 bp, 12 predicted proteins | sample MunlanPumphouse1_FD_189073 | JGI IMG/M metagenome (GOLD analysis project Ga0265296, IMG submission 189073) | Groundwater microbial communities from a municipal landfill in Southern Ontario, Canada - Pumphouse #1 | ecosystem: Environmental > Aquatic > Deep subsurface > Groundwater | place... | reverse complement strand
ATCTGTACAAAGCTCAAATCCTTTAATTATTAAAGAATCATTCCAACTCATAACCTTTCCAAACATTTCTATTGACGAATCCATAAAAGAAACCATATTGCCTTCTGTTTTACCCATTTTTTTACCAGAATTATCCTCCAACAACTTCATAGCAACTACGGATTTATTTTTACCTAATATTTGTGATGCTAAGTGACGTCCAGTAAGCATATTAAAGATTTGATCATTGCCGCCAACTTCAACGTCTACTTTCATAGCAACACTATCGTATCCATGCATAAGTGGATACATGAATTCATGAATAAAAATTGGTTTGCCTTCTTCGGTTCTTTTTATAAACATATCTCTTTTTTCCATTTGATCCACTGTTGCTTTAGAGGCTAATTCAATCACATCTTCAAATTTCATTTTTGAAAGCCATTTATAATTAAATTTAAATTGTGCTTTATTGGAACCCGTAAATTTTAAAAAAATTGACGCTTGTTTTTTATATTTTTTAAGATTATTTAAAACCTCTTTGTGAGAAAGTTGTTTTCTGGTTGCTGCTTTGTCGGTAGGATCCCCAATCATGGCCGTAAAATCTCCCATTAATAAAATAATTTCGTGTCCAAGATCTTGAAATTCCTTAAGTTTCTTTAATGGAATAGCGTGCCCCATATGTAGTGTCGGTCCAGTTGGGTCAATACCAAGATATACTCGCAATCTTTTTCCAGAGAGAAGTTTCTTTTTTAATTCTTCTTTTATAAATATATTCTCCACCCCTCTATTTAGAAGTTCATCTATTCTTTTTTCATCAACAATAACCTTCATGCTCGAATTATAACACATTTTCTGTTATGATTAAAAGAATGAAAAACGAGCATAAAAAAGTAGGAATTCCCAAAAAAATAATAATGCTAGTGGTTGGTGTTTTTATTTTACTAAGCGGAATAGCAATTATTTGGGCTTCTTCTATGAAAATCCCTGATTTTCGCTCTTTTCAAGACAGAAAAATAGTGAACTCCACTAAAATATACGATCGTACAGGAGAAATATTGTTATATGATATACACCAAGATATAAAAAAAACAGACGTGTCTTTTGATAAAATGGGAGCAAACATAAAAAATGCCACGGTGGCTATCGAGGATTCTGAATTTTATAATCATAGTGGTATAAGAATAACTTCTATCGTTCGAGCTGTTTTGTCTAATTTGTTTGATAGTGTTGGTAAAACTCAAGGTGGTTCTACTATTACTCAGCAATTAGTAAAAAATACTCTTCTCACTCAAGACAAAACTATCACTAGAAAAATAAAAGAATGGGTGTTAGCTATCAAAATAGATAGGTCAATGCCCAAAGAAAAAATTCTAGAATATTATTTGAATGAAAATCCTTATGGTGGAAATGTATATGGAATAACGGAAGCAGCTAGAACTTATTTTAATAAAGACTCACAAGGTTTAACCTTAGCTGAAGCAGCTTATCTGGCTTCTATCCCGCAAGCCCCTACTTTGCTTTCGCCTTACGGAAAAAATAAAAATAAATTAGACACCAGAAAAGATCTAGTTCTTTCTAGAATGTTAGAGTTAAAATTTATTTCTGAAGATGAATATAATATTGCTAAAAATGAAACAGTAATATTTGTTCCACAATCAACTGTCGGTATTAAGGCCCCTCATTTTGTTTTTTTTATTAAAGATTATCTTGAACAAAAATATGGAAGCGAGGTGGTGGAAGGAACCGGATTAAAAGTCTTCACTACCCTTAATTATGATTTACAAGAAAAGGGAGAACAAATAGTAAAAGAAGGTGCTCTTAAAAATGAGAAAGATTGGAATGGTAACAATGCTGGATTAGTAGCTATAGATCCAAAAACTGGACAAATTTTAACTATGGTAGGTTCTAGAGATTACTTTGATAAAACAATAGATGGTAATTACAACATTGCAACCGCCAATAGACAACCAGGATCTTCCTTTAAGCCCTTCATTTACGCTACAGCCTTCAATAAGGGTTTTACTTCCGATACAGTGTTGTTTGATCTACCTACAGAATTTCAAACAACCTGCGACGCTTATGGTAAGGTTCTCCCTGGACACAATCAAGATGATTGTTATATGCCCCAAAATTATGATGGCAACTATCGCGGGCCAATGAAACTAAGAGATGCTTTAGCTCAATCTATAAACATTCCAGCAGTGAAATTATTTTATTTAGCTGGACTTAAGAACTCATTAAAGACAGCCGAGGATATGGGTATTAGTACTTTGACTGACGTTGGTCGTTATGGCCTTACTCTTGTTATCGGGGGTGGGGAAGTTTCACTTCTCGATATGACTTCAGCTTATGGGGTTTTTGCCAATGATGGAATAAGAAATCAATATACTGGAGTTTTAAAAGTAGAAGATTCAACTGGGAAAGTTTTAGAGGAATATGCCCCTACTCCCACAGAAGTTATACCTAAAAACACTGCTTTAATTATTTCAAATATTCTTTCTGATAATATTGCTCGTACTCCAACTTTTGGTTCATCTTCTGCTCTCTTTATCCCAGGAAGAGAGGTAGCAGCAAAAACAGGTACTACAAATAGCAATAAGGATGCTTGGACTCTTGGTTATACACCTTCAATTGTAGTTGGTGTTTGGGCTGGAAATAACGACAACAAACCAATGAAAAAAGGGGGTGTGGCGGTAGCTGGTCCAATTTGGAATGGTTTTATAAACGAGGCTTTAAAAATTTTGCCAAATGAAAAATTTGAGAAACCAAATTTAGATGTTGATCCAGCAACAACTAAACCAATACTGCGTGGATATTGGCAAGGAAATGAAAATTTTTTTATAGACAAGATTTCTGGAAAACTAGCTTCAGATCTTACCCCAAAAGAAACTGTTCAAGAAAAAATAATAACCAACGTGCATTCAATTCTTTATTGGGTAGATAGAGACGACATTATGGGAACACCCTCCACAAATCCAGAAGAAGATTCCCAATTCAACCACTGGGAAATTCCTGTACGAAATTGGTGGGCACAGAATAGTGCAAAATATACAAAAACAACTCTTGCTGAAAAACCAATACAAATAGACAATATACATATTGAAGAGAATAAACCAATCATTGAAATAATTGAACCCAACACTACGTTGATTTATTCTCCAAATCAAAAAATACAGCTTAAAATTTTAAATTCCGGCCGTTTTCCCCTTCAAAAAATAGACATATTTATAAATGATACCTTTTTGGATACCATTAGTGCGCCGTTTAATTTTTTCTTCATTCCAGGGGAATTAGATAATCTAAGGTCTGAAAATGAACTAAGAATAATTTCATATGATATTATTTATAACCGAGCAGAAAATACTCAGATTTTTAATGTAAAACAATAATTAAACTATGTCTTGTGGAGTTTTTTTACCGAGCTTCTCTTGGAGTTTCAAAAAAATTTCATCTTTTTTTAATAAAATTTCATTTTTATAAATTGGTTTTATATTTAAATAAATTATATTATTTTTTATTTTTATATCTTCAGGTTTCACTTGTATTCCAACAACTTGATTCAAAACATTTATAATAGAATCCTTTTTAACTTCTTCGGACAACAAAAGCTTACTAAATTTTAGAAGTAAATCTTTAATTTCTATCATCTATTCATTGGCATTATGAGATAAGTAAATGAATTATCTGAACTACCAGAAATTACCATTGGTTTTGAAGACTGATTTAATCTAATAGATATACTGTCTGTATTTATAGACTGAAAACAATCTAAAAAATATTTATAATTAAAACCAAGAAGAGCTTCTTCCCCTTTTATGGCAGCGTCTAAATATGTTTTATTTTCTCCTACGTCGTTATTTTGGGATGATAATTCAAAAACTTTTTCTTTTGGTTTAATAGAAAGATTGATCTGATTAAACTTATCTGAAAAAATATTAGAGAGTTTTAATGCATTCAATAAGTCTTGTTTTAAAACCACCACCTCCACTTTAAAATCTTTTGGAATAATCTGACGATAATCTGGAAATATTCCATCTATTATTCGTGAGGTTAAATAAATATTATCAGAAGAAAAAGATATTTGGTTTTTATTAAAACATATTCTAACAACATCTTGCACATCCCCAAAAATCCTCAATATTTCTGGTATATTTTTAAAAGGAATAAGAATTCCGGGTATTTCTTCCATTTCTTTTATTTTAATTTTTTTCTCCGCTAGTCTAAAAGAATCCGTGGAAACAAAAACTAAATTATCATTATTGGAATAAATATAAACACTTGAAATTTCAGGTTTAATATCAGAAACAGAAGAACTATAATATACCGATTTTATACCATCTATTAATTTTTTAGACTCTATCTCAAATGTTTTTCCATCTACAGTTGGAATAGTTGGAAAATCGTCGTGTGGTTGACCTTTTAATTTTATACGATTCTTTTTTGTTTTAATTAATATATTTCCATCTTCACTTTCTAGTTGTATATTTTCGTTTTGAAAAATATTAGAAAAAATACCAGCTAAGGTTATTCCAGAAATAGCTATAATACCCTCTTTTTCAATTTTTGCCGGAATTTCAATTTCAACCCCAAGACTTAAATTTGTAGCCCTAAGTTTTAAAGATTTTCCGGAAGCAATAAAAAGAATCGAACTTAAAACTGGTAGAGTTAAGTTTTTACCTGTAATTTTTTCTACTTGTAAAATTCCATTTTTAATTTTTTCTAATTCACATTCTAATTTCATAATGTTTATATCTTTTTATATTTAATCTATTAATACTATTACGACTGTTTATATGTGTATAAATAAAATGTAGGTTGTTTTTGTATGGTTATTTTTATAATTTTTTTTGTGTTATCTCTTAATTAATTGTTAATAACTAATAATTATTTAAACATAATTCGTATTTGTTCTATTTCTTGTAATAGTTGTGGGTCATTTTTTAGATCTGCTTTTATTTTTAAATATGAGTGTATTACCGTGGTATGATCTTTGCCCCCTAATTTTTGTCCAATTAAAGGATATGATACATTAAAATCTTCTCGCAGTAAGTACATTACTATTTGTCTAGCCTTCACTATTTCTTTTCTTCTAGTTTTTTCATAAACAGAATTTTCCTCTAATGAATAATAATCACTCACTGTTTTTACCACATCTTTTATAGCTACATTCTTTTTTGGTTTTATGTTGTTTTTTAATAAGTTTTTTACTTCAGGCACCGAAAGAGGTTTATTTTTCAAGCGATATTGACAAATGATAGTATTTAGGCTTCCCTCCAACTCACGAATATTCCCCTGGATTGCTTCAGCTACATACTCTATTATTTCTTGGTCTAAATCAACGCCCAATTCTTTTGATTTTACTTTTAAAATTGCTAAACGAGATTCATATTCAGGTTCAGAGATATCCACAATCATTCCAGCTGCAAAACGAGACTTAAGTCTATCGGCTAATTCAGGAATATAATTTGGGTGTTTGTCGGAGGAAAAAATAATTTGCTTATTGTTTTCATAAAAAGTATTAAATGTGTGGAAAAGTTCTTCTTGGATTTTTTCCATTTTGCCGATGAATTGAATATCGTCTATGATTAATAGATCATATTTACGATATTTTTCTTTGAAAGAATTCGCTTTATTGCTTTGAAGTGAATTTATAAAATCAGTAGCAAATTTCTCCAAAGTTAAATAATGAACCTTTTTGTTTGGGTTTTTTTCTTTGATTGAGTTTCCCACCGCTTGAATTAAATGTGTTTTTCCAAGTCCAGTTCCCCCATAAACAAAGAATGGATTATATTTAGTTCCAGGGTTTTCTATAATTGCTTGAGAGGCGGCATAGGCGAGTTCATTAAAAGTTCCCACAATAAAGGAATCAAAACGATAACGTGGGTTTAAATTGTCATCCGGATTTATATAGAGGTCTTTTAAGGGCAATTCTTTATTTATATATATTTCATTGTTTGTTCTAGGAAGTTCTTGTTTTAGAGACTCTATTTTAGTGATAACATATTCAACAGCTCTCATGTTTTCATATGCGTCGGCTATGGTTTTAGTGATCAATTTATGGTATTTATTTTTAAGCCAATCACGAACGAATTCATTTGGTACCCCAACATAAACGATTCCAGTTTCCTCCTTTAGAATGCTAGTGTTTTTAAACCAAGTACTGAAATTAGCCTTAGAAACACCTGCCTCAATTTCTACCAGACAATTTTTCCAAAGTTGTTTTGTGTCCATTGGTAAAGATTATACTACAGTATTTTTTAATGCAATTATGAAAAACTTATTAACTATGTTGATAAACTGTTGATAATCCCGAACCAAAGCAGAGCTTGGTACGGGACAGGTGTTATATATATAAAACAACGTATTAGTATTGTTTTTTGGAAATTTTTGTTATAGAATAACAATATGTCACAAACATATCAACCTAAAAAGAGAAAAAGAGCTAAAGCCCATGGATTTTTGGTTAGATCTAAAAGCAAAACGGGCAGGAAGGTGCTCTTAAAAAGGAGAAGAAAAGGACGCGCTAAGCTTTCTGTATAAGATGCTTCCTAAAAAGAGTAAATTAGATAAGAAAACAGTAGAAAAAATCTTCAAAGAAGGCAGATTTGTTAATTCTCTCAATTTGACCTTAAAATTTTTAATTCTTCAAGAAGAAAATAGACAAATATCTTTTATTGTTCCTAAAAATGTCGCAAAACTTGCTGTCAAACGTAATTTATTGCGTAGAAAGGGGTATCTTGCATTAGAAAAATATTTTAAGAACTTCCCTGCTGGTTTTTTAGGGGTTTTTATTTTTAAAAAGTATCAAGACGATATTTTAGTATTAGAAAATGAGATTAAGAATATATTTAGTAAAATTAATTAATTTTTACCAAAAATATATTTCTCTTTTTAAAAAAAGAAGCTGTGTTTTTTATCCTACTTGTTCCGAATATACAAAAGAAGCCATAAAAAAATACGGCATTTTAAAAGGATTTTTTTTGGGTCTTCGGCGTATTCTCCGTTGTCACCCTTGGCAAAAAAATCATATAGATTTATTAAAATAAAAAATCAAAAAACAATACTTTTTTGCGGCTCGCACTCCAACCTGAATGTGGTAACTGAATCTAATATTGCGTATGCCGAAAAAAGTACTGTTTTTTAATTTTTGCAAAAAACTTCACTACAGGGTAGAATGAAACAATGACATATCTTTGGGATACTTTTTTATATGGACCCCTTCTAAACGCTTTGGCTTTTTTGGTTTCTATTGTACCAGGCGGAGATGTTGGTATTGCTGTTATTATTCTCACTCTCATCGTCAAAACAATACTATTTCCCCTCTCTCAGCGTTCCATTGAAAGCCAAATTAAGATGAATTTACTTGCTCCAGAGCTCAAAAAAATAAAAGACAGTGGCGCTAGTAAAGAAGAACAAGCTAAACAAACTTTTGAACTTTATAAACACCACAAAACTAACCCTTTCTCTGGGTGTCTTTTAGTTTTGATTCAAATCCCTGTTATTTTTGCTTTGTATTATGTTTTTTTGAAGGGGATAGATTTTAAAGCGGTCACACTTTATCCTTTTGTTCATGCTCCAGAAAACATAAATATGCTTTTCTTGGGCATTCTTGATATTAGTCAGAAAAAAATAATAATTTTAGCTATTCTGGCTGGTTTGTCCCAATATTTCCAAGCATACCTTATGCCGAAGCCAGTTGTTTCTGACAAATTCCCTACGTCTTTTCAAGAAAATTTTGCCAAAAGTATGCAAACTCAAATGAAATACGTTTTTCCTTTTGTAGTTGCTTTTATCGCTTACAGTGTCTCTGGGGCGGTTGCATTATATTGGATTACCAGTAATATATTTGCCATAGGACAACAACTTTATGCGAATAAAAAGAAAAAATTGGCGCTTGAAGCAGTTGGCTAAGGATATGAATCCCGAACGAAATCGCGGACGCATAGAATAAACAAAATTATGAAAATGATAAAAGATATTATAAATAACAAAGAGGACAACGAAGCGTAAGTGTACGCGTCCTATTTCGTACGGGATGAATAAATCTGAAATGCAGAATTTAATAAAAGAACTTATTGAAAAAACTACCATTTCTGTTAGTAAAATTTCTACCGACGAAGATAAGCCAAGTTCTTTTAAATCAGATGGGGACAAAACTACTTGGTTTTCAGTAGAAGTAAGCCAACCTCATTTTTTTTGGGAACATGGAGGTGAAGCACTTTTTGCCATAAATCATCTTGCTCGTAGGATGATTGAAACTAAAACCACCCCTACACCAGGTGAAGGGGATTCCCCTTCACCTGGTGTAGGGAGAGGGGCAACAAAACAAGAGGGTTTAGGGATTTTGATTGATATTAATGGTTTTCAAAAAAAACGGGTAGAAAATATTCACGCCATAGCACACATGATGGCCGAGAGAGCTCGCTATTTTAAATCAAGTATAGAAGTTGATCCTATGTCGGCTTTTGATCGTAGAATAGTGCATGAGTTTTTGGCGGATGCCACCGATTTAAAAACAGAATCACAAGGCGAGGGGCTTTCTCGTAGAGTAGTTATAAAATATATTGGGTCTATATAAAATAAAAACTCAGAAAATAAAGTTTTTAAAAAGTTTTTAAGGGGTTTGGCGAGCGACGGCGAGCCAATTTCAGGGATTTTTTAAGCTTCAAAAAATCCGTACCGACAAAAATTTTGTTTTTGAGTTTTTATCTTAAATTCAATTCCCAAAGATAAGAATCTTTTTTATTTACAAAAAATAGATAATTTTGACCCTCATCCAAGGTAAGTTTTATACCATCTACCTCTTCCCCACTTATAGAGACGAGATCTAAAATCATAGCTGTATTTCCGCTTATGGCATCAATTTTCCATATTTCGTCTGAGAAAGAAACTTCTCCTTGATACCAAGAATCCGGATGTTGAGCCCGATCAATGAATTTTGGCACAGCGCAATAGATAATATCACTAACTGTCCCCCAGACGCATTTTTCCGGTAAAGTGTTTACTCCAATCGAAATGGAATTGCCGGTGCCGATATTAAAAATACTTAAAGATAAATTGTTATCACCATAAAGCACCATTTTCCCATCAGGACTAGTGAGAGTGGTTAAGCCATTAATACCACCCAGAATTTTATTGAAATCCTTTTTATCTGGATTAATGGCATACATAAATCCGGGAACATTTGCCGAAGGTTTGGTTGTTACCGTGATCATTTTACTATTGGGCCAAAAAGATAACCATTCTGTAAAAGGAGAATCCAACACTTGAACTTTTGTATTAGTTGATAGAGTAAGAGTTATACCTACCGCACTATCTGCTATATTAAATAAATAAAATATTTTTGAAGCATCGGGTGCTACACTTATATCAGAAACATTTTCTGGCAAAAAAGAACCTTTTACTTCACTTGCCGCTATTAAATCCACTCCGAGAGATTCTTTTGGTACAGCTCCCACAAAAGTTTCTATAGTTTTATTGCCTGCCTGTCCGGTAGGCAGGTCTGTTTTTAGATATCTCATAACTACAGAATTTCCTTCGTTTCCGAAGAATGCCTCATATACTTTTGGTATCACAGTAGAAGAAAATCTGCGTTCGTCTATTCTATCGGCAAAAGTTTGATAAATATTTCCTGTGGCTTTATTTACATATCTTAAAGCTGACGCAAATTCACTCGGAGATGTGATTAGACCCCCTCCTTTCTCCTCCCCCTTACTAAGGGGGAGGTTGGGTAGGGGTGTTTCTGTCGTCTGATTTGAGTTTGTTACATCTTTATACCTCTCCTTCATATATACCCCATAACCGGCTATTGGAAAAGTGGAAATCTTTTTTAATTTTATATTTTGAGTTTCGTCCGAAGTGGGTACAAACCCAGAAACATCTACCGGTTGGTTTATGTCTGTGGGGGTGGTGGTTTTACTTTTACCGAACGGCATAAAATCTGCCAGAAAATTTACAGTATCCGAAACCACCCCGGGACTTTTTGGTTGGTAAAAATAGAAGAAGCCAAAAACCACAGCCACTATGATTATCAGAACTATAACTATTAAAATAAAATTTCTTTTTGACATAAAATTAATTTTTAATTATCTTCCATCTATTGACCAATGCCATTGTTCTTGTTTTAAATTTTGTAATCCATAACTACCAGCGTTTGCTTTGAGCCAAATGAAACAAGCATTTGTATTATTCTGAATTAAAACTCCATCACATTTAAAATCAATAGCTAATCCGTTTTCATGTCTTGATGTGCCGGGAATCGCGGTTAGTGGATTACATTTCGCATTTACATTATATATGTTTGAACTACCACCACAGTTATTTGATCTTAATGTTTCTTGTCTTTGCTTTGACCTAAATGCTCCTCCTGTTAGTTTATACCCTTTTTGCCAGGCCGTGTTAACCATTGCTTGAACTTTACTGGAAATTGTTTTACAAAGATAAAAAGTTCCACCATTTGTCGTAGGTGTTGCAATTATTCCCTCTTTACAACCACCAGTTACAGAACCACTTGTTACAGAATCATCTTGTGTTTGTGCTGTCGCTACTGTTTCAGTTTCATCCATTATAGTTATCGTTGCTTGTGGTAATTTATCTAAACAAGCGCTAAGTAGTTGGGGATTTATGGTATTTAAAATTAGATAGGCACCGAGGGCTAGAAGGAGTCCCAATACTGCATGGGTGATTTGTTCCTTACCGGCTTCTTTGGAAGAAATAAGGTCGCTGGTCATATATTCTATTCCTCCCATCACAATCATTACCATAGCCAACACCCCGGCGATACCAAGAACCAATTTGATTATGATATTTAAATAATTTCCGAAAGCACATTTTTGTTTTGTGTCGATTGGTCGGTCGGTCGGTTGGCCCTTTTCATCTAAACCAAGTCCAGGCAACGGAGCAAGAGGGGTATAAGTTGTGTCAGTATCAGTTACACAGGCTGTTTTGTCCGCGTTTAATTTTTGTGGTGGGTCACATTTTAATGGCTGTACTGGTACAGCGACATTGACATCAATACTTCCCAAGTCGCCAGTTATTCCATCAAGGAACAAGGCACTTTTGTCTGTAAGTTTTTTTTGAAGATAGTTATTGTAATCTTTTTTAAATCCGAGAATAGCATTTATATGAAATTGTCCTCCAGTAGAAATTGTAAAAACAACAGAACAAGACTGTTCTCCTTTTGTAACATTATCCAAATCACAGACCGAACTATTAGAAACAGTATATTTACCAGACGACGTTGAAGAAAAAATTACCACCAGGTTTTCATTTAAAATTCTTGAATCTGTCACACCTGTTAGAGTGGCTGTTATTTTAGTTGTTTCTCCGGGCTTGATACTCGCTGGATCGGCAGACAGCTTTAGCACTTCTTGTGCAGCAAAACTTTGGCTGAGCGGCACAAGCAACCCAAACAAAAACATTGTTAGAAATGTGAGGGTTGCTATTCTTTTGATCGTATTTGATTTCATCTTATTTTAAAAACTAACACTTAATTGTTTTGTCATAGTCTGGAAAAGCGTATTAACATTATTAATGTCAATTTTAATTGTAGCGCTTCCGGATTGTCCTTCTTCTGGTTTAATAGATAATATATTTTTAGGGTCCGGGGTTGATATTTTTTCTCCATTTAAAAACCAATCAAAAGTAAGTTCTGACGCATTTATATTTTTTGGTGAAAAGAAATAAGGTTCCACATTCAAAGTTTTTCCATCTGAATTTATAGTAAATCCATTATTCAAAGCTGTTTCCCATCGGACACCAAGGATTGGGTCATTTTCGTAAAAAAGTATTTTAGGATTTACTGTATTCAAGATTATTCTTTCAGAAGCATTAGTACCTCCGGAAATATCAGACACTTTTACTTCTACAGTATTGTCTCTATCTAAATAACTATTTTGAAAGATGAAAAAACTTTTGCCCCAACCCGAAGAGTTGGATTGAACATTACCGTCCTTTTTCCAAGTGTAAGATAAATTATTTATATTTACTTTTCCGTTTTGATTTATCAGATTTGGTATAGCTACTATTTTAAATTGTCCCTGACTAGGGGCCAGCGCTTTTCCTTTATAAAAAGGTGGGACATAGGCATCATAAGCTTCCCAAAGCATATCTACGTTAGCTGGGATCAAGGTGATTATTTTTGAAATACTTTGCCCATCAATAGTGTCTATCATAGCGGATAAGGTAGTATTTACCCCTACTTCCCCTGTTTTGAAGGAAAAAGCTTTTTTCCCAACCCCTCCACTCATTTCTTGATTATTCACTGACCAAGTAATATTTGCCTTGTCTAGATTAATGGAATGACTACTTAAAATAGCGCTTACGTTTTGATTTGGATTAGGGTATTGAGGTGAAACACTTAAAACAATATCTGTATCGCGTATCTGGGCATTAGCAAAAAACCCCGCCGAAGCAACAAAGAGTATCAATATTAATATTATGTATTTCTTTTGCATCATTTTAATTATATCATTTTCCTTCTGTTTCTATCCTCTCTAAATCTTGTTTTGCTTTTTTGATTGATAATATTTGAGATGGATCAGAAGTAATAATTTGGTCCTCGGTATATGAAGAAATGGTTTTGATAGCGACATGTTTCAATCCGGCGAAAAAGATTCCTTCCCCTACCCCAGATTCTAGAAGTAGATATTTTTCTTCATCAGTGAGATTAAATGTTTTTTGCAGGACATCGATGGTAGTTGGTGATTGTTTTAACAAAAGTTGAATGGAAGAGTTGGTAACAATTGGCACACCATATGGAGATTTCATAAAATCTGCCGCGTCTTGAGTAATAGTGGAAAGACCTAGGAAGTATTTTCTACCTCGTTTAGCGATTGAATACAAAAATGATGCTGTGTCTTCAGATTTCATCATCCACCAAGCTTCATCTACAACTAAAAGTCGTTTTTTCAAATTCTTACGAATAGTTATCCAAATATAATGCATCACGATATACATAGCGACTGGTTTTAGTTCATCTTCCATATCACGGATAGAAAATACTACGAATTTTTTATTGATATCCACATTGGATGGCCTGTTAAGGAAAGTAGACCAAGAACCTTTAGTGTATTTAACTAATCTTTGTATGACCGAATCACTTCCGTCCATTCCCCCCAAGACCATTTCAAAATCCGAAAGAAGTGGTGGTTCAATGTTTGAAAAATCTGATTCAGGGGTAATGTCTTTCATGGCATAAGTTTCCGCTATAGCACGATCTACCATCGAATCTTCTTCTGGGGTAAGCCCGCCCAACATTAATCTAAAAAGTCCCACTAGATTTATTATATTTGACCTCAAAACATCTTCGGCGGATTCATCTTCGCGTGGGATTGGTAAATCAAAAGGATTAATGTGGTGGTCAGAAGAAAGAGAAATATTAAAATATCGTCCTCCTACTGCTTCAGACAAATATTCATATTCTCGTTCTGGGTCTATCACAATAATATCTATATCAAACATCAAAGATCTTAAAATTTCCAATTTTGTGGCATAACTTTTCCCGGCGCCAGACTTAGCGAAAGTTACAGAGTTGTAATTTTCTAGTGAAAATCTGTCAAAAATCACCAAACTTGAATTATGTCTATTCACTCCATAAAGTATTCCCATTTCGGAAGTTAAGTCAAAAGAAATAAATGGGAAAATACTAGAGAGGGGTTCTGAATTTAATTTTTGGTGGATATTTAGTAGGTCGTTTCCTAACGGCATGACACTTTTGAAACCTTCTTCTTGTTGGAAAAGAGCCGGCTTGATATAAATCATTTTTGATTCAAGTAAGGACTTTACTTCATTTTCCACTTTGTAAAGTTCTAACTCATTGTCGGCGTAAACTGTGATATAAACACTAACATCAAACATTTTTTGTTGCGCCTGAATTAAATTATCACGAAGTCCTTCCAAATCTTGATAGGCAGTGTCAAGCATCGGGTCGCGAACCATTCCTTTTCCTTCGCGCACATTGATTTGGCTTTGAACTTCAGCTACTTTTTTCTGAAACTGTCTTAAAGCGAGAGATGTATCCACTGGATGAATGAAAATTGAAACATCAAAAACTTTGTCCAAATTAATGATCGGTGAAAACCAGTTGTCGCTTAAAAATCTTGGGTAGGAAATTATGAAAAAAGTACGAGCTATTTTATCACCCAAATTTATAGATTTAGATTCTATCTTTAGAGCTGACGGGGCAACGATGTCTTGTAGTTCTAGTTTAGCTGATTCATAAATTTCTTCTGGCAGAACCGCTAAAACCGAAGCTTTTGCTCCTTTTGTTTCGTCTGTATTCTTTTTTCCTAATAATTTATCAAAAATTGACATAATATTATTATTCTAATTCTATTTTCCCTTCTAATTCTCCCGGATTGAAAACTTTATAAAATACTTCTACCACTTCTTCTGTTCCCAACTGAGCTGACTTTATTCCACAGCGGGAAAGTCCTTGCTGAATGACACTTACTCTTTCTTCAAGTTGGGACCTTTTCTCTTCAAAGTCCAATTGGTTTTTTATTTCTTCTTCTTTTTTATTTCTTTTTGAAAATAATTTTCCCAGAAATCCAGCTTCTGGTTTCAAGCTCATGTGGGTGTAGGGAACTACTACAAAAAAGTTTTTGGTCATAATACTCACCGATTCAGTGAAGTTTTTGATGAATTCTATATACTCTTTGGTTTGCAATTTAAGCAACGGCTCGCTTTGTACTTTCATGCGATTTTCTAAAAGTAAAAGATAAGGTCGAATATCTAATTTTCTTGATTGCACCGATATTTGTACAGAAAAATCTAGAGTATTTAAAAAGTTTTGAAATTGTAATATTGTGGCTCGTTGTTCATCGTCTGATTTT
>Ga0265296_1003397_pt1 | contig 14821 bp, 12 predicted proteins | sample MunlanPumphouse1_FD_189073 | JGI IMG/M metagenome (GOLD analysis project Ga0265296, IMG submission 189073) | Groundwater microbial communities from a municipal landfill in Southern Ontario, Canada - Pumphouse #1 | ecosystem: Environmental > Aquatic > Deep subsurface > Groundwater | place... | reverse complement strand
TGGAAGGCGAAGACGAAAGCGACGACGCGCCATCGGGCAAGGGCGGCAACTTCCTCTACACCATCATCCAGATCGCGATCATCGATATCGTCTTCTCGCTGGACTCGGTGATCACCGCCGTCGGCATGGTTTCCCACGTTCCGGTCATGGTCGCGGCGATCGTCGTGGCAGTGCTGGTGATGATGCTGGCCTCGGGCAAGATCAGCGAATTCATCGACAAGCACCCGTCGCTGAAAATGCTCGCCCTGTCCTTCCTGCTGGTGGTCGGTACCGTGCTGATCGCCGAATCGTTCGACGTGCACGTGCCAAAAGGCTACGTCTACTTCGCCATGGCGTTCTCGCTGGCGGTTGAGGCTATCAACATCAAACTGCGCGGCGCGATGGCCAAGAAGAGACAGCAGCAGGATCCGGTGAAACTGCGCAAGGATGTGCCGGGCCAGTAACCCGGTAGTCCAGCGGCAACACAAAACCTGTGGGAGCTGGCTTGCCAGCGATAGCGTACGGTCAGCGACTTTAATGTTTGCTGACCTGACGCCATCACTGGCAACCCAGGCTCCCACAGGTTTTTGTGTTTATGCAGGGGGAACGAGGTTGTCGAGAGCGCGGTCGGCGGCTTGTTTGAGTCTTTGCGCTTCGAGGTCGGGGTGAGGAAGATCGGTGACCAGTGGATCTGGCGTTATCTTTTTCATGTTCAGCTGCTCCATAGAATGAAGCCACTGCCGTTCTCTACTAAAAGAAGGGAGGCGGCTGAACGCAGGTTAGTAGACCGGGGAGCTAGCTTTCCGGCGCACCCGAAGGTGCCCTGCGCACAACCACCATCAGGATCAGGCATAACCTGACGCATCGATGCTTGCGCACAATAACTAGCAACCCGGGCTACTAATCCCGACCACTGATGAGCAGTGGCCAGCAAAACGATAGAGACCAGCCCCAAAGCGCGGCGTGTACGTAAACACGCTGCGAAATCCATGTTTATCCTCTCTTGGATCAGACACACAACCTGTGGGAGCGAGCCTGCTCGCGAAGGCGTCACATCGGTCGAAAAAAGAGGCTGTCTGACGCACCGCTTTCGCGAGCAGGCTCGCTCCCACAGAGGCATATCGCATCCATTCGAAACGGGCCGAAAAGGTTGACTCACCGACCTTCGCTCGTTAGCGTCCCCGCTCGCCTCAACGACAAACAAGGAACGTTCATGTCTGGAAAACCCGCCGCGCGCGTCACGGACCCGACCACTTGCCCGATTCCCGGTCACGGCACCAACCCGATTGCCAGTGGTTCGGGCGATGTCTTCTTCAACGGCCTCGCCGCCGCTCGCCTCGGCGACACCTGCACCTGCGGCCAAGCGCTGAATGGCGCCTTCTCCGCCACGGTGTTCATCAACGGCAAAAACGCCATGACCCTCGACAGCACGGCCAGCCACGGCGGCGTCGTGGTCGGCGGTTCCGGTAATGTGATCATCGGCAGCTCGCACACCCCTGCTCCGTTCGTTCCACCGTTACCAATCATCGGCCAGTCCTTGGTCGAATTCAAAGCGGTCAGCGCCGGTAACGGTGAGCCCATCGCCGAACAAGGCTACGAAATCGAAACCGCCGAAGGCCGTATCGTCAAAGGCCTGACCAATGCGCAGGGAATGACGCAGAGCGTCACGACCCTGCAGCCCGATCTCGCCGTCGTTCGCTGGACAGCCTGAGCTTCAAGGAAGAAACAATGACCGGACAATGCATCGCTCCAGACGACCTGGACATGAAAAAACTTTGGGACAGCACCTGTGAGCTGCCCGCTTGTAAACGGGAAACCAGCACCGCCGGCCCCAACCCGAAAACCCGCGTAGAAGTCCCGCTGCTGACCTGCAACTGCCTGTGGCGCCGCTTCCAGAAAGAAGCCGAAGACTGGGTCGCGCCCGGCGGCGTCCTCATCGCCGACCCCCAGGCCCGCAACCGCAAGATCAACGCTGCTTACGCGCAATTGTGGCTGGCGGATAACCGCTTTCAGTGGGCAGGGTTGGCGGCGTTTGCTTCGAAGCAGGTGGGGTGTGGGCTGATCCACGCCACCAAACTGCAAACCGCCATCGCTGCACAGAAAGCGGCACAGGAAAAGCTGCGAACCGCACCATCGGAAACTCTGTTCGAAGGCTTTGGGTTCAAGTTCAGCAAGACCAATCCCGAGGCAGAGCAGGAGCTGGCCAAGGCTCGGGCAGCCAATCCGATGCCGACGGAGGACATCACCTTCGGCGACAACCCACGTTCAGTGGTTCAGCAGCAACTGGACTATGTGTATGAGATGTTGGCGCTGGGTAATACGTCGCTGTTTCTCGACGTTTATCCGTTGCACCGGTTTTTTATGGTGCGGGGGTACAAGGAAATGGAGAAGTGTTTGAGAAGCCGGCGTGGCATTGAGAAGGATGTAATGTGGCCGATTGCTGAGAAGGTAGAGTTTGGCCGTGATAATCCTGAGATTTACGCGACCTTCAAAGCCATTGATCAAGGGAACATTTCAGGTAGCGTTGAACAAATGGCGCTCCATGAACAAGTCAACATCCTTCAGCCGGCGATGTACGACGAAACCCACTTTGCCCTGTTGATGCGAGGCACACATGGCGGTGACGTGATTTCTGTTGTGACCGGATTGTTGCCAGGTGCTGCCGAGGAGATCCAGCTTACTCTCGCTAGCCAATGTAAAGCGCCCGACAGTCGAAAAGTCGCGTTTGGCAGCAATCCGCTGGCTAACCTTGCCGATAAGGATCAGCGAATGGAGTTCGTACTGCGCGCTGCCACTCAATTTAACGAACTGCTTAAACAGCCGTCCTCTCGCGCAAAACTTGAGCAATCTATCCGAGAAATTGCAGCTGGCGGGGGGGTTAAGTGATTCATAGACGCAGTTTCTACGTTGCTGCTGCCGCCGTATTGGGAGCTATCGCGCTAACCTTGTATTTCGGAAGAGGTCCGCAACAAATTTCTTTCCACATTGGAAAAACATATGACGATGTCGTGCGCGACTCATCATTTCCTGTGACGGATAAAACTGCCATCTATCCCGGTGATCCACCTCACCCAAGTTCGACTTGGATCAGTAGCCCAGTGGTCATCACATTCGATGACGAACAACACGGGTTCACGTTGCCCGTTACAAAATTCGGTGCGATTGGCTGGTCTGATTTCAAAGCGATCACCCTTTCTACCTCACCAATGCTGGAAACGTTACCTTTCGAGCAAGCAGTGAATCTGCTGGGAATGCTGCAGCAGACGTTCAAAAAGGCAGGCTGGTCGCCAGAAGCTGTTGAAGGGAATGATTGGCTCAAGACTGAAACTCAAGAAGACAAGGTGCGCCTTCAAGCCAAACTTTTTGACCAGTTGGACGGTGTCATTCTGTTGATTCCGCATAAGTACAGCCTGTTCCTCCACATCAAATGCTACGCACGTTGCGACGAACGAAATCCTGATACGGCCAAATATTTGATTGATGTGGGTTTTGGTGAAGATCACTTCAGTGATTGACCGTTTTCAATCGTCTCAGAGGAAGTCGACGGCTTTGGCAGGTAAGCATTGGCTGTCGATGGGCGCCGCTACGATTTTGCTGGGTGGTGTCATGGCGTGGCCATGGGGCGCCACGACCCTATGCGTTCATATCGGAAAACCTTACGAACAGGTGATCAAAGACTCAACCTTCTCGGTTGAAGACAAAACGGCAATCTATCCTGGTGATCCCCATGACCCGACGGATCCCCCTCGTCCCGGCTCTACATGGATCAGCAGCCCGACGATCATTGAGTTCGACGACCCCGTTCATGGTTTCAAACTTCCCCCGACCGTGTTCGGTGCTGTTACTTATGCGAGTCAGAAAGTCTCGACACTGACGACATCGCCGATGACAGAAACCTTGCCGTTTGCAGAAGCTCTGGATCGATTGATTGCTACGCAAAATATCCTCAAATCGCGGGGGTGGAAGATTGAGCCTTTGGAAGACAATGACTGGTTCAACGTTGACTCCGCTGCCACGCGCGGGCGACTACAGGCCAAACTCTTCGATCAACCTGTGGGCATTGATTTGTACGTACCGGGAAAGTACAGCTTACTGCTCTTGATCAAGTGCTACGCAAGCTGTGACAGGGAAGATCCGAGGACTGCAAAATATTTGATTGATATTAGTGTGGGTCGGGATCGAAGCGGGGCATGAAAAGTCGCCACAAGCTGATCCTGCACGGTCAAACCCGTAGGAGTGAGCCTGCTCGCGATAGCGGTCTCTCAGACAGCGATGATGTTGAAGCTGATGACCCTATCGCGAGCAGGCTCACTCCTACAGGTATCTGTGTCGGTTTCAGCGATGTGAGTGAACCTGTTTTCATGACACTTTTGTTTCAATCCACGCTTTAGCTGTGCAATGCTGGCGCCGAGACCGTTCGCCAACTACAGCTTAAGTATCAAGAACGTAGAAACCGCGCGGTGCCGTCCATTTGCCCCTCTGGGGCGCTGCTACTACAGGGGGTCTGCATGCTCACCCTGCTCAATCTGTTGTCCGCCGTCGCCCTGTTGATCTGGGGCACGCACATCGTCCGAACCGGCATCCTGCGGGTTTATGGCACCAATCTGCGACATGTCATCGGCCAGAACATGTCGAAGAAATGGCTGGCGTTCATCGCCGGTATTCTCGTCACTGCCATGGTGCAGAGCAGCAACGCCACGGCGATGCTGGTCACTTCGTTTGTCGGTCAGGGCCTGATGGCGCTGACCCCGGCGCTGGCGACCATGCTGGGCGCCGATGTCGGTACCGCGTTGATGGCGCGGGTGCTGACCCTCGATCTGTCGTGGCTGTCGCCGCTGCTGATTTTCCTCGGGGTGGTTTTCTTTCTGTCGCGCAAACAGACGCGGCTCGGGCAGATGGGCCGGGTGTCGATTGGTCTCGGGCTGATCATTCTCGCCCTGCAATTGATCGTCGAGGCCGCCGCGCCGATTACTCACGCGCAGGGGGTGAAGGTGATTTTTGCCTCGCTGACCGGCGACATTCTTCTCGACGCCCTGGTCGGCGCGCTGTTCGCGATGATTTCCTACTCCAGCCTCGCCGCCGTGCTGCTCACCGCTACATTGGCCGGTGCTGCGGTGATCAGCCTGCCGGTGGCGATCGGTCTGGTGATCGGCGCCAACATCGGCAGCGGCATCCTTGCCTTCATGAGCACCAGCATGCAGAACGCCGCCGGCCGCCAGGTTGCGCTGGGCAGTCTGTTGTACAAATTGATCGGTTTGCTGCTGATCATCCCGGTGCTCGATCCGCTGGTGCACTGGATCGATAGCCTTGATTTCAGCCCGCAGGAAATGGTCATCGGCTTCCACCTGCTCTACAACACCGCGCGCTGCCTGATCCTGCTGCCCAGCGTCGGGCCGATGGCGCGGCTTTGTGCGTGGCTGTTGCCGGAGCGGCCGGAGGTCAACGGCGCCGCCAAGCCGCGCCATCTCGACCCGACCGCACTGGTCACGCCGAGCCTGGCGCTGGCCAATGCCGCGCGGGAAACCCTGCGCATGGGCGATCTGCTCGACAACATGCTCGATGCGTCCCTCGATGTGCTGCGCGGCAAGCAGACTGCCGTCACTCAGGAAATGCGCCGCCTGACGGACGACGTCGAGGCGCTGTACAGCGCGATCAAGCTGTATTTGGCGCAGATGCCTCGCGAGGATCTCGGCGAGCACGACAGTCGGCGCTGGGCCGAGATCATCGAGCTGGCGATCAACCTGAAACTCGCCGCTGACCTGATCGAGCGCATGCTGCGCAAGATCCAGCAGCAGAAGACCTCGCAACGGCGTTCGTTTTCCGAAGAAGGCCTGGAAGATCTTGCCGGGCTGCAACAGCAACTGATCGCCAACTTGCGTCTGGGCCTGTCGGTGTTTCTCAGCGGCGACCGCGAGAGCGCGCGGCAGTTGTTACGGGAGAAACGCCGCTTTCGTGCGCAGGAACGGCGTCTGGCCCATGCGCATGTCAGCCGTTTGCAGCGCAAGATCGTGCAGAGCCTGGAGACCAGCTCGCTGCATCTGGAGTTGATCGCCGACATGAAACGGCTCAATTCGCTGTTCTGCAGCAGCGCCTATGTGGTGCTGGAAACGGCGGACACCGGCGCGCTGGCGGTGGATGACATGGCCGACATTACGCATTCGCCTTGAACGTCTGGGGCTGGGGCCAGTCAGTTACAGTGGTTCAGCCTTGAGACCGTCATCGCTGGCAAGCCAGCTCCCACAGGGTTTTGTAAGCGCCGCAGATCCTTGTCGGAGCTGGCTTGCCAGCGATGGGGCCCTTGCTGACGACACGGATCTCCAAATCAGCCGTATGGAAGCCTGTTATGCGTTGCCTGTTGTTCGCCTGTCTGTTGCTCGGTTCCCTGCCCGTCTTTGCCCTGGATCGTTTTCAGGTCGAAGGCTATGCGTTGCCCAATGGTTTGCAGCTGATGCTCAAACCCGGCACCGAGCGTGGGCATGTGGCGATCCGGCTGGTGGTCGGCGTCGGCCTCGATGACTTCGACTGCGACGAAAAAGAGCTGCCGCATTTGCTCGAACACCTGCTATTCAGCGGTATCGACGCCACTGGCGAAGGTGGTCTGGAAGAGCGCATGCAGGCGCTGGGCGGGGACTGGAACGCGTTCACCAGCAACGCCGACACCACGTTCGTCATCGAGGCCCCGGCGAAAAACCAGCGCAAGGTGCTCGACCTGCTGCTCGCGCTGCTGACCCAGACACGCATCGACGACAACGCAATCAACGCGGCGAAACGGGTGGTCGAGCGTGAAGACGGCGGGCATTACACCAGGCTGCAACGTTTCCTCGACCGTCAGGACCTCGGTCATACCGCGAGCAATCAACTGGCTGTCGAGCTGGGACTGAAATGCCCGCAGCGTGCCGAAGTCGGCCATCTGACCCAAGAGCAATTGGAGAAGGTGCGCAAGGCCTGGTACGCGCCGAACAACATGACCCTGATCGTTGTCGGCGAACTCGACAAACTGCTGCCAGCCTATCTCGAGCGTACCTGGGGTGAGCTGGAGCCGGTCGAGCCTACCGAACACCGCGCGCTGCCGAACATCCGCACCAGCGCCGCCCATGAACGCACCCTTACCCGTGGCTTTATCGGCGACAGCGCCAAGCTGCACTGGCTGGTGCCGGAACCGGTGCTCGACGATCAGTACGACCAGACGTTCGACATTCTCAAGGATTACCTCGACTGGGCGCTGTACCGGCAGATTCGTCTCAACCATGGCTTGTCGTACGGGCCGTGGGCCGAGCGCGAAGTGTTCGGCGGTGTCGGCTTCATGAGCCTCAACGCTGACCTGGATCGCGATGACGTCGACGAAGCCATTCAAGTGCTGGAAGACCTCAAAGCCGACCTGCTGAAAAACGGCCTCGACCCGAGCACTTTCGCCCGCATCAAACAAGCCGCCATTGCTCACCAAGCCTGGGCCGTGCAGGGCAACAGCGCGCTGGCGGACTATTACTGGAGTGCGCTGGCCGACTATCAGGATGGCCGCTTTGCCAATCCCGCGCGGGAGCTGCATGGGGTGACGCTGGAAGCGGCGAACAAGGCGATGCGCGAGCTGTTGCTGCAGCCGGGGTATATCCGGATCGAGAAGCCTTTGATCAGTGATGATCAGGTGTTGTGGCTGGTCGCTGGTGGAATCGGGTTGTTGCTGCTGATCGTGATCGGCTGGCGCCTGCATCGCCGCCACAAAATTGCTGGAAGCCATTAATCCTCTGGTGAGTGAGCACTTGTGGCGAGGGGATTTATCCCCGATGGGCTGCGCAGCAGCTCCAATAAGGGCAGCTCGGTATATCCAGACAAAATTCGCTTGCAGGATCTACGACGGCGGCGCCGCCGATCGGGGATAAATCCCCTCGCCACAGGGGGCATGCGGCGTTAACCTTTCCGGGATTTTCCCCATATCGTCGTGAACCGCCAAAATGCCAAAACTGACCCTCCTTATCCAGCGCCTTCTCGAGCTGATGAAGCGCTACCCCGGGTTGATCGCGGCGGGTGGTTTCATTTCCGGGGTCGGCAGTTTCATCCTCGTCGATCGCCAACAGGGGCTGGCCAGCTGGATCACGGTGATCATGCTGCTCAGCTGGATCTGGCTGATGCTGGAAAACACCCTGACCGGGCTGTTCACACGGATTTTCAAGCGCGAGATTCCCCAGCCGCTGCTGCGCTACGCGACGCAGATGATCCATCAGGAAAGCCTGTTTTTCGTTCTGCCATTCTTCTTCATCACCACCACGTGGAACAGCGGCCAGTTTGTCTTCACGGGGCTGCTCAGCGTTGCTGCACTGATCTCCATCGTCGATCCGCTGTACTACAAATGGCTGGCGCCACGGCGCTGGGCGTTTCTCGCGCTGCACACCCTGACCCTGTTCGCCGCCCTGCTCACCGCGCTGCCGGTGATCATGCACCTGACCACCGCGCAGAGTTTCAAATGGGCGCTGGGGATTGCCGTGCTGCTGTCGTTCCCGAGCCTGGCATCGATCTTCCCGATCCGCACGGTGCGCAACGCCCTGGCGATTCTGTTCATTACCTTCGGCATCGGCGGCGTCGGTTGGGCGCTGCGTTCGTGGGTGCCACCGGCAACGCTGTGGATGACCGACGTAGCGATCAGCACGCAGTTGCAGGATCGCACCCCCGGCGCCAGTCTCGATACCGTCAGCGCCGAGCAGATCCGCAGCGGCGGGCTCTACGCCTACACTGCGATCAACGCGCCGCGCGGCCTCGACGAGCGGATTTATCACGTGTGGACCTTCAACGGCAAAGAGGTCGACCGCATCGCCCTCGACATCCATGGCGGGCGCAAGGAAGGCTACCGGGCGTGGACGCACAAGCAGAACTTCCCCGGCAACCCGGCGGGCAAATGGCAGGTGCGGGTGCTGACAGAGGACGGGCAGTTGATCGGCGTGCTGCGTTTCGCAATTACCGACAGCACACCGGCCAAAGAAAAGTAATCCGGTTCGTGCTATTACGTAGGATCTCGTAACGGCCGTACAAGCACGGAGCTTATGACCAGCAGCCCAACCCCCGGCAGTGCCCACCTGGACACCGCGCTCAGCCCTGCCCGTCTGCGGGTCAGCGGCGACTGGACGCTCGCCCACTACACCGCGCTCAAGCATCTGAGCGAAAAGCTCCGCGGCCAGTACGACGCCAACACTTCCATCGATCTGAACGGCCTCGGTGCCCTCGACACCGCCGGCGCCTCGTTGCTGGTTGAACTGCTCGGTTCCGAACGCTTGGGCAAAACCGCCGAACACCCCGATTGCACCCTTTCAACTGCCGACCGCGCCTTGCTGCAAACCGTGTACTGCTCGCTGAGCGATTTCTGCGTGCCGATCAAGGAGCCGGAAATCAGCGTCAGCGTGCAACTGCTGACGCGCATTGGCCGCGCGGTGGACAAGGTCTGGACCGACACGCTGCAACTGCTCGGCTTCGTCGGCCTGATTCTCGAAGTCATCGCCCGTGGCCTGTTGCGGCCCAAGCGCTGGCGCATCACACCGATGATCGCGCACATCGAGCAGACCGGCCTCGACGCTGCGCCGATCGTGGCCTTGCTGACTTTTCTGGTCGGCGCAGTGGTGGCGTTTCTCGGCGCCACGGTGCTGGCCAGTTTCGGCGCGACGATTTTCACCGTGGACCTGGTCGGCTTCTCGTTCCTGCGCGAATTCGGCGTGCTGCTCACGGCGATCCTGATGGCCGGGCGCACCGCCAGTGCGTTTACCGCACAGATCGGCTCGATGAAGGCCAACGAAGAAATCGACGCGATCCGTACTCTCGGTCTCGACCCGATCGAATTGCTGGTGGTGCCGCGCGTGCTGGCGCTGCTGGTGGCGCTGCCGATGCTGACGTTTCTGGCGATGCTCTCGGGGATCGTCGGCGGCGGTGTGGTCTGTGCGGTGTCGCTGGACATCTCGCCGGCGATGTTCCTCTCGCTGCTGCAATCGGACATCGGCATTCAGCATTTTCTGGTCGGGCTGGTGAAGGCGCCGATCTTCGCCTTCCTGATCGCGGCGATCGGTTGCCTGGAAGGTTTCAAAGTCAGCGGCAGCGCCGAATCGGTCGGCGCGCACACCACCTCCAGCGTGGTCCAGTCGATTTTCGTGGTGATCGTGCTCGATGCGGTGGCCGCGCTGTTTTTCATGGAGATGGGCTGGTGAGTCGTCTACCCCGCGCGCCCTCGGAGGCGGTGATTGAAGTCCGTGGCCTGTGCAATCGCTTCGGCCCGCAGAGCGTGCACGAAAACCTTGATCTGGACGTGTACAAGGGCGAGATCCTCGCCGTGGTCGGCGGCTCCGGTACCGGTAAATCGGTGCTGCTGCGCAGCATCGTCGGGCTGAATCGGCCCAGCGAAGGTATGGTCAAGGTCTTCGGCCAGAACCTGCCGAATCTGCCCGAGCATGAGCGCTCGCTGATCGAAAGGCGCTTTGGTGTGTTGTTCCAGAAGGGCGCGCTGTTCTCGTCGCTGACCGTGACCGAGAACGTCGCCCTGCCCCTTATCGAACACGCCGGCCTCAGCCGTCACGACGCCGAGCATCTGGCGGCGGTGAAACTGGCGCTGGCCGGGCTGCCGTTGTCGGCGGCGGACAAATACCCGGCGTCGCTGTCCGGCGGCATGATCAAGCGCGCGGCACTGGCGCGGGCCCTGGCGCTGGATCCGGACATTCTGTTTCTCGACGAACCCACCGCCGGCCTTGATCCGATTGGCGCGGCGCAGTTCGATCAGTTGATCCTGACCCTGCGTGATGCGTTGGGTTTGAGTGTGTTTCTGGTCACCCACGACCTCGACACGCTGTACACCATCACCGATCGCGTGGCGGTGCTGGCGCAGAAGAAAGTGCTGGTTGCCGGCCCTATCGACGACGTCTCGGAAACCGCCGACGCGTGGATTCACGAATACTTCCACGGCCCGCGCGGCCGCTCGGCGCTGGACGCCGCCAAACAGCTCAACGAGGTCTGATATGGAAACCCGAGCCCATCATGTGTTGATCGGCCTGTTCACGGTGATCGTCGTGGCCGGCGCCCTGCTCTTCGGCCTGTTTCTGGCAAAGTCCAGCGTCGACACCGAGTTCAAGGATTACGAAGTGGTATTCAACGAGGCGGTCAGCGGTCTGTCCAAGGGCAGCTCGGTGCAGTACAGCGGGATCAAGGTCGGTGACGTGGTCAGCCTGCGCCTTGACCCGCAGGACCCGCGCCGGGTGCTGGCGCGGATTCGTCTGGCGGGCGACACGCCGGTCAAGGAAGACACCCAGGCCAAACTGGCACTGACCGGCATCACCGGCACCTCGATCATCCAGCTCAGCGGCGGCACACCCGAGAGCCCGAAACTGCGCGGGCATGACGGCAAGCTGCCAACTCTGGTCGCCTCGCCCTCGCCTATCTCACGTCTGCTCAACGACAGCAGCGACTTGATGACCGGCATCAGCGCCCTGCTGCAAAACGCCAACCACATGTTCTCCGCGGAAAACGTCGAGCGTGTGAGCAAGACCCTTGCCCATCTGGAACAGACCACCGGTACCATCAACGACCAGCGCGGCGACATCAAGCAAGCCATGCAGCAACTGGCGACCGTCGGCAAACAGGCCGGCAGCATGCTCGAGCAGACCTCACTGCTGATGCGCAACGCCAACGGCCTGCTCAACGATCAGGGCAAACAGGCCCTGGGCAGCGCCGAACAGGCGATGAAGTCGCTGGAACAAAGCAGCGTGACCATCAACGGCTTGCTCAGCAAAAACCAGAATTCGCTGGATAACGGCATGCAGGGCCTCAACGGCCTGGCCCCGGCGATTCGCGAACTGCGCGAGACGCTGACCTCGCTGCGCGCCATTTCCCAACGCCTCGAGGCCAACCCCAGCGGCTACCTGCTGGGCAGCGACAAGAACAAGGAATTCACCCCATGAAGCTGACTCGAATCGCCCTGCTCGGCGCTGGCCTGACCCTGATAGGCGCATGCTCGATCTTGCCCAAGTCGGAACCTTCGGATGTCTACCGCCTGCCCGCTGCACCGGCGCCCGCCTCGGCCAGCCCGGCGACGGTTCAGACGTGGTCGCTGCGCTTGAATAAATTGCAGGCCAGCGAAGCGCTGAACCGGCCGAGCATTGCCGTGATTCCGCAGGGCGATGTGATCAGCAGCTACAAGGGCTCGCGCTGGAGTGATCCGGCGCCGGTGCTGCTGCGCAATCGCCTGCTCGATGGATTTCAGCGTGACGGCAGAGTGACGTTGCTGAGCACCGACGACAGCAACTTCCAGGCGGATCTGGAACTGGGCGGCAGTTTGCAGGCGTTTCAGACCGAATATCAGGGCACGCAGGCCGGCGTTGTGGTGCGGGTCGATGCGTTGCTGGTGCGCGGCTATGATCAGCGCATCCTCGCCAGCCGCCGTTTTGAAGAGCGCCAGCCGTTGAATGATGTGCAGGTGCCAGCGGTGGTTGCCGGGTTTGGCCTGGCCAGTGATCGCCTCACGGCCAAGGTTGTGGCCTGGGCCGTGGAGCAAGGGCAGAAACTGGCCCCGCAACCGCGCTGACACACCACAACTCCTGTGGGAGCGAGCCTGCTCGCGAAAGCGGTGTATCAGTCACTTAAGCGTTGACTGACACTCCGTCTTCGCGAGCAGGCTCGCTCCCACATGGGAATTTTGCTCAACCAAAGAACCAGTAGCAGACCCCGATAGCGCCCACCACTCCGGCAAACTCCGCCAGCAACGCACACCCCACCGCGTGCCGTGCGCGTTGAATCCCCACCGCGCCGAAGTAAACCGCCAGCACATAGAACGTGGTTTCGGTACTGCCCTGCACCGTCGCCGCAACCAGCGCCGGGAAGCTGTCGACGCCGGAAGTTTGCATGGTCTCGATGAGCATCGCCCGCGCGGCGCTGCCGGAAAACGGTTTGACCATCGCCGTCGGCAGCGCATCGACGAAGCGCGTGTCCCAGCCGGCCCATTCGACCAGATGCCGAATACCGTCCAGGCCGAAATCCAGCGCACCAGACGCGCGCAGCACGCCAACCGCACAGAGCATCGCGACCAGATACGGCAAGAGGTTCTTCGCCACATCGAAGCCTTCTTTCGCGCCTTCGACGAACGCCTCGTACACCTTGACCTTGCGCAGCGCGCCGATCAGCAGAAACAGCATGATCAGGCCGAACAGCGTGAGATTGCCGAGGATCGACGACAATCCCGCCAGTGCTGTCGCGGAAAGGGTGCCGAGCAGGGCCATGAAGCCGCCAAGGATCAGCGCGCCGGGCAGCAGATAGGCGAGGACTACCGGGTCCCAGATGCGCAGGCGTTGCATGAAAGCTACGGAGAGAAAACCGACGATAGTCGAGCAACTGGTCGCCAGCAGAATCGGCAGGAACACCAGCGTCGGATCCGGCGCGCCTTGCTGGGCGCGGTACATGAAGATGGTCACGGGCAGCAGGGTCAGCGACGAGGCGTTGAGCACCAGAAACAGGATCTGCGCGTTGCTGGCGATGGTGGCACTGGGATTGAGCTCCTGCAGCGCTTTCATGGCTTTCAGGCCGATCGGCGTGGCGGCGTTGTCCAGGCCCAGACCGTTGGCGGCAAAGTTCAGCGTGATCAGGCCGAGGGCAGGGTGGCCGGCCGGGACTTCCGGCATCAGCCGCAGAAACAGCGGGCCGAGGACCTTGGCCAGCCACTCGACGATCCCGGCCTTTTCGGCGATGCGCAGAAAGCCCAGCCACAGGGTGAGGGTGCCGAACAGCAGCACCATGACTTCGACCGACAGCTTGGCCATGGCGAAAATGCTTTCCACCATCGCCGCGAAGATCCCGGCGTTGCCGCCGATCAGCCACTGCGCCAGCGCCGACACGGCTGCCACGATGAAGAAGCCAAGCCACAGGCCATTAAGCATCAGTCAAATCCCCCGAAGAATGCGGCGAATGATAGCGGGGTCACCAGAAACGACAAACCCCGGATTGCTCCGGGGTTCGTATGGATCTGCCGCCCCCCGATTTACTGGGTGGCCTCAATCTACTGTAGGAGCTGCCGAAGGCTGCGATCTTTTGATTTTTGTTTTTTAAAAGCAAGATCAAAAGATCGCAGCCTGCGGCAGCTCCTACAGGGGGGTGTCAGTTCTTGGAAATTTCGCCAGCCGGCAGTTTTTCCTTGCTGCGCCAGTGCGGCAGGGAGTTCCAGTAACGCTCACCCTTGGCGTCGTCGTACATGCCTTCCCAGCGCGCGATAACCAGCACTGCCAAGGCATTACCGATCACGTTCAGTGCAGTACGGGCCATGTCCATGATGCGGTCGACACCGGCGATGAACGCCAGGCCTTCAAGCGGAATGCCGACGCTGCCCAAAGTGGCCAGCAGCACTACAAAGGACACGCCCGGTACGCCGGCGATACCTTTGGAGGTGACCATCAGCGTCAACACCAGCAGCAGTTGCTGGCTGATCGACAGGTCGATGCCATACAGCTGGGCAATGAAGATCGCCGCGATCGACTGGTACAGGGTCGAGCCGTCGAGGTTGAACGAGTAACCGGTCGGTACCACGAAGCTGCAGATGGCTTTCGGCGCGCCGTAGGCTTCCATTTTCTCGATGACACGTGGCAGCACGGTTTCCGAGGAGGCGGTGGAGTAGGCCAGTACCAGCTCATCCTTGAAGATGCGCATCAGCTTGAGCACCGAGAAGCCGAACAGCTTGGCGATCAGGCCCAGCACGACGAAGGCGAAGAAGGCGATGGCGACGTAAACCAGGATCACCAGTTTCGCCAGCGGCAGCAGCGAGGCGAAGCCGAAGTTGGCCACGGTCACCGCGATCAGTGCGAATACGCCGATCGGGGCGTAGTTCATGATCATGTGG
>Ga0265296_1003396_pt1 | contig 14831 bp, 16 predicted proteins | sample MunlanPumphouse1_FD_189073 | JGI IMG/M metagenome (GOLD analysis project Ga0265296, IMG submission 189073) | Groundwater microbial communities from a municipal landfill in Southern Ontario, Canada - Pumphouse #1 | ecosystem: Environmental > Aquatic > Deep subsurface > Groundwater | place... | reverse complement strand
CGGGGCTGCCCTCCGAACAGTAAACGCACGTTTTTGCATCGGCATTTACTCCTGCCAGTGCAATGGCCGCAATTGCGCACAACATCATAAGAAGCTTCAGTCGTTTCATTGTCTTTTCTCCTTTGTCTTGTTGTTAAGGACCTTTTTTTAGTAACGTCATCTGCAATGTGTTCGCTTGTTGAACCGAAACAGCGAGCGCATTCCCAGCCGAAGGTCCCGCCAATCAGTATGGCGGGCGGACTTGCGGCGGAGAGCTTCAATGCAAAAGTTATCAGCTCTTTCTTGAGGTTTTGGCCTGAAATGAGCTTATCTGCTGTTTTACTTCGCCGCTTTTGCATTTCGGGCACTGGAATTTTCCCTTCTCATGTTCCGTAACGGATAGAATCAGGGTAAAAGGTTTTTTACATTTTTCACACATGAATTCATATGTCGGCATTATTTCCTCCTTTTATCGATTTACCTTGATGGATTGAGATCTTTGTTCTTCTCAGGTCCCGGATCGGCATGGATTGACCGGGCGGGTTTTTCTGAAATTTAGTTTGTTTTTACCGTGCTGTCAACAGGATAAAGAAGCGGGATCAAGAGGCAAATTTTCCCTGCCGTGAATCTCTCTTTTCGAGGGTATTTTTTATGAGGGCTATGGTCTTTGCTTTTTCAAGAGACCAGACGGGGGCGACAAGTTCATCGCGGTGAGGATCTCCCGTTAAACGCTGGATTACCATCTCTTCAGGGAGAAGTTCCAGGAAATCGCAAACAAGCCCTGCATACTCATCCTGTTCAAGGCATCTGTATTTTCCGCTTAAATAGAGACTTTCCATTTTAGTGCCTTTAACCACATAAAGAAGATGGATTTTAACGCCGTCTATCCCGAGACCGGCTATCGCTTCAGCGGTTTCAAGCATATCTTTTTTTTCTTCGCCGGGCAGGCCGAGAATGACATGAGCGCAGATCTTTATGCCCCTTCCTTTTGTTGCTTCAACCGCATTTGTAAAGCATTTGTAATCATGCCCCCTATTGATAAGCAGGAGAGTTTCATCATTGGCCGATTGCAATCCGTATTCGATCCAGACAAGATAATCTTTCGCGTAGTTTTCAAGAAGCGCAAGCACAGGCTCATTTATGCAGTCGGGTCTTGTTCCTATCGAAAGGCCCGCTACGTTTTGAACCGAAAGGGCTTCGTCATACAGGCTTTTCAGCTTTTCAACGGGCGCATATGTGTTTGAAAAGGATTGAAAATAGGCTATGAATTTTTCCGCCTTGTATCTTCTTGAAAGGGCGGCTTTTCCGGCTATAAGCTGTTGTGAAATCGAAAGACCTGCGGCGTGAGCTCCGGTGCCGGAGCCTCTTGAATTGCAGTAAATGCAGCCGCCGGTTGAAACAGCGCCGTCCCTGTTCGGACAGGTAAATCCGGCGTCAACGGTTATCTTCTGCACCCTGCATCCGAAAATATTTCTGAAATAGGCATTTAAGTCGTAGAACCTGTTTTTCAAACTCCTCTCCTGTATTGATTTAATTAGAATATGATTATATATGATGGATTCGTAAAAAGTCAAAATATGCTCACTCAATGAGCTTTTTGGAGATTTTTAAATAACTTTGCTAAATCACAAGAAATTATCCGCCTGAGGCGGAAAAAAATGCGGCAAAATATCTGATTTGGGAATGAAAGAGAATGGGTGTTTATCAGAAATATTATGATATTATAGTAGTTGGCGCAGGCCACGCAGGCTGCGAGGCGGCTCTTGCCGCGGCAAGAATGGGATGCAGCGTCCTTCTTGTTGCCATAGACCTTGACAAGCTTGCCGCAATGCCTTGCAGCCCTTCTATCGGGGGTATGGCTAAGGGACAGCTTGTAAAGGAGATTGATGCGCTGGGCGGAGAGATGGCGAAAATTGCGGATAAGACCGCCATTCAGTACCGTACGCTCAACACAAAAAAAGGGCCTGCCGTTCATTCGTCCAGAACACAGAATGATAAATCCCGTTACCATAATGCAATGAAGGCAGTTGTTGAAAAACAGCCGGACCTCGACCTGAAGCAGGTCTTTGTCGAGCGCCTTGTCATGGATGGGAGCAAAATTGCCGGTATTGAAGATTACACCGGTTTTGGATATCGGGCAAAGGCGGTTGTGCTCGCCACGGGCACTTTTTTAAGCGGGCTCATCCATATCGGCTTTAATTCCATGAAAGCAGGAAGGGCAGGCGAATTTGCATCCTACGGTCTCCCGGCACATTTGAAGGAACTCGGTTTTGCTCTCGGAAGAATGAAGACCGGCACTCCTCCGAGGTTAAAGAAATCGAGCATAGATTTTGCCTCATTTAACCGGCAGGATTCCGAATGTGATCCCACGCCGTTTTCCCTTTTCACAAAGAGCATTTCACTGCCGCAGTTGCCGAGCTACATGGGCCATACTAGTGAGAGAAGCCGCAAAATAGTTCTGGAGAATCTTGACCGTTCAGCCTTATACGGCGGCGTGATAAAAGGGGTTTCAGCAAGATACTGCCCGTCGTTTGAAGACAAGGTTGTGAAGTTTCCGGAAAGGGAGACCCACCATGTAATCCTTGAACCCGAAGGGCTTGACACGGATGAAATATATGCAAGCGGCCTTGGAAACAGCCTTCCGATCGAGGTGCAGATTGAGCTTGTGAGATCGGTGGAAGGACTCGAAGAGGCCGAAATAATGCGGCCGGCCTATGCCATTGAGTATGATTACGTCAATCCGGTCCAGCTTAAGCAGACGCTCGAGACAAAACTGATTTCAGGGCTCTATCTGGCCGGCCAGATCAACGGAACTTCCGGTTATGAAGAAGCAGCAGCCCAGGGAATGTGGGCAGGCATAAATGCCGCATGCATGGTTCAGAAAAGGCCTCCTTTTATTCCCGACAGGTCCCAGGCCTACATGGCTGTCATGGTCGACGACCTTGTCACAAGAGGAACCCGTGAGCCGTACCGCATGTTTACGTCAAGGGCCGAATACAGGCTCATGCTGCGGGAGGATAATGCCGATCTGCGGCTTATGGAGAGGGGACATGATCTCGGGCTTATTGACGACGACACGATCAAAGATCTGCATGAAAGGAAAAAAGAGATTTCAAGTGAGATAAAAAGGATCAAAAGCATTGTCGTAAAGCCGTCGAAAGAAGTAAATGCTTATCTTGCAAGTCTCGGGACAAATCAGATAAACAATGGAATTCATCTTGACCAGCTTTTGAAAAGAAACGAGCTTGACTATGGCGCTGTCCGCATTCTTGCAGGAGGCTGTGAGAATATCAAAAAGAGGGTTGAAAAGCAGGTTGAAATCGGGATCAAATATGAGGGATATATTGAAAGGCAGCTTAAAGAGATTGAAAAATTCCGGAATCTTGAGAAAATAAAGATTCCAGAGAGCTTCAATTTTTCGAAAGTTCACGGATTATCAAACGAACTTAAGGAAAAACTTACTCTGGTCAAGCCTGCATCTCTTGGGCAGGCTTCACGGATTGACGGCATGACACCTGCCGCCGTCTCGGTGCTTATGATATCGATTAAAGCTTTAGGAAGGGGACATTCGAATCCTGGCCCCCTTTCTCCCAACTAATTGGGAGAAGAACCTGTAAAATTAATTGTAACAATGAGAAAGACAGAGGATTTATTTATATGCCTGAGACAGATTACTACAAGTTGCTTGGCGTGAGCAAAAACGCTTCTGAAGACGAAATAAAAAAGGCTTACAGGAAGCTTGCGATGAAATATCATCCTGATCATGCCAGGGATGATAAGAGCGCCGAGGAAAAATTCAAGAAAATCAGCGAAGCATACGCAGTCTTGAGCGACAAAGAGAAGCGCAGGCAATACGATGAATTCGGTTCATCCGGGTTCCACCAGAAATATTCACAGGAAGATATTTTCAGAGACTTTGACCTGGGAGATATCTTGAGAGAATTCGGTTTCGGCGGCGGGGCTTATACGGGAAGGGGCGGCGGCATGCGCTTTTCATCTGGAGGTTCCCCTTTCGGAGGCTATTCCGGGCAGAGGGAGCAGGTTAAAGGCCAGGACCTGATTTACGAACTTCCCCTGACAATGGAAGAGGTTACCACCGGCACAACAAAGGTTATAAGCTTCAGGCATGACAGGCGTTCTGAAAAAATTACAGTTAAAATACCAAAGGGAATGATAACCGGAAAGAAACTGCGTCTTGCCGGAAAAGGCGAGCAGAGCCCTTACGGCGGACCTTCCGGTGATCTTTATATTCAGGCGAAGCTGACTGATGATCCTGTTTATACCGCAAAGGAGCATGATTTGTATGTAGAAAGGGATATCAGGCTGACCGAGGCTATCCTGGGAACGAAAATATCGATACCGACACTTGAAGGCAAAGAGCTGAGCCTCAAAATCCCCCCGGGAACGAGGCAGGGAACCAAACTGCGACTTCCCGGCCACGGCCTTCCCCACATGCAGGGGAAGAAAAAAGGGGACCTTTATGTTTCTGTTCACATTGATATACCGCGTAATTTGAATGCAGAGCAAAAAATGTTGATGGAAAAACTGGCTGCATCCGGTTTGTAACGAATTAAATTAATTGACAAGAAGCTCTGTTAAATGTACTCTGAGCGGTATCGGAAGCTTTAAGGAAGATCAAAAAACCAAAACTCTGAATATGCCTGAACTTATTCCTGTCATAAAAAAAGATGAGATTGACTCGAAAGTCGCTGAAGTTGCCCGCAGGATTTCAAATGATTATAAAAATTCCGAACTGGTTCTAGTGGGTGTATTAAAAGGCGCTTTTGTATTCATGTCCGACCTGATGAGGCGCCTTACGATTCCGGTTCAGATCGATTTTATCTGCGCCTCCAGTTACGGCTCGGGAACTTCCACATCCGGGGATATAAAATTGACCAAAGAACTCGGTATTGATATATACAACAAGGACGTTCTTATTGTTGAAGATATAATAGATACCGGTCTTACTCTCGCGTATCTTATTGAATATTTAAAATCTTTCAGTCCAAAGAGCATAGGCATCTGCGCTATGCTTGATAAACGTGAACGGCGCAGGACCGATATTAAGATAGACTATTCGTGCCATGTTGTTGAAGACGGTTTTCTCGTCGGCTATGGCCTTGATTATGCGGAAAACTATAGGAATTTACCGGAAATTTACCACCTCAAACTTTAAGCAGGGGGTATGCCATGTTAGTTACCTGTGCGGAATGTAATACCAGTTTCACAATGGAGGATAAGGGAATTAAAAAGTCGGGTTCAAAAGTCAGGTGTTCCCGCTGCAAAAATATTTTCATGGTGTATCCTCCTTCCGGTTCAACTTCGGCGATTCCTGAAGAGTTTGATGCGTTGGAACCCGGATCAGGTAAAGAGGAAGATCTTCCCGAAGGGGAAGAGATTGATTTTGATGAACTGGAAAAGATGCTCGAAGCAGGTGACGAACTGGAACCGGAGGAAGCGCCGAAAGCCGTGGAAGAAGAGCCTGCTTTGCCCGGGGTTGGGGATATCGATTTTTCAGATCTTGAAAAGATGCTTGAAACCGGTGAGATAAAACTTGATGAGATGGGGTTGGAGAAGAAGGGCGTCAAAGACATGCCCGGTGACGGTGAAGCGTTTGACCTTTCGGAACTGGAAACCGCCATTGACAAATCCGGTGATGACGGCATTGAGGAGATAGAGGAAGTGCCGGAGGAATTAAAGTTTGATTTTGAGCCTGAAAAGGATGAGATCCTTTCGAAAATAGAAGATGTGGAAGAGCTCGATTTTTCGGATCTGGAAGATATGGCTGCTGCTGGCGAAACTCCGGCCGGGGAAGGGTCCGGGAAAGCTTGCCAGGATACCCAGGAGCTTGATTTTTCAGATCTGGAAGATATTCTGATGGGAGAAAAACCGGGCGGGGAAAAAAGGGAGGATGTGGCGCAGGATAAGGAGCCCGCCGAGGAAGTTTTCGAATTGCAGCTTGGAACGGATGACTCTTCAGGCGGACAGCAGGCCGATAGCTTTGCGGATACTCAGGTATCGGATGAGATGGGGCTTAAAATTTCTTCCGAAGAGTCCGAACATGCGGATGTGTATAAGCACCTGGAGGGGTTTGAGATAGACAAGTTCCAGGATGCGGAAAACGCTTACATGACCGCCGCGGCTGCTGTTGCAGAAGAAGAGAAAAAGGATAAAAAAGAAATCGAAAAGGCGAAGAAGCCTCTTAAAGTAAAAACCCCCTCCGGCAGATTTATAATAATTCTTGGAATTATTGTCGCTTTACTGCTGGGAGCGGGAGCTTTTGTTATTTATAACCCGTTCGATATTGAAATTCCTTTCGTAAGTGATTTCCTTGGCTCAAAGGCTGATGAAAAAGGGACCCTGAAGATAATGCCTGTAGCCGATTCGATTAATGGAGGTTATGTTGATACGAAGCTTGGAACCCTTTTTGTAATCAAGGGCAATGTCACAAATGATTACAAGCATCCGAGAAGTTACATCAGGGTGGTCGGGAAACTTTATGCAAAAGGGAAAAAGCTTTCCAAGACCGAAACGGTTTTCTGCGGAAACATAATTTCCGAACAGGATATTGCGAACCTTGAGCCCGCTGTTTTGAAAAAACGCCTGCAGAACAGAATCGGCGATAAAAAATCGAATGTGAAGGTTAAACCGGGGAGTACAGTCCCGTTCATGATCATATATGAAAATCCTTCCTTGGACCTTGATGAGTTTGCCGTTGAGGCCGAAAGCTCAATGAAAGAATAGGTCAAAAGGGTGTGTTATGCAAAGGTCTCGAATTGATTTCAGCTTGACTAAAAAAATATGAGCTGGTAGAGACTCTCTTCTTAATTTTGGCGATGTAGCTCAGTTGGTCAGAGCATGCGGCTCATATCCGCAGTGTCCGGGGTTCAAATCCCTGCATCGCCACCATTCAAAATCCAGCATAGTCCAATAAAGCAAAAAAGTCCTGAAATTTAGGGCTTTTTTGCTTTTTGTTTGTCCCGTCAAGTCTTATAAAATCCATTGACATACGGCCCGCCTTCAAAGCATCATAAAGGCGCTGCCGGATGATGAATTAGGTCGAATTCTTATGATGTTGAAAGCCTTATATCCTGTCCGATATATTTTTCTAAAATATAATTAAGGTTATTACCGTAGTTGCCGTTCTTGTCCCCGTAGTCGCGCCGATAATCTTCATCAGGGTAAGCGAAGGGATCAAGGGCTCGCAGCCTGTTACTCAGTGATGATTTGTTAGGGGTTACGGCTTTATAGCACCTAGGTGCTACGGGGCCGGGCCATGATAAGTTCTTGATTATTCAGATTTAACGTCTCAAAAACAGGTGTTTTTAGCGCCTATATCGTCTTTTTCGGCCCCGAAAAGAACGTTATAGGGATAAGCATGGGTACATTCATCAAAATATAAGTACAGCAGGTGAGATAGTGGGAAAAAGATTCAGAAACAAAGATGAAAAACAGGGCACACTACTTAATAGATTTACAAATTCGTGTTTCTAGGTTAGAATAAAAAAAATTAAATTTATAAGTCAGGAGAAAATTCATGCTGACAAAAACTATTGATATCAAAAAAAAGCCTCCGGATTTAAACATTTTGTTGTCTCTCGTAGCAGATGGAACGGAAATTGTTATTACAGACAATGATACTCCTATAGCCCGTCTGGTGCAAATCGGGAAAAGAGTGGCGGGCTTACATGCGGGAGCAATCCGGATGAGCGATGATTTTGATGAGCCTCTTCCTGATGAGTTTTGGACGGGAAACACATGAAGTTACTTCTGGACACTCACACTTTCATCTGGTGGGATAGTGATCCTCTCAAGCTTACACCACAGGTTCTGAATATGTGTCAAGATCCGGAGAATTTACTGCTGCTAAGTGTTGCAAGTGTATGGGAGATGCAGATCAAACTACAATTTGGCAGACTGAAACTCACTTTGCCCCTCGCAGAATTGGTGGCAGGACAGCAGCAGACCAATAAAATCGTAATTCTCAACGTTAAACTTGAACATATTCTGGCTTTGGAAAAATTACCGCCTCATCATAAAGATCCCTTTGATCGATTGCTTATTGCTCAAGCAAATATTGAAGAAGCTGTTCTGGTCAGTAAAGATCAGATTTTCAAAGAATATCCGGTCCAAACTGTCTGGTAGCAAACCTGCCGGTAGACTTGCAGAACATCCATAAGTACAGCAAAATAAAGCCGTTCTGCAGCATTTCCGGTGGATCGCATGAGCCCATATCCTACAGCGCTAAGTTAAATTAATCAAAACTCTCAATTCGTGAAATTACAGATTACATCAATAACTTCTGCAATCGGCAGTGGTAACAGGGCAGGTTTTATCTGCTTCCGGATGCCTATGAAAAGCGGATTTATGCATTGCAAAAAGCGGCATAAACAAACAGATTGGTGTCTACTTTTGACGGCAGGGGTCATTGGGAGAAAAACTTAAAATAATGATTGTAATAACAACGAGTTTGTTTTATTTTCAAAAAAAAATGACGGCTGTTGATAAAAAAATATGAGTTTTTGCCTGTCAAAGAGAGACCTTTGAAGAACATGTTACCCGGTTTCGATAAAATTGTTGAAGAAAGAATTCTGGATGCCCAGAGAAAGGGAGAATTCGACAATCTGCCCGGGGCCGGAAAACCGCTTGATCTCGAAGATTCAGGTTCCGTTCCTGAAGATCTTCGTATCGCATACAAGATATTGAAAAATGCCGACTACATTCCACCCGAGCTTGAGCTTAAAAAAGAGATTCGCAAAACGGAGGAACTGCTTGCCGGAATGGAAGATACCGCGGAAAAATACCGGGTGTTGAAGAAGTTGAATTATATGATAATGAAAGTAAATCTTTTGCGGAACACACCTGTTATGTTCGAGGAGTCCGAGCTCTATGCCGAAAAACTGGTCGACAAATTCGAGCAGAAGTAGCGGAAACCCGGGTATGAAAAACCGATAAATTGAGGTCATGTTAAAAAGGAACCGGATGCCATGAAAAAAATTACTGTTGCGCTTCTCTCAGGCGGCATATCCTCCGAGCGCGAGGTATCCATAAAGAGCGGAGACCAGGTTTATGATGCTCTGGATAAGATGAAATATAATGTTATCCGTTACGATCCCGGATCGGATCTTTTACGCCTTGTCTCCGATTCTGAGAATATTGATGTAGCGCTTATAATACTTCACGGGCAGTACGGGGAAGACGGAACGGTTCAGGGTCTGCTCGATCTTCTTGATATCCCCTACCAGGGATCGGGTGTTCTTGGAAGCGCAGTCGCCATGAACAAGCTGGCCTCAAAACTGCTGTACGAGAAATCAGGGCTTCCGGTTCCTCCTTATATGGTAATTAAAAAGGGGGATCCCGTTGACCCTGAAACCTGCGAAAAACGCCTTGGCATGCCGCTTGTTATAAAACCTGTTTCAGGCGGTTCGAGTATCGGGGTTTCGATTGTAAAATCGGGGGAATTTTTCATGGAGGCCGTAAAGACGGCATTTTCTCACGATGACACTCTCCTGATCGAAGCTTTTATAAAGGGTGTCGAGATTACGGGCGGGGTCATAGGAAACGATAAGCTTGAGGCTTTGCCGATCGTTGAAATAATTCCGGATAAAAATTTTGAGTTTTTTGATTACACGGCAAAATATACCGCCGGAGCAACCAAAGAGATATGCCCGGCCCGTATAGATGAATCCATAGAAGTAAAAGCGAGGGAATTTGCAAAAACGGCTCACAAGGCGCTTTTCTGCAGGGGATACAGCAGGACAGACATGATTCTTGCCGGAAAGGATATTTATGTTCTTGAAACAAACACCATTCCCGGAATGACCGCTACAAGTCTTTTGCCAAGAGCAGCAAAGACGGCCGGCATCTCGTTCGGCAGACTGCTTGAAATGCTGATAGAGCTCGGCATGGACGGGCGCGGTAAGAAGCCGGATAAAGAAAAGGCCCTGACAGGTGAATGATTGATTATAACAAGTTCAAAAGAATTGCTGGACAGGTATGATGAGTTGAGCCGTGGCGATATATTTGTCGGAAAACCGGCAGCAGGCGGGTCGAATCAGTTTTTATTAATTGACCTTCTCGAAAGAGGTGTCCTTTGTGTTCCGTCTCCTCTTTCTCAAATCATAAGCGGATCAAAGGTCGTTCAGACTCTTCTCTTAAACAGGTGGATGCTTCCGAATACTTTAGTGATTTCAAGGAGGAAGAATCTGCTGGATGCGATCGGCCTGTACAACAGGGAGGGAAACGGCCCGGTGGTTACAAAAGAAGACCGGATGCACTGCGGGCACGGGATAAGAAAATGGGACTCGATAGAGACGCTTTACAGCTTTGTTTCCATGTCGGAATCATCATATCCTTTTATATTGCAGCCGTATGTTGAGCATTTTGCGGATCTCCGCGTGATCGTGGCAGGAGATTATGTGGAAGCGTATGCGAGGCATAATCCCAATAATTTCAGGATGAACATGGCGGCGGGCGGGTCTAGCCGGCCGGTTGACCTCGATGCTGATAAAGAGAGATTTTGCAGGGCAGTAATTGAGAGGGGAAAATTCCCTTATGCCCACATCGACATCATGGTCGCTTCAGACGGGAAATATTACCTTTCGGAAATAGCTTTAAACGGCGGCATTAAGGGAGCCCGCACAGGAAGGGCGGAGCTTGAGCAAAGGAAACAGGAGATTACGGACAGGTTAATCAGGGAATATGCAAAATCATAATTCAGACGGGAGGTCTTTATGAAAGTTTTGGTAGTCGGAAGCGGCGGCAGGGAACACGCGCTTGTCTGGAAAATAGCTCAGAGTCCCAGAGTGAAAAAAATCTACTGCGCTCCGGGGAATGCCGGTATCGCAGATCTTGCCGTGTGCGTGCCTATTGAGGCGGATGATATAAAAAAGCTCCTTGAGTTCGCCAAGAAGGAAAAGATCGGACTTACGGTTGTCGGCCCGGAAGCCCCCCTTTCCATGGGAATAACCGACCTGTTTGAAAAAGAAGGCTTGAAGGTTTTCGGGGCTTCGATGAAAGCCGCCGAGATAGAATCGAGCAAATCCTTTTCAAAAGCGATAATGACGAAATACGGCATTCCGACTGCCGAAGGGAAGGTATTTACAAACTACAGGAAGGCCGAAGCCTACATCCGGAAGAAAGGAGCTCCCCTGGTTGTCAAAGCCAACGGGCTTGCCGCGGGAAAGGGCGTAATCGTCTGCTCCACGGAAAAAGAAGCAATCGATGCTCTTGACAGCATACTGGTAAAACGGGCTTTCGGGGATGCCGGAAACAGGGTCGTTATTGAGGAATGCCTTACAGGCGAGGAGGCATCTTTCCTTGCTTTTACGGACGGGAAAACGGTTCTTCCTCTTCCGTCTTCACAGGATCACAAGCCTGTTTTTGACGATGATAAAGGTCCCAACACCGGCGGTATGGGAGCTTATTCGCCGGCTCCGGTTGTGGACAGGTATATTCACAAGAGGGTCATGGAAGAGATCATGATCCCTACTGTCCGGGCTATGGCTGCTGAGGGCAGGCCTTACAAGGGAGTACTTTATGCCGGACTGATGATTGACAGGGACAGGATAAAGGTTCTGGAATTCAACGGCCGCTTCGGCGACCCTGAAGCGCAGCCTCTTTTGATCAGAATGAAAAACGATATTATTCCGGTGATGGAGGCTGTGATAGAGGAAAGGCTTCATGAGTGCAGGCTGGAAATTGACGAGAGGGCATCTGTGTGCGTTGTCATGGCATCGGGAGGATATCCTGGTTCCTACAGGAAAGGGATACCGGTAAAAGGGCTCAAAGAGGCTGCGCGCATAAAGGATGTCGTCGTGTTCCATGCAGGCACAAAGTTCAAAAACGGTTCTGTTGTTACAAGCGGGGGGCGCGTCCTCGGAGTCACGGCCCTCGGGGATACAGTTACCGCTGCAATTGATAAGGCATACCAGGCTGTTTCCATGATAAAATGGGAAGGAGTCCAGTACCGCAAAGATATCGGCAAAAAGGCAGTAATGCGCAAGGCTGTTCTTCCTAAAGTGGAAATTGTGATGGGCAGCGATTCCGATTATGATGTCATGGAAGAGACGGTTGCCGTTTTAAAGAAATTCGATATTCCCTTCGGTATTACTGTGGCATCGGCGCACAGGAGCCCTGAAAGAGCTTCAAGAATAGCAAAAACGGCAAGGGATCGGGGAATAAAAGTAATAATTGCCGGGGCGGGCCATGCCGCGCATCTTGCCGGTGTGCTCGCAGCGCACACTTCTCTTCCCGTGATAGGGGTTCCGATCGATTCTTCATGCCTTCTGGGGTTTGATTCTCTCCTCTCGACCGTTCAGATGCCTCCCGGAATACCGGTGGCAACTGTTGCGATAGGAAAACCCGGGGCAAGAAATGCGGGAATACTTGCGGCGCAGATCCTTGGAATATCAGACCCGGCGCTTTCCGGCATGCTTGATACCTTCAAGAAGGAGATGGCGCTTCAGGTTGAAAAGAAGGCAAAAAAACTTGAAGATTTCAGATAAGACGATAAAAATCGATCCGTTAAAGCCTGAGCCGGAACTTATACTAAAAGCCGCGTCTGTTGTAAGAAGAGGCGGGATAATCATCTTCCCGGCAAGATGTCTCTACGGGCTGGCCGCCGATGCCTTCAATGAAGAGGCTGTCGACAGAATCTTTGAAATTAAAGGACGCCTGCGCGAAAAACCGGTTCTTGTTCTTGCGGACAGTTACCTGATGCTCTCCTGCCTTGTGCGGAATATTCCTCCGATGGCTCAGAAGATAATGGAAAATTTCTGGCCGGGAGGAATTACAATCGTATTTGAGGCAAATGACAATCTTCCCGCAAACCTTACGGCAGGTACGGGCAAAATAGGCATCCGGAGGCCGGGCCATCCGGTTGCATCCGCCCTTGTAAGAGCCGTAGGCGGGCCGGTAACCGGAACAAGCGCCAATCTTTCCGGAAATAAGGGCTGCAGTATAATTTCTGAAATTGATCCTGATATCGCCGGAAGCGTTGACCTGATAATTGACGCCGGAGAACTTCAGGGAGGTACAGGCTCAACAGTGGTTGATGTTACGGGGGAACTGCCGGTCATCATAAGGGAAGGCGGGATTTCAAAAAAAGAGATTTTCGAAGCGCTCGGCCTGGTGAATTCTTAAAAAAGTGGTTTAAAATTGATGGCTTCGTAACAAGTCAAAATTCAGACGGCAAAGTAAAAAGCTCATTATGCAAGGCGCGCGAATCTTGAGGAATGAAGCGTACTTTTTGGTACGCTGCAATGACGAAAGATGAAGCGCAACACAGCGGAATGACTTTTTACGAAGCCGTCAATCTTGTTGACAACCATGCGCGCTATTGTCTATAAACCCGAACATGCCGGAGTGGTGAAACTGGTAGACGCAGAGGACTCAAAATCCTCCGTTCGCAAGGACATGTCGGTTCAATTCCGACCTCCGGCACCATCCTCTCTCCTCTTATACCGTTACCTTCGATTTTACCGGCATTATCCTCAAATTGCGGGGACGCTGTCCCCATAATTGAAAAAGCTACTACCGTCAAGCGCGTCCTGCAGAACGTACCCTATTCGCCCCCAATTCTCCCACAGAGAATCCGTCTTTGCCCCGAAAGGTGGGAGGCTTCTTAATCAAGTACTATTCAGGCGGCGCTGTTGCGCCTCCATGTATCGGCGAAGGGCGGCATTGATGCTGCTCTGATAGCCCCGGCCCTTTGTTTTGAAGAAATCCACAACGTCAGGATCAAGCCGGATTGTGATCTGTTTCTTCTTGCCGGGCCACAGTTTCGCTTCCGTAAAGAAGTCATCATCAAGTTCGGGCGCATCGGAAAAGTCTATATCCCTGTCCTTCATGGCCTTAATCTTTGCCAAGTCTGTTCTTGATGGCTTTCTCATATCTTGTGCGTTCATTTTTCGTTGCCTTTCTCATGGAAATAATGCGGATCATTTCTCGCTCCCTTTCTGTGAAAACAATGACGACGGCGATCCCGTTGGACATCATGCCGACACCTATTCATCGATCTTCACTATAATCTTCGCGATTGTCGAGTTTCGCTATCGGGGGATTCTCGAACACCTGCCATGCGTCGGCGAAATCAAATCCGTGTTTCCGAATGTTCTCATTATTCTTTTTTTCGTCCCATTCGAATCTCATTGTAGTTACAATAGTAACTACATTTTGGATAAAGTCAATAAATTTTCATCCCCAATCATGACGACTGCTTTTTGTCCGAAACTTTTCCGATCCTTTTGTTGAAGTGGTACAGGTATATCGGACACCTCGAAAAGTGTGTTATATGGATGAAACTTTTGGAGGTGAAAAATGACAACGAAGAAAAAGAGCTACTCGAAACAATTCAAAATTGACGCCGTTAAACTTGTGACCGAGCAAGGCTACAAAACCTCAGAGGCCGCACGAAATCTCGATATCCATCCTAATGTTCTGCGGCACTGGGTAAATCGGTTTAAAGCCGACAGTAACCATGCATTCCCCGGCAAAGGCCATATGTCACCGGAAAATGAGGAACTGAATCGGCTGCGAAGAGAGAATAAGCGGCTTAGAATGGAGCGTGAAATCTTAAAAAAAGCCGCGGCCTTCTTTGCCAAAGAGTCAATGTAAGATACGACTTTATCCGGCAGCAACAGAAGGCCTATCCCATAACTATTTTGTGCAAGGTTATGGAAGTCAGCCGGAGTGGATACTATCAATATTTGAAAACAGACCATAATATAAAAATAGATAAGGATTTCGAATTGATGTCAAAGGTTCGGCAGATCAACGGAGAAACCAGACGTTCATATGGTTCCCGCAGAACGTCCGAAAGACTCCGTTCTCAGGGGCATGATGTGGGCAGG
>Ga0265296_1003393_pt1 | contig 14846 bp, 9 predicted proteins | sample MunlanPumphouse1_FD_189073 | JGI IMG/M metagenome (GOLD analysis project Ga0265296, IMG submission 189073) | Groundwater microbial communities from a municipal landfill in Southern Ontario, Canada - Pumphouse #1 | ecosystem: Environmental > Aquatic > Deep subsurface > Groundwater | place: Canada... | reverse complement strand
CAGGCTGGCCAGCCCCTCCTTGGAGCCCATGGTGACGATCACCTCGGTCTCGGGGTCCAGATCGACGCCAAAGCGGCGGCCATAGTAGTTGGCCTGGGCGCGACGCAGGCCGGGAATGCCCCGCGAGGCCGAATAGCCGTGGGCGTCGGGCTTGCGCGCCACCTCGATCAGCTTGTCGATCACATGCTGGGGCGGCGGCAGGTCGGGGTTGCCCATCCCCAGGTCGATCACGTCCTCGCCCGCCGCACGGGCCGCCGCGCGCATCGCATTGGTCTCGGCGATGACATAGGGCGGCAACCGCTTCATGCGGTAGAATTCTTCGGACATGACAGGCTCGTCGTTGTGGTCTTCGGCCGGGGGTCGGCCGTCTCTAGCGATTAGCGCGCCTGCGGCCCCGCGCAACAGCGTTGAAGGTCATTTTCACCCGCTGGACGGACGAAAACTGCGCCGCGCGCAAAAACGCGGTCGGAAAAGGCGTTTCCGGTTGCGATCAATAGCTCAGGCGCAAACCAACGCTGACCGTACGCGGCGGGCCGTAACCGGCGACGCCCGTCCCCGTTTCCGACACCTCGACATCGGTGTCGAACAGATTGTCCGCCGCCAGCCACAGGGTCGTGCGCGGGTTCAGCGCCCACTCTCCCCGGGCGTCCAACGTGACGGCCGCGTCCAGAACGCGGCTGTTCAGGTCGTCGTCGAACCGGCTGGATTCGTAACGCGCCGCCAGCGCCAGGGTCAGGCGATCCGTCGCACGCCAGTCCAGCCCGGCGGTCGCGCTCCATTCGGGCGCCTGGGCGGGGCGCAGGCCGGTCAGTTGCGCGGCGGCCGATCCGCCGTCGATCTCGGCGTCGGTCCAGGACACGGCCGCGTTCAGCGACACCGCCGACGACAGGTCCACGGCGCCGTTCAGCTCCACACCCCAGGCGTCGATTGTCCCCGCGTTCTGGCGCTGGCGCAGCACGCCGCCCGCCGGCACGAACCCGGCGCGCGGGAAGGTCCCAGGCCCGGCCCCGATCGTCACATTGACGATGGCGTCCTCGATCTGGTTCCAGAACACCGTGGCGCCCCAGCGTACGCCGTCGCGGTCGAACGCCAGCCCGGTCTCGATCCCCTTCAGCGTCTCGGGGCTCAGGGCGGCGTTGGCCTCGGTGATGTCGTTGCCGACGCGGAACGGCCGGTGCAGTTCGTTCAGCGTCGCCGGCCGGAACCCGGAATAGGCCGCCGCCCGCGCCGCATAGCCGCCGCCCAGGTCACGCCGCACGGCCAGGCGCGCGCTGACCACTTCGCCCGACCGATCCGGATCGTTCTCGTTCAGCAGGACAGCGCCGGTCGCCAACGTGTATTCGTTGCGGAACCCGCCCGTGTTCTCCCATCGATCGACCCGCAGGCCGCCGGCCACCAGCCATTCGGCCGCCGTCCAGGACGCATCGACATAGGCGCCGGCTACCGCCGTCTCGCCGCCCGCGCGACGGCCTCTGGCGAAGCCCGCGCCCGTGGGATTGCTGAACAGTTCGTTGGTCTCGCCGTCGTTGAAGCGCGCATCCGCGCCCAACTCCCACTCAAGGCGACCACCCGCGAACTCCGCCATGCGACGGCGCAGGGCGGCGTTCAGCCCCCATCCGGTTGCGGGCGTCTTGTACTGGTCGTTGGCCGGCGTGGTCGTCGCCCGGTCGGCCGACACCGAAGCCGAACTGTTGGCCAGGTTGCTGTCGATCCGCCACGCCTGCAGCCGCCATCCATAGCCGTTCGCCGTCGGCGCCTGGGCGGCCGTGGCGCTGAGGCTGTGGCCGCTGGCGTTGGCGCGTGTTCCGGCCAGGCCCGATCCGCGATCCTCCTCCCAGGTCGCCGCCCGCACCGACAGGTTGGCCTGTCCCAAGGCCGTATCGACCCGCAGAGCCGCGCTGCGGCTGTCGAGATCCAGCGGCGTGTCCGCCGCCCCCGCCGCCGATCCCCGCACGGGCACATAGCCGTCACTGATCTCGCGCAGTCCGCTCAGCGTCACCGCCACCGGCCCTAACCGCGTGGAGGCCGACCCCGCCGCGCGCAGACCGCCGCGTTCGGCGGCCGAGACATCCAATACGCCCCCCAGACCCTCGTTGCCCGGCCCACGTTCGCGCAGCGTGATCGTGCCAGTCAGGGCGCCCGCCCCATACGGTCCCGACCCCGCGCCCCGGATCACGTCCAGACTTTCCAGCGATTCCGGCGTGGCCTGGGACCAGATCACCCAGCCCCCGAACGGGTCGTTCAGCGGCACGCCGTCCAGCAGCACCAGCGTCCGCCCCGCCCCCGACGGCGCGATGGCCCTCAGCGATATGCCCTGTGTCGTCGGATTGGCCGCCGCGCTGGTCGTGCGTCGAAACAGCGACACCGCCGGCACGGACCGCAGCGCCTCGTCCAGGCGCATGGATCGCGACAGCACCTCCTGGTCGATCCTCACCACAGAGAACGCGGCGTCCGCCGCCGCCGGCGGCAGGCGCGCGGCGGTCACGACGATCTCGGGCAAGGCGACGGGGGCGACGACGGGGGGAGGAACGTCCTGGATCATGCGCCGTCACTAGGGCGCCGTCCGACGACCGAAAAGCCTAACCGGTGAAAAGGCTTGTAAAAGTGCGGCCCGCCAACCCGACCCAGGCTCAAGAGCCGAAATCCGTCGTCCCCTCAATGCCTAAAGGCCCGCGAAATCCACGGCCTTGGCGAACAGTTCGCCGCGGCTGGTGACATCCAGCTTGCGATAGGCGTGCTTGATATGGGTTCGCAGCGTCTCGATGGAGATGTCCTGCTTCTGCGCGATACGCCCCGTTTCCATCCCCGCCAGCATCATCGTCACGATCTGCTTTTCGCTTGGCGTGAGATGATGGATTTGAAGCATCGCCTCATAAGAGACTCGATCCGCCATTCTGTGCGCCGCGAAACCGATGCTGTCGTCGTCGCCCGGTATCAGCTGCTGACACCGCAAAAGCCATTGCCGGTCAGCGTCCATGGCGGTTACGGCATAGAGCGCCGCGCCTGGCGCGGCCTCTTGCAGAAGACGCGCGAGCGCCGCCGCCGTCGCTCCGCTGTCGGATACGAGGTGATCGTCCACCACCCTGAACACGCCGGCGTCTCGCAGCATGCGAAAGGCGGCGTCGTTGGCCCAGCCAATGCGTCCTGAGCGCGACAGCAGCATCCTGGCGCGGGGATCGATGTTCACCCAGGCCGCGATGGCGCGAGACCACGGCGGGATGATCTCTTCATCGTCGTAAAAGTTGAGGTCGCCCTGGCGTGCGTCGAAATCACCGACGTCGCTTCCCACGGCGAGAAAACCCGTTACGCCCACGATCATCGCAGCCCTCCCTTATGCCTGGGCCTCCATGCTCGAACCGTGAACAGCCATTCCGGGGGTCGAGCATTCAACGGGCACAGCTCACCCCATTGTCGTATCCAACCGCACGAAGAATTGACATACCCGAGTTTGGGGAGAGATTGACGCTTGCGAATACGACGCAATCCGTTTCGGTCTAGAAGGCCGGCGCCCTTCGTCTGCGCACAGATCATGAAGTGGCTTCATCTGTGCGTTCCCTCTCGCAATAACGATGCGAAAATTAACTAGACAATAATCGATAGTTGCTTTGACGATGCAACGCCGCCTCCAGCGGTCAATAGATGAAGACGCCACGACATTGTGGCCCCTTCCGATCCCTTTGGGCGGGCACATCATTGAAAAGCTGGAGGAATATTATGCGGACCTATCTTATTGCGGCAGCGACTGCTGCTGCGGCCTTGCTGGCGATGCCGGCCGTGTCGAGCGCTCAGACCAATGTGACCGTCTCGACCAGCGTGACCGACTTCTGCGGCATCGGCCTGGCCAATGTTGCGGGCGGGAACGTCGCGGTCGCCAACGGCGCACGTCAAAAGGTCACCACATTGCGGATGTCGTGCAACGCCGCGACCGGCGCCAAGCTGACATCGAGCGCCGCCAACGGCGACTTCAAGTCACCCGCCGGTGTTCTGATCAACTACGACTGGGATCTGTCCGTGCCGGAAATCCCCAGCCTGGGCTTCGCCTCCAATGACACCTATCCCGGCGAGCCGGCGACGGTGACCAACTCGGGTGGGTACAGCCAGAAGCTGGCTGACGGCATCTACGGCGATCTGTTCCTGAACCTTTGCTACAACGTTCCCGGCGGCAACGGCGTGGGCGGAACGCAGGGCGATCCGAGCAACCCTGGCTCCTCGGGTTGCGCCGCCTCTCCCTCGGGTCCAGGCGCCGCGTCGGCTCCAGCCGGCACCTACACGGAAATCTTCACCTTCTCGCTCGATCCCGCCTGATCGTAGCGAAAAAGGGGGCCGACTTCGGTCGGTCCCCTGCTTCTTCTTGAGGGATTCCTGCAGAACACGGGGGCAACCAATGACACGTCGTGCATTCGCTACGCTGATGGCCGCAACGGCCCTGACGACAGTCCTGATGACGGGCACGACGACGCCGGCCCAGGCCATGGACGTATCGCCCATGGTGTCCAAGATCACGCCGTCCGGCGGCGGATCCAGCTACCGGATGACCGTAAGGAACGACAGCGCGACCCCGGCGACCGTCGAGATCGAAACCTATCGCATGCAGGTCGATGACACCGGCGCCCGCTCCCTGGTCGAAGACGACAAGGACATCGCGGTCTTTCCCGTCCAGTCCGTCATCCCGCCCAATCGCGAACAGGTGATCCAGGTCCGCTACACCGGCGACGCCGCCGAGGGAGGGCGGATGTATCTGGTCCGTGCGGCCCAACTGCCGATCAACATGCAGACGACGCCCAGCGAAGGCGGCGCCGGGGCCGATGTCCAGGTCGCCTTCACCATCAACACCTACGTCTTCGTGGCCCCGCCTAGAGCACGGGCTGAAATCGAGGTCACGGCCGTGTCTCGCGCCCCCAACGGCGACGTCATCCTGACCGCCCGCAACTCGGGCACGGGTTTCGCCTATATCCGGGAGTCCAGGATCATCCTGAAGACGGCGGACGGCAAATCGCACGAAGTGCCGGCCGCCGACGTCGATGTCGGCCAGGTCAGCGTGATCGCCGGCGGCGCCACGCGTCAGGTTAAGATACCGGCGGCCCTCGCCGCCTCGGCATCCGGCGACCTCACCGCTTCCATCGTGCTGCTGTGAGGGCGGGCGATGGCCCGCAAGTCCTTTAAGGGCGGGCGGTCCGGGACGCGAACCGCATTCCGCCGCATCGGCGCCGTCGCGTGCATGGGCGGCGGACTGGCCACTGTCGCCCATGCCGGGCCGATCCAGTTGACCGACGAGGTCATGCGCACAGCGCCGCATGACTATTCAGCCGTCGTCGCTATCGATCGAGACGAAGGCTCCGGCTCCGGCTCCGTTGCCGCTGCCGAAGCCCCTACCCCATCCGCGGCGCGCTCCGCTCAGGACCAGTCTCCTTCGGTCAGGCCGTCCTCGGTCTTCACGCCGATACAGGGACCGCTGACTTTGGACGGAAAATATCTGGGCGACATCAGCGGCGCGGTCGACAATCAGGGCCAGGGGCTGGTGGACGCGAGAGCCCTGCTCGACCTGTTGCGGCCTCAGGTCGGGTCTGACCTCCTCACCACCCTGTCAGGCAGGATCGCGACCCAGACGAGGGTCAATATGGCCGACTTGGCCAGCGACGGCTTTTCCCTGGTCTTCGACCCCCTCTCCTTGACCTTCGTGGCGACCTCCACGCCGGAAAGCCGGGCGCGGCGTGATGTCGGCTTCTCTCAGAACCCCGTGATCGACCCGACCGCCTTCGATCAGCCGGCGAATTTTTCGGCTGGCGCGAACATCGCCCTGGCCCAACTCTATTCCCATACCGAAAGTCAGTTTTCGCCGCTTCAGGGCGGGATCGACATGTTCGCCAACTTCGGCGGCTTCGACGGCGTCACCCTGACCACCGGCATCGACTATGACGGCAGCAACGACCAGGGCCGCTGGCAGCGGCGCGAAATCCGCCTGACCAAGGATATCTTCAAATCCGCCGTGCGTCTGACCGCCGGCGAGTTCGCGCCCCCCATCGACAGTTTCCAAGGCTCGCAGCGGTTCCTGGGGCTATCCGCCGCACGGGCCTATTCCACGATCCGTCCCTTCCAGAACGTGCGCCCAGCTGGCCGCCGCCAGTTCATCCTCGACCGCCCGGCCCTCGTCGTCGTCGAGGTCAACGGCGTGGTGGTAGAGCGGATCCGACTGGACGCCGGCCCCTATTCCATAGGCGATTTCCCCTTCGCACAGGGCGCCAATACGGTTCGCCTGCTGGTCGAGGACGACAACGGTCAGCGCGAGATCGCCGTTTTCGACCTGTTCGGCGGCGCCGGTCTTCTGGACCGCGGCGTGGTGGATTTCGGCGTGTCGGCGGGGGTGCTGGAAGAAGGCGGAAATCTTCAGTACGGCTCGACGCTGGCTGCCAGCGGCTTTGTCCGCAAAGGCCTGTCCGACGTCCTGACGGTCGGCGCCAACGCCCAGATCGCCGACAGCAAGGGCCAGGCCGGCGCGATGGCGACATGGGGATCCAAGCTGGGCCTTGTCCAACTGAGCGGCGCCGCCAGCCATAACGGCGACACCGGCACGAACGGTTATATCGCCTCGGTCGATTATCTTCTGGAAACCAGGCTGGGCAAGAACGCCGATGCGCGCCTGGTGGCGTCGGCCCAGGCGACCAGCCGCTATTTTCAGAGCGCGTTCGACCCGTCCGCCTTCAACAGCGAGAAATGGCGGGCCGCCGCGCGGCTGCTGGTGCGCTTTCGCGACTATTCGATCAGCGGCGGGGCCGCCTTCGTAAAGGGCCGCGAACGCAAGGACCGCACCGACTACAGCCTGGGGCTGGGTCGCACCTTCAGCCGGTTTGCGGTCAATCTGGCGTGGCAGCGCGGGTCCACGGACGACGGTCGCGACGAGGACCGCTTCGGCTTGACGCTGACCTCCCGCTTCGGTGGGCGCTGGAGCAGCACTGCACGCTACGACAGCGACAAGGATTTCCGCGAGGTGGGCGTATCGCGCGCCTCGTCCGGTCGTCTCAACGACCTGAGCGGCGACCTGCGGCTGTCGCAGGATCGCACCAACCAGGCGGTCACGGCCGACCTGCGCTACATCAACAATCGGTTCGACGCCGAGCTTGTGTCCAACCGACTGGTGTCGTCGGAACCGGGCGGCCTTACCCGCCAGGAATCGCTGTGGCGGCTGTCGACGATGATCGGCTATGCCGACGGCGCGTTCGGCGTGGGGCGTTCGGCCCGCGAAGGCTTCGTCATCGCCAAGCCCCACCCGACCCTGTCGCGGTCACGCATCAACCTGACGGACTCCAGCGGCTATACGGTCGCGCACAGCGGATGGCTGGGCCCGGCGCTGGTGGGCCTGGATCGCGGCTACGGCGTCAATCGCTACGAGATCGAGGCCGATCCCCTGCCCCAGGGTTATGATCTGGGCAGCGGCGTCATCAACATCTTCCCCGGCTTCGGCAACGGCTATCGCTTCGTCGTGGGCAGCGAGGCGTCGCGCACCGCGCGCGGCGTCCTGGTCTCCGCCAGCGGGCCGGTCGCCCTGGCCGGCGGCGTCATCCAGGCAGTCGGCGCTCCGGCCGATGCGGAGGGCAAGCCCTTCTTCACCAACCGCTCCGGGCGGTTCGTCGCCGATGGTCTGACCCCCGGTCGCTATCGCCTGCTGATCCGGGGCGCAGTGGTGGGCGAATTCACCATTCCCGAGAAAGTGGAAGGAACAGTCGATGTCGGCGAAATCCGCACGTCTCAGCCGCCGCCGTAGCCGAAAGGGGCTAGGGAACCGCAAGACGCCAGCCCTGACCTGGTCAGACACTGTGACGCTCGCTGTGTCACTAGCCCTGGCGGCAATCCTGACCCTGGCGGCCTCGAACGCGAGGGCTTGCGACCTGGCCCTGAGCCAGAGCCCCAATACGGTGGTCATCAACTACAATCCCTTCGCCATCGGCCCCTCCAGCGGCGCCATAGACCTGGGCCTGCAGAACCAGGGCGACGAGGCTTGCGAGTTGCGCCTGTCCTTCGTGGACGACGGCGGCGCGGCTGTCTCCAGTCTGGCCCTGGGCGGCGTGGGCGTGCAGTTTCGTCCGCGAGAAGCCTCCGGGCTTCAGACCTCCGACGTGGAGCCGGGGGTCTTCCGCTATACACTCGCAGGCAAGGCGACAGGCCAGGCCCAGTTGGACGCCGCCATTGTCGTGGACGCCGTGCCCGACGCAGGAACCTACGGCATCGACCTGAAGCTGTTGGTCAAGGACGCCGATGGGACTGCCCTGCTCGCCCCTATCCCGGTGCGTATGCAGCTGGTCTCCACGCCCAGGGCGCAGCTGAACCTGGCCGGAGCCGCCGGGGCCTTCGGGTCCGGCTCCAGCGTGGAGGTGGTGGACTTCGGCGACGCCGCCACCGGCTTGACCCGGCGCATCTTCGTCCAGGTCCGCGCCAATGCGCCGTCCGTCATCTCGATCAAGTCCGAGCATGGAGGCGTGATGCGGCGCCAGGGCGATGTGGAGACCGAGTCCAGCGTCCCCTACGCCGTCGAACTGGACGGCGCGGCCGTCGATCTGACGGCGCCGTGGACCAAGGAGGTCGATCCCCCGCGCACCCTCGCCGGCATGTCGCTGCCGATGCTGTTCACCCTGGGCAAGGTCAGGGACCAGATGGCCGGTCGGTATCAGGACGTGATCGCCATCGACATCTCGCCACATTGAAGACGGGCATACCCCATCATGGTTAGCCCATGACGGCGATTACGGCCTAAAGATCAAACTGATAACACGTTAACTCGATGGGCCGAACGGCTTGGAGGAGCCGGCCCTGATCGATCTCAGACTTGAGACCGACAGCCATATTCTGGTCTTGACGGTCTTCGAACATTGGGTGGCGCGAATGTATGAGCAGAAGATGGCGGCGACGACGCCGCAGCGGAACAACCTTGCCGCGGCGGCGGTCCTGGAGGAAAAATTCACGCAGCGCCTGACGCCGTTCAGGCCGACTGGAAATCCGGCGCCCCTGACCCATGCGGACTGCACCGCCTGGTTCGAACATGACGCCATCGCCCGTTTCGTTCTGGACGCTCAAGGCTGCGTGCTTCGCGCCAACGCCAGGGCCCGGGGCATGATCGCAGCGGGCGTGCTGGGCTCAGGCGGCGCCTTCATCTGTCCCACCCACCGCAATCGGGCCGAGTTCGACGCCCTGGTGACGCGCCTGATGGAAGGTCGGCAACCTCAGGGTCGGCTGCTGCTTCGCGCGGGCGACGACGCCTGGTGCTTGCTGGATCTGGCCATGACGCCAGATGCGGCGGGCCGTATCTTCGCGACGGCGCGCCCTGCCCACTGTATGGGCGTCGAGGGCATGGAGCCGTTGCGCGCCATCTTCGGCTTGACCCGCGCCGAGCTATCGGTCCTGGCCCACCTGACCCAGGGCGAGGCGCCCAAGGACATCGGCCGCAAGATGGACATGTCGATCCACACCGTCCGCGCCCACCTGCGCGCCATCTGCATGCGCATGGGCGTCAAGGGCATCACCGGCGCCCTGAGACTGAGTTTTCAGCTGACGAACTGAACCTCAGGGCTGGCTCGGCTGAAGACGCGCCGGCGGCGCCGCGTCCGCCTCGTTGATCTGACCCAGTTCGCCGCGTTCGCGGGCCTTTTTGCCATAGACCCATTCGAACAGGGGCGAGGCCATCAGAGTGGTGATGATGGCCATCAGCACCAAAATCGAGAACAGGGCCGGGCCAATGATGCCCCGCTGCAAGCCGATGTTGATGATGATCAGCTCCATCAGGCCACGGGCGTTCATCAGGGCGCCGATGCCCATGGCCGTGGCGTTGTCCTGGCCCGTCAGGCGCGCGGCGGCCCAGCAGGCCCCGCCCTTGGCCAGGATGGAGCCCAGCAGGATGACGGCGGTCACCGCCAGCAGGCCTAGGCTGTTGACCATGGTCAGTTGGGTGTTCAGGCCCGAGAAGGTGAAGAACATCGGCAGCAGCACCAGCACCGCGAACGGCTCCAGTTGACGCTTGACCTCCTGGCTCAGCAGGCCGCGCGGCATGGCGACGCCCAGGATGAAGCCGCCGAAGACGGCGTGAATGCCGACCGCGTCCATGGCCCAGGCGCTGAGCATGAACAGGATCAGCACGATGCCCAGCACGGTCGGGCTCAACCGCCCTTCCCGCTCGACGATGCGGCCCAGCGGCGCTAGCAGTTTCGGCTCGACGGTCAGCATGAACAGGGCGAATGCGCCGCCCCCGGCGATGGCCATCACCGCCACCATCGGCCCTGCGCCGAAGCTGGCCAGGACGAGGGCCAGGACGCACCAGGCGCCGGCGTCGTCGATGGCCCCGGCCGCTAGCGACAGCGAACCCAGCCGGGTGCCGCTCAGGCCCCGCTCGTGGATGATGCGCGCCAGCATGGGGAAGGCGGTGATGGAGATGGCGGCGCCCATAAACAGCATGGCCTGCCAGGTCTGGATGCCCTGACCGAACAGACCCTGGCTGACCAGCCAGGGCGCGATGGCCACAGCGACCAGGAAGGGCGCCGCCATCCCCGCCAGAGACACGGCCGCCGCGCTAGCGGCGTTCGTCTTGAAGTGATCGCGCCGGAAACCCAGCCCGACCAGGAACATATAGAGGCCAACGCCCAACTGGGCGCCGACGAACAGGATGGATTTCGATTCCTTGGGAAACAGGGCGGCCTGAAGATCGGGCGCCAGAAGGCCGAGCAGCGACGGGCCCAGGATCACGCCGGCGATCATCTCGCCGACCACCTGCGGCTGGCCCAGGTAGCGTTTCGCCAGCCAGCCGACGATGCGGCAGACGGCGATGATCACGGCCATCTGCAGGAAGAAGGCCACGCTCAATTCTGCGTTCGTCATTCGTCTTTCCCCCCGAGTATCCGCCGCCTGTTGTCTGCGGTCGGAACAGATTGATCATGGGCCTGTTGGCTTGTCCCCACAAACGGTCGACCCAAGTCGTCTAGCGGCTCGTGATCTCTGTCAGCGCCGCCGCATGGCGCCGCACCAGCGCGCGCGTGGATAGATCGGTATCGAACACGCCGTACCAGCCCTGAGGTTCGTGCGGCGGGTCGCCCATCAAGGCGCTGTCACCGTCGTGGAAGCGGAAATCGGGATTGCGCGTGCGTCCCTCGCCGTTCCAGGCCCAAAAGTTCGAGCCGACCAGAGGCCCGCCCGCCTGCGCATCGGCCAGGACCGCCGCATGGACATCCTGATAAAAACCGTCGCGCAGGGTCGTCGGAACCGACGGATCGTACAGGTCGCCGTCGCGCGGATAGCCGAACTCCTCGATCACCAAGGGTTTGTCGAGTTGGCGCGCGAAGCCGACATGCTGACTCACATAGTCGATGGCCATGGCGCGGGCGCGGGCGTCGGTTCCGGCCATGTCCTTACGGTCCAGCCAGCCCCAGTTGCCCGGCCAGATGTGGGCGGTCAGATAGTCGATGTCGGGCGACCGGCAACTTTCCATCACCACCTCGGCGCGCTCCGACGAGCCCTTGAGCCCCTCGCCGCCGGTCGAGACCAGCTGTTTGGGCGCCAGCGACTTGATCAACCGCGCGGTGCCGTTGATCCAGGCGTAGAAGGCGGGAAGATTGTCCAGGGCGACCTGTTCCCCACCGCCCGCGCGCGGCTCGTTGGCCAGTTGCCAGCCCATGATGGTGGGATCCTCGGCATAGGCCACGCCGCTGATCGTGTTGGTGCGGCCGACGACGGCGCGGACATAGTCGTGATAGAGGCCGACCGCCTTTTCGCTGCGATAGAAGTCGGCGTTGAAATCGGCGAAGTCCGGCCACGGATGAGCCGGATCGTTCATATTGATGAAGCGGCCGCCGTTGACCCACGACAGGTAGGTCATCATCCCGCCCGACCATTCCCAGAAGTTGGTCAGGTAAAGGACCGCCTTCATGTCGCGCCGCCCCATCTCGACCAAAGTCCGGTCCAGACCGACCAGCAGGGTCTCGTTGTAGGTGGCGGTCTGGTCGCGGAAGGCGGGGCGGACCGAGTTGTTCAGGGGCGAAAGCTCAGCCGAAGCGCCGACGCGCAGATTGGTCACGCCGTCGGCCGCCAGAGCGTCCAGCTCACGCGTCAGACGCCGCTGATCGCCATAGTCGGCATCCGCGCCCAGCCAGGCCAGATACCATGCGTTGGCCCCGACGAAGCGATAGGGCTTTCCATCCAGCTTCAATCCCATGCCGTCACGGGTGACGAAGCCGATGTTGGGCGCAGCCGCGCTGCTGGCCGACGCCACGCCGGACGTCAGGGCCAGTGCGGCGGTCGAGGCCAGAACCGCTCGGCGGCTCAGCGTGAAACGGTCGGTCGAGGTCCTGGTCATTGCTGCGTCTCGCTTTTTTCAGTCCGTCATCAGGCCGCAGGGCAGACGGTGTCGCCTTCGTCCGAGCCGAGGCGTATGTCCTCGACCGTGACGCCCAGCGCGCCGGCCGAGCGCAGGCCCCAGGGCTGATCGACGGCGGCGAGGTTGGCGCCGGCGTCGCGCAGGCAGGACAGCGGCACCTTCAGCATGCTCCACTGACCCAGAGGGGCGGCGTTGAAGATCGCCGTCACATCCACCTGTCCTTCGCCTAGCGTCAGCATGACCTTGGCGCGGGGTTTGGCGTCGATGCGGTAGCGGAAGGCCAGGGCCATCTCTCCGTTCGCCTGACGGATCAGATCGACGGGCCGGGCCACGATCAGGGCGTGCCCGCCGGACGCGCCGAAGGTCAGGGTTCGGGCTGATTCCTGGCCCGCGCCGTCGGTGGAACGGACCGTGACGCCGGCGCGGGGGCTGGAGCCGCTGCTCTCGGCGCCCAGGCGGAACTCGCCGCCTGCGTCACGCAGCATCAGCGACCAGGGGGCGACGAAACGGCCGTCCACGAAATAGCGATCGATGCTGCCGACTTCGCCCACGACGCCGCTTTCTTCCGACAGGGCGCCGACGCGGGCGCCGCGCGCATAGGTCAGGCCATAGCCATAGGCGAACTGCGGGTCATAGCCGGCCTGGCCGACGTTCAGCGGCTCGCCCTTGGCGTCCTTGGGCCAGCTGAACGACAGCTTGCCCGTAAAGTCATGACGCGGCTTGCCGGCCGCATCGCCGATCAGAACGTCGGAGATGCCGGCGCCTTCCGTGCCCGGCAGCCAGGCGGCGACGAAGGCGTCGGACTGGTTGATCTCGGGGTTGGTCCACATCGGGCGGCCCGACAGGAAGACCGACACGGTCGGAATGCCCGCCGCCTTCAGCCGCTTCAGCGTCTCCAAGGGTTCGATCGGCAGGAAGTCCAGTGTGTCCACGTCGCCCTGGAACTCGGCATAGGGGGTCTCGCCGAAGACGACGATGGCCACATCGGGCTTTTGGGTAAACGCGCCATCGGCGCTGAGCGTGGCCTGACCGCCGCCAGCCGCGACGGCTTCCTGAATGCCGCCCCAGATCGACTGGCCGTTGGGGAAGTCGGCGTTGGCGTTGCCTGTGCCCTGCCACGTCAGGGTCCAGCCGCCCGAGGCCTGGCCGATGTCGTCGGCGTGACCGGCGACCATCACACGCGCCCCCGAACGGATCGGCAGCACCGGGCCCTCGTTCTTCAGCAGCACCAGCGACTTGCGCACCGCCTCACGGGCCAGCGCCCTATGGGCAGGAGAGCCCAGTTCGTTCAGGTGACCCTCGACCGGGCGGCTGTCGTTGAACAGGCCGGTCTTGACCTTGACCCGCAGGATGCGCCGCACGGCCTCGTCCAGACGCGCCATCGGAATCTCGCCCGATTTGGCCTGGGCCAGGGTATTCTCATACAGAGGCTTCCAGCTGTCGGGCGCCATGAACATGTCGATGCCGGCGTTGAAGGCCAGGGCGCAGCTCTCGTTGGAGCAGCCCGGCAGCTGGCCGTGGGCGTTCCAGTCCGACACCACGAAACCGTCGAAGCCCAGCGGCCCGCGCAGCACGTCGGTCAGAATGGTTTCGTTGCCCGTGTGCTTGACGCCGTTCCAGCTGGAGAAGCTGGCCATGATCGACAGGATGCCTTCGTCGATGGCCTGGGGATAGCCGGACAGGTGGGTGCGGATCAGTTCCTGCTCGGTCCCGGCGAAGTCGCCCTGGTCCTTGCCGCCCGTGGTGCCACCGTCGGCCAGGAAGTGTTTGGCGGAACCCGCGATATGGCCGGGGGTCAAGGGATGGTCAGCCGAAAGCCTGCCCTGCAGGCCCAGGGTCATAGGGCCGGCGTAGCTCTGGGCCACTTCCGGGTTTTCCGCATAGCCTTCAAAGGCGCGGCCCCAGCGGTCGTCCTGCGGCACGGCCAGGGTCGGGCCGAACGTCCAGTCGGCGCCGGTCACCGCGACTTCCAGAGCGGTCGCCTGGCCGATGCGGCGGATCAGGTCGGGGTCGCGCGCGGCGCCCAGGCCGACGTTGTGAGGGAAGATGGTGGCGCCGACGATGTTGTTGTGACCGTGAACGGCGTCGATGCCGTAGATCAGCGGCACCTTGGCGCCTGGACGCTGGGCGGCGGCCGCGCGGAAGGACTGGGCCAGTTCGACCCACTTCTGGGCCGAGGCGCGCTCGTCCCCGCCTGGTGAGGAGTTCCCGCCCGCCAGGATCGACCCCAGCGGATAGGTCAGCAGGTCTTCGGGCTTGATGGAGGCGATGTCGGCCTGGATCGTCTGACCCACCTTCTCCTCCAGCGTCATCCGGCTCATCAGTTCGGTGACGAAGGCCTCCGTCGCCGCATCCGTCATGGCCGCCGGCGATGCCGCATGAGGCCACAGGCCGGGATGGGCCCGCGCGGCGTCAGTGACGATGGAGGCCTGAGCCGTCACGGCCTGGACGGGCGCCGGGCGAAGCGAACCCGTCGCGGCGCATGCGCCGGTCGCGA
>Ga0265296_1003391_pt1 | contig 14860 bp, 12 predicted proteins | sample MunlanPumphouse1_FD_189073 | JGI IMG/M metagenome (GOLD analysis project Ga0265296, IMG submission 189073) | Groundwater microbial communities from a municipal landfill in Southern Ontario, Canada - Pumphouse #1 | ecosystem: Environmental > Aquatic > Deep subsurface > Groundwater | place... | reverse complement strand
TGACCGTATCATCGTTGTCGGGGGGGACGGCACGATCCGCGAAGTGGCGCAGGAACTCATTGACCGGGATCTGCCTCTTCCGCTTGCCATCGTCCCGCAGGGGTCCGGAAACGTGCTGGCGAAAACATTGGGCATTCCGCGTCTGTCGCTTAAGCGGGCGCTTGCGGTCGCCCTCGGGGATGAGCGGGTGCCGCTCGATGTCCTCCGCATCAACCGCCGCTACGTCGCTCTCGTGGGGGCCGGCCAGGGCTACGACGTCGTGCTGATGGGGCATGTGACCCGGACACTGAAACGGTATCTGGGTTTCGGCGCGTACGTTCTCTCGTTCCTCAGGAGTTTCGCCCGGGTGGGAGTCAACGGGTACGTCGTGACGGTGGACGGGAAGCGCATGTACCTCTCCGCGTCCATCGTTGTGGCGTTGAACGCCTTCTCTCCGGGGAAATTTCTCGTGGATCATGTCATCTCCCCGCACGACGGCTGCGTGAACGTCTTCGCCGTGCGTGCGCGCTCGGCATGGGACGTCTTTCGGCAGGGGCTCCGCTGCCTCTCGCGGAGAACCGGCCTGCCTCCCGGAGTCACCGTTTTCACCGCGCGGCGCCGCATTTCCATCAGACAGCGCCACAGTTCGCGCATCCAATTCGACGGCGATGTCATGAAGGGGAAGTCCCTCACGATCGACATTCTCCCGCGCAAGCTCGTCTTCATCGTTCCGCGGAAGCGCGCGTAATCAGTTACCATACGCTCTTCCAGCGCACATCCATATTGAAATTTTGCCTTATTGATGATAGAATATCCAGATGATGCGAAAAGAAAAAACACACCTTCTCTTCCTCCCGTTCCTCGCGACGCTCATCGTGCTTACGGTGTGGGCGGCGGTGCCTCCGCAGGTTCGTGCACAATGCACGGATCCGCAGAACCCGCAATGGTGCCCAAGTACGAACAATTGCATTCCTGCGAGGGATCTCTGTCTCCTCGAAGCGACACCCGGCGGCGTCAATGTCATTCCTGCGAGCGGGTTCGCGAACCTGCAGGGGTTCTTCCAGTACATCAACGTCGGGATGTGGAAGTGGGCATTCTCGATCGGCATCGCCATCGCCGTCCTCAACGGGACGTTCGCCGGATTCCAGATCGTCATGAGTAGCGGCGACTCCGGCATTATCGCGTCTGCGAAGACGCGGTTCATCTGGTCCGCGGTCGGGCTCATCATGCTCCTCCTCACCGGCGTCATCCTGCAGTTCCTGAATCCGACCGGTTTCCGAAATCTCTGATGAAGAAGTACGTTCTCCTGCCGTCTGTCACGCTCGCACTGCTCGTGCCCGTTCTCGCGTACGCACAGACGCTCTGGGTCTACTGTGGCGGCCTCCCGGGTTGCCCGGGCGGATGGACGGAGTACTTCAGCAACGCCCTGACGCTCCTCCTCGTGCGTCTGCCCGCGTACATCTACGTGTTCGGCTGGCTCTTCATCATGGTGGGAGGGGCGTACATCCTCCTGAGTGGGGGGAATGCCGAACGGGTGACGAAGGGCAAGAACACCATCATCTGGGCGGTCATCGGGCTCTTCCTCGCGAAAAATGCTGAATGGCTCATCGAGTTCGTTGTTGTTGAAGAGGTGAATACGCGCGTAGCGGGAACAGACTTGATCGAATCCGTCGGTTACACAGCGATCTCCACCATTATTGATCTCTTCTACGTCGTGCTCCTCGGAGTCGCGGTGTACTGCGGGATGCGGATGGCGGTGTCCCTCGGCAAGGAAGAGGAATTCAACAGTGCGCGCAACGGCCTGTTTTATGCGGCGATCGGCGCGATCATCATCAACCTCTCGCAGCAGATCGCGAATGCCTTTCTCACCTTCTAGTCCGATGCGGCGTTTCACACTGTTCCTCCCAGGCCTCCTGCTCCCCACTGCCGCTTATGCGGTGCGGATAACCGACTATGACTGGCAGTGCACGGGCTTCCTGCACTGTGGCTCGTCTCTGAACGCTGTCGGTGTCATCACCAACAGCATCGTCATGGGGGTCGGCGCATTCATCGTCGCCCTTGCGGTCGTGGCGTTCTTCTACGGCGCGATCCTGATGATCACCTCGCAAGGCGAAGAGAGGAAAGAGGCAGGCAAGAAAGCGATGATCTACGCAGCCATCGGGCTTGCGTTCGCGATGCTTACCGTCGCCGTCATCGAGTTCGTCACCGGGTACCTGTACTACCTCGGGGGCACGGCTCCTCCCTAGTTCGCGTTTCCCATGCGTGATACGCTCGGGGCATGTCGAGGCGCCAGTACGTCACTACTGCTATTGATTACCCCAATGCGCGCAGGCCGCACATGGGGCAGGTTTTGGAGAAAGTGCTTGCGGACGTCAGCGTACGTTGGTTCCGCTTGCGCGGAGACGAGGTGCGGTTTCAGATCGGCACGGACGAACATGGCGTGAAGATCCAGCGTACCGCGGAAAAAGAAAAGCTGACCCCGAAGGAACTGGTGGACCGGAACGTCCCCGCGTACATCGAACTCTACCGGCGGATCGGCATTTCGTACGACGAGCCGGACGGCTTCATACGGACGACGGACCGGGAGCGCCACTGGCCGACGGTTGTCGAGTTATGGCAGAGGCTTGAGAAGTCGGGGATGCTCGAGAAGCGCACGTACATGGGGCTCTACTGCCAGGGGTGCGAGCGCTTCATGACGAAGAGGGATCTCGTCGATGGTAAGTGTCCCAACCACAACGCGGTTCCGGAGAGCGTGAGTGAAGAAAACTGGTTCTTCCTTCTCTCGAAGGAATCGAAGTGGCTGAAAGCACTCCTCACGAAGGAGGGGAAAGGCGGCCCGCGCAGCGAGGCTCGCCCTTCAAGCGGCCCGCGCAGCGAGGCTCGCCCTTCAAGCGGCTACAGGATCGTCCCCGCCTTCCGTGCGCATGAGACGCTCTCGCTCATCGAGCAGGGTCTCGAGGACGTTTCCTTCTCGCGGCCGAAGTCCAGTTTGTCATGGGGGATTCCCGTTCCGGGCGATCCGGATCAGGTCATGTACGTGTGGTGCGATGCGCTCACCAATTACATTTCGGGAATAGATATTTTTGGTCTTTCAAAAGGCACGTCACCCCTCGACTCCGCTCGGGGTGACAAGGGTGATCTTTGGTGGAATAAAGCGGAAATCACCCATGTCATCGGCAAGGACATTGCGCGGTTCCATGCCTTGATCTGGCCGGCGATGCTCAAGCACGCGGGCGTGCGCACGCCCGACCGCCTCCTCATCCACGGTTTCCTCACGAATGAGGGACAGAAGATGAGCAAGACGATCGGCAACGTGGTGGAGCCGGAGGAGGTCTTGAAAAAGTTTGACGGCAACCCCGACCCGCTCCGGTTCTATCTTTCCCACGAGATTCCGGTGGGAAACGACGGGGATTTCTCGTGGAAGCGATTGGAAGACATGTACAGCGCAATATTACAAAATCAGTTGGGCAATCTATTAAATAGGGTGCTTGTAATGTTTGGCGTGATAGGTAGAGATCTTTCATCGAAATTAAGTTATAAAGAAAAAATGAACGTCGAAGGACTTGTTCAAGAAAATTGGAAGTTTTACATGGAGAATATGGATAAACTCAAAGTCGATTCAGGGACCAATGCCGTGGTTGCAGTTCTGGATAGTTGCAACGGATTATTTACACATGCAGCGCCTTGGCAGAAATCGAAATCCCTTGAAGAGAAGAGATTGATTCTCACCGAATTTGCTGAGGGCCTTCGTCATGTTGCTCTCATGCTCCTTCCCTTCATCCCTCAAACCGCGCAGGAAATCTCCCGGCAGCTCAATGTGCCGTACGTGGAAAAAATGCTTGAACGGGATTTCGTGATTACTCCGGAAATGAAAAAGTGGGGGAGTCAGAAAGATTGGAAAACAGTCGGGGAGCCGAAGATTTTGTTTCCGCCGCTTGAAAAATAGGGAAATGTTTGGAAACGAAATGTTTGGAAACAGCGCGGCTCTCCGAGCCGCGTACGCGCCCTGGCTTGCCGATCGTAGCAGCAGCAAGGAGAAATGAATGACAAGCCCACCTTCGCTAAAGCTACGATGGGCAACCTGCTGCGCAGGTTGGAAGGGCGCGCTGCAGTAAAATTAATGTTCGTTATAGTCAAAGCGAGACATATGTGGTACGTTGCCTACGCTTTTCGACGTAAAAGCCTGGAGCGGAAGCGCGGTAAATGCTTACGTGAAGGGAGCGGAGCCAATAGCCCGACTTCGGAAGCGCATCTATTTCTTCCCAATTTTCTATGTTCGATCCGATGGCAGATCTCACGAACCCGGTGGGTGGTGAAGATCCACTCGCACCAACGACGAGCTTTCCCTCCTCTCCGGCCCCCGCGCCGCACCGCCAAGGCGGGCAGGGCGGCAGTCGCTATGGCGAGGAACTCCACACCATTACGATCCGCGCGCGCCAGCGCACGTTCTACATCGACCTGAAACAGTCGGCGAACGGCAAATTCCTCAAGGTCTCCGAGAAATCACGCGGCGGCCAGAAGAGCACGATCATCTTCGACATCGAGGATCTGCCCAAGTTCATCGAGGCGCTGCAGGAGATGCAGCAAAAGGTGTGAAAGGAAACCTCATTCCGCTGGCAGTACGTACCCGTTGACTGCGGGGTTCTGCCGGATGACGCGTTCCACGATGGCCGCAGCCTCCGCGCGTGTGATGAGGTTTTCCGGTCGAAAGAGTCCGTCGTCGTAGCCGCGCACGATCTTCCGCGTGCTTGCCTCTGAGAGCGGGGAGAAGAACCAGGCATCGGAGGAGACGTCGGGGAATTGCTTCGCGTTCTCCGCGCCGATAGATGGCAGCTGCGCCGCGCGCATGAGGATCTTCACGGTCTCCGCGCGATTCACCGGCGTATCCGGACGGAAGGTATTGTCCTCGTACCCTTCCACGATATTGAGTTGAACGGCGGTATATACGACCTGTCGTCGGAAGGTGGCGTCCGTTTGTTCGTCCCTTGTGCCTGTTCTCGGGATGTCGGAGAACGATTTCCGCATGTCACCGGTGTTCACCTGGAGGGTCGTGCAGGTGGAGAGGATGGCCATCTTGAGGAACTCGAATCTCGTGACCGGCTGGTCGGGGCGGAAGGGGGCAGAGCCCGATGCGCTCTGTCTGTAGCCCTGCACGAGCGGAAGATGGTCTGGGAGGATCAGCGTCTGGCGGAGGTGTTCGATGTTCTCTGCCGCCCAATGACTTTTCGTATCGGTGAAGGGCGCCGATGCGGCGTTGAATTCCAGACAGGCGTTCTCGCTGGGATTGTTCCCCTGGTCGATTTCCGTTTTGTCGGGAATGCCGTCGCGGTCGGTGTCGACGGACAGCGGGTCGGTGCCTCGTGCGAGCTCCTCCGCATTCGTGAGGCCGTCGCCGTCCGGATCGTCGCTCCTTGTGGGGGTCACCTGCTGGCTGAGGAGTCCGGTCCGGCTTTCCCATTCATCGGGGAGATTGTTCTGGTTCCGGTCCTTTCCGTACCGCGAGTCGAGCGGGAAAGGGTCTTTGGGATCGATGATCCCGTCTCCGTCTGTGTCAGGATTCTTGGGGTCGGTGTTCCTGAGGAGCTCGATGCCGTTCACCCAGCCGTCCTGATCCGCGTCATTCGTCATGTCGTCGGTGGGATCGAAGGGGTTCCGTTTTGCCGCGATCTCCGATCCGTCGGCTTCGCCGCCGTCGTCGGTATCGGCGTTGTAAGGGTCGGTTTCCCCAATGTCGATGATGTCGTTTCGGTTCGCATCCTCTTCGATATCGGCGATCCCGTCGCCGTCGGTGTCCTGTGCGGGGGACAGCGCTGCTCTCACGGGTGTGAGCCGGACGGCGACCATCAACACGAGAAAAAGTGCGAGCGATAGTCGCCGGAGACGGAGGAGCCCGGGCATTATCAGTCGGGGAGCGAGTGCCCGGCGGCGAAGGACCGTCCGGTCATCGGGTTCCCCGATGGCGGCTGGATTTTTATGACGTAGAGCGTTGTATTTCTTGTACAGGCAACAGTGAGTGCATCTTTGTGCGGTGAGAGGGAAGTCTCGAGGATTTTGTTTCCTTTGAGCGTCACTCCCGGCCACGGATTCAGTGCACGCGTCATGCGGTCAATCTCTGAGGCAGTCATCGTTTTCGGATCCGCTTCCCCATCCGCGCGCGTGAGCTTCCTGCAGAATGTCGCTTTCGATTCATCCTGCTTGAGCTCCTTAAGCGGCTCGGAAAGGGTCTTCAGGAGCAGCGCGGCTCCGATGCTCGCGAGTTTGTCATGGAGCAGAGCGAACGTTTCCCGTTCTCCGATTTGAATTTTTTCCTGGCTCAAAACGGGTCCGCTGTCCAGTTCCCTGGCCATCTTTTGGATTGTGATGCCGGTTTCTCCATCTCCGGCGAGAATCGCATGCTGTATCGGCGATGCTCCGCGATACTTGGGGAGGAGGGAAGCGTGGACATTCACGGCCGCGACAGTTGGCCAATCGAGAAGTTCCTGAGAAAGCAATTGCCCGTACGAAACGACGATCAAGAAATCCGCGCTAACCGCTAACCGCTTATCGCTTATCGCTTGGTTGATGTTTTCCGGTTGGAAAATAGGCAAACCCAGTTCCTTTGCTGCGACTTTGATCGGCGGGAGAGTGAGGATCTGCTTACGGCCGACCGGTCGATCTGGCTGTGTGATCACGAGCTCCACCTTGAACCTCGGGTCACCCGCAAGTACCCGAAGCGACGGAACGGCGAAAGCGGAGGTACCGAGAAAAACGATCTTCGATGTGCTTGCCATGGGGTCCATTGTACGCGGCTGCTTCCGTTTGGCCTACAATGTGTGCGATGCAGAGATCCTGCCGTCAGTGCGAAACGGCGTTCGAGATCACGCAAGATGATCTCGATTTCTATGAAATGGTATCACCAAAATTCGGTGAGACAACATGCTTACTTCCTGCTCCGACACATTGCCCTGATTGTCGACAGCAACGGAGACTGGCCATTAATAATGAGCGGTTCCTTTATCCCGGCACATGCGGCATGTGCCGGAAAAGAACACCCACGGAGCATCCGTCCCACGCGCATCAGCCAATCTACTGCCGGGAATGCTGGCACAGCGACAGGTGGGATGCTCGCAGCTTCGGCAGAGATTTCGATTTCAACAGGCCATTCTTTGGCCAGTGGAAAGAACTCAAGCGGGCAACGCCCGCGCAGGCCCTGAGCCTCCAGGGAACGAACGAGAATTCCGAGTACACGCATCTCGCCGGGGATTGCAAAAACTGTTACTTGATTATGCACGCTGATCACAACGAAGACTGTTACTACGGTTACGGCGTGAAGCACTGCAAATCCTGTGTCGATGCCTACAATAATTTCTACTGCGAGCTGTGTTACGACAGCATCGATTGCCATCGGTGTTACGGGCTGGTGAGTTGTCAGGATTGTATCAATTGTGCGGCAAGCGCATTCTTGCGTGATTGCGTAGGTTGCACGAATTGTTTTCTTTGTATCGGTGCCCGCAATAAAACGTATTGCTTCGAAAATAAACAATTCTCAAAAGAAGAATATGGAGCCAAAATGTTGGAGATCAATACCGGATCGCAGAGAGAGTACCTGCGACTCAAGGCCAGACAGAAAGAGATGGAAAAGGGCTATGCATTCAGGGCATTCCAAGGGCATAACCTCGAAAATTGCTCCGGCTCCCAACTCTACAATTGCAAAGACGTACACCACAGTTTCGACTGTGACGATGTTGAGCACGGCAAATTCCTGTACCAGATCGTTATTGGTGCCAAAGATGTCTACGATGCGTATCAATACGGCAACAACTTTCAAATGTCGTATGAAAATTCCATCTGTGGTCTCAATGGATACCGGTATTGCTTTTGTCATGAAACGCACTGGAGCACGGATATCTTGTACGGCTGGTATATCGAAAATTGCAAAAACTGTTTCGGTTGCGCGAGCATGCACCATCAGAAGTACTGCATCCTCAACAAGCAATACACCGAAAAGGAATATCTTGAACTCGTACCGAAAATCATCTCTCACATGAAACGAACCAATGAATGGGGTGAATTTTTGCCTTTGACGCATATCCTTCACGGATACAACAAAACGACGGCATTCCTCCACTACCCGATGAGCAAGCAAGAAGCTCTTGCGGGAGGAATTCCCTGGGATGACTACGAAGTTCCTCCGCCGGAAGTCGACCGCGTTATTGAGGCTTCCGAACTGCCGGATGACATTGATGACTCACCCAATGATATCGTGAGATGCGCGATCCAGTGTGAAGTAACTGGAAAGCTTTTTAGGATTACACCTCAGGAGCTCATTTTTTATAAAAGAATGCGTTTACCTCTACCTAGACGCGATTGGGATCAACGTCATGTTGACCGTTTTAACAACCGCACCCCCCGCAAGCTCTGGACACGTTCCTGCATGAAGTGCGGGAAGGAGATGCAGACGACCTACTCGCCCGAGCGGCCGGAAATCGTGTACTGTGAAAATTGCTACCTTAAAGAAGTTTACTGAGCCCGGCTTCGTCTACAAGACTTCGCCGCGGCATCCGTTACTGTTTCATGAACATCGCGGCGTAGTTCCAAGCAAAGCGAGGAACGAAGCCGGATGAAGGAGGTATACTGAATCTATGCAGAAAACATGCATCAATGATTGGTGCAAAAAGCAGTTCGAGGTGAATGACGATGACCGAGTGATGCTTCAGAAGTTCGACATCGACCGCGAGCCTGACCAATGTCCGAACTGTCGTCACGATCATCGGCGGATGTTCTCTCCCATCCTCCGGTTTCACCGTCGCAAATCCGACAGGAGCGGCGAACCGATACTGTCCATATTCCATCCACGACACACATTTCCCGTGTATGCGGTGAAGGAGTGGTGGAGTGATGATTGGGATGCCCTGTCCTACGGCAGAGCATTCGATTTTCATCAGCCATTCTTCGGGCAATTCGCTGCGTTCTATCAATGCGTGCCCAAGATGGCGAACAACAACGAAAACGCCGAAAACTGCGAGTACAGCTACTCATGCGGGAATGCGAAGAACGTCTACTACTCACGCACGGTTCATCGTTCCGAAGACGTCTACTACTCGCAGTATGTCACGGGCTACAACCGGTCGCTTTGCGACTGCCTCGTGTGCCAACGCTCCTCTTTTCTCTATGAGTGCGTGCTCTGTTTCAACTGCTCTTCCAGCACGTACCTCATGAGATCGACGAATTGCGGCGACTGCCACTTCTCCACTGATTTGGTAGGCTGTACCGATTGTCTCTTCTGCAACAACCTTCGCAACAAAGCGCTCCACGTTGATAACCAGCCGGTTTCCAGAGAGGAATACCTGCGTATCAAGGCGCAGGTATTCACCGGCCAGTATTCGGTTTTACAGCAGAATCTCGATCATTTTGCCGCAGTGTATTTGAGGACGATTTGGAAGAATCTCAACAACATGAACAGTGAGAAGTGCGTCGGCGATAATCTGACAAACTGCATGAACTGTTACCAATGCTTCAATTGCGTCAACACGCAGGATGCACGGTACTGCTGCCGTCTTACGCCCAGCGAGAAGTGCGTGTCGTCCATGGACATTTCCTCCGGCGGTATCGGCGAACTTCTCTACAACTGCGTTGGTCTCGGCGGCGGCAATTACTTCATGCGGATGTGTCTCAATTGCCGATTGTGTAGTCATCTCACCTACTGTGCTGACTGCTACTCCACGAAAGACTGTTTCGGTTGCGTTGGCCTCAGGAACAAGCGTTACTGCATCCTCAATACGCAATATTCGAAAGGGGAATACGAGACGCTCGTTCCCCGCATCATCGAACATATGCGGAAGACCACACTTCGTCCGCCTCAGGCGGACTCCGCGGGGCAAGAGTGGGGGGAATTTTTCCCGATAGCACTTTCTCCTTTCGTGTATAACGAAGGAAACAATCTCGAAGAGCATCCACTGAAGAAGGACGAGGTGCTGCGGCGTGGTTGGCAATGGCAGGAGGAGACTGAGGAAACGCCGGTGGGTACGTCGATGAACGACTGGCCCATGGATATTTCCAATGTCTCCGACACGATCACCGCACAGGTATTTACCTGTTCCGTTTCGAAGAAACAGTACAAAATTGTCCCGAAGGAACTGGCGTTTTATCGCAGCCTGAAGCTCCCTATCCCTCATGAACACCCCGATGTGCGAATGGCACGGCGCAGGATGATCCTGACGCCGTATGTGCTTTGTACGCGTCCCTGCATGAAGTGCAAAAAAGAGGTCGAGACGACGTATCAGCCTTCGCGGCCAGAGATTGTGTACTGTGAGGAGTGTTATCTGGCAGAGGTTTATTGAGAATCGGATATCGAAAAAAAGTACCGTAGCCGTGGCACCCGCCCGTACCGAACGGTACGTTCGGGCGGGTCGTGCCCCGGTGATGCATGTAAAGCCCCTACAATTCAACACGGGCACGATGCCCGTGCTGCGGATCATCTTTCATCTTCCCTGTATACCGCATACTGAATACTGCATACTTCAGATATGTCCCGTCGAACGGATCAAATTTCCGGCATCATCCGCCGCATTGTCGCTTCCAAGGCATTGACGGTCCCGCCGAACATAGCGACCGTCGTGAATATCACGCGCGTGGAAGTGAGCCCCGACCTCAAGTATGCGGATGTGTACGTCACGGCGCTTTCAGGTACTCCGGAGGCGGTCGGTCATCTCCACCGGAGGCGGTCGGAGATCCGCCGCGACTTGGGAGGCGAACTGTCGTCGTTATACACGATCCCATCCCTCCGTTTCCATGTGGATGAAAGAAGCGAGAAGCTCAGGAAATTGGATGCGCTGATTGATCGGTTGTGAGTTATTGTTTCTTGTTAGGGAAGGTCTGATTTTATGTTTTTAGAACACAAATGTTACATGGTTGCATGGCTGCATGGTTGGCTTGCAAAAACCTAATGTTTCGCTTGCGAACCATGTAACCATGTAACCATGCAGCTATTTTTCAGAGTTTCCTTAGCAAGCAACAACCGCTTCATCCCACACAAACAATGTAGCAATGTAACAATGAAACAATTTCCGAAAGTCCATCTAGGTTGAGCACTTACTCTGTGGAGTTTAGACTTCACCCCTTATGTTGGACCGACAGGCCGTTCTCCAGGCACTCAAGCTCCTCTCCGGGGCACGGCGGCTCTGTCTGGTCACGCACCGGAACCCCGATGGTGATGCAATCGGCGCTACTACTGGCTTGGCGCAGCTCCTGGAGGCGCAGTACGAAGACAAACGTGTCGCGCTCTTCTGCGTGGATCCGGCACCGCCGACATTCCATTTTCTCCCCCTCGCGCAGCGTTTTCAGCCGGATCTCGTTCCCGGGGAAGGCGACGTGTTCCTCTTCCTCGACAGCGCCGAACCCAAGCTCACGGAGTACGACGAGCGGCTTCCGCAGATTTTCGGGAAGGAGTATCCCTCCCTCTGCTTCGATCATCATCCGAGCAGTCCGAAATTCGCCACCGTGAACTTCATCGTTCCCGATGCATCGTCCACCTGCGAGATCATTGTCGCATTCGCCGATGCCGCAGGGTGGCCGATCACCCCGGACATCGCCACGTCTCTCCTTACCGGCGTATACACGGATACCGGCGGTCTCCTCCACAGCAACACCACGCCGCGTGTGTACCGCACGTTCGCGCGCCTGCTCCGTGCCGGGGCGCGCCAGCAGGCCATCGTCCAGCATGTTTTCCGGACGGCGAAGGTCTCCACGCTCCGCCTCTGGGGACGGGTGCTGGAGAAGATTTCCATCACCGAGGAGGGGGGAGCCATCTCCGCACTCACGGAAGGGGATTTCCAGGCCACCGGTGCCGATTACTCCGAGCTCACGGGCGCCATTGACTACGTCAATGCCGTCCCGGGAATGCGGTTCTCCATGCTCCTCGCCGAACGTGCGGGGAAGGTGAAGGGGTCGCTTCGGACCCTCCGCGACGATGTGGATGTCTCGAAGATGGCTGCGAAGTTCCAGGGGGGCGGGCACAGGAAAGCTGCGGGGTTCGCGGTGCCGGGGAAGCTCGTACCCGAGGTGCGGTGGAAAGTGGAACAAGAAAAGGCAGAAAAGTGAGAAAGGGCAGAAAAGGCAGCAAAGTAAGATTTTGATTGCCCTTTCTGCCCTCTTAGTCCTTCGATTCCCCCTCCGCCTTCTCCGCGGCAGCCGCTTTCTCATCCTTGCGTTTCTTCATGACCTCCTCCGGTTTTGTCGTGATGATCGTGTGCTCGTTGGGGCTTGCCACGATCTGGATGGCGACGTGCGTGTTCCCCGCGAACAGCAAGCCCTGTCCGACACCGGAGTTTAAGAGGAGGTACTTCTCGCCTTCGGTGAGATAGAAGAGCTTCGCGAGGTTATCCACGCTTGACGCCGACTGTTTCAGGAGCATCTGGAGAGACGTGTTGGAGATGATCGGGCGTCCGTAGGGTGAGTTGATGAAATCGTCGATATCCTGCGTGATGGTCGTGACGCCGAGGAAGTACTTGCGTGCGCGCTTGATGAGGCCGTAGAGGAATTGCGCGGAGTCTTCGTACTGCATCAGGTTCCATGCCTCATCGACGACCAGGAGGCGCTTGCGCATGTCGGAGCGGATGCGGTTCCAGAGGAAGTTCAAGACTACGTAGATCGCGATCGGCCGCAGCACGTCCTCGAGATCGCGGATCTGGAACACGACCATCTCCTTGTCGAGCTCGATGTTCGTCGAGCGGTCGAAGAGACCCGAGAAGCTTCCCTTCGTGAATTTCTGGAGTGTCTGACCCATGGGCTCGCCGCCGTCGGTGGTCATGAGCACGTCCACGAGATCGGAGAGTGTGGGCGGCTCGATCTTCGTCGGGTCGGGCGTGGTGAGCGTGATGCCTCGGAGCGCGTATGTGTCGAGGATGGCCTTGTCGAGGACGCCTTCCTCCGCGGGGGTGATGTTTCCGAGCATGAGCTTGAAGAGGCCGTGGAGGTTGATGACGGCGCTGCGCACCACCTCGCCCACCTCGGCGTCGTCGCCGCGGACGGCTTTCGGCAGGTCGAATGGATTGATCCGGGACGAGCTCTGGAGCGAGATCGGGATCATCGCGCCGCCTACCGTGCGGCAGAGGTCCACGTACTCGTTTTCCGGGTCGATGACGTAGGCCTGCACGCCCTGGATCAACGATCGCAGGATCTCCAGCTTCACCACGTAGGATTTTCCTGCTCCGGATGTCGCGAAGACGTTTGCATTGGCATTCGGGAGGTCGAACCTGTCGAAGATGATGAGCGAATCGTTGTGGCGGTTGATGCCGTAGAGGATGCCGTGGTCGTCGGTGAGGTCGGAGCTGGAGAACGGGAAGCTCGTGGCCAGCGCCTGCGTGTTCATGTTCCGGTTGAAATCCAGCTCGTCCATGCAGTACGGCAGGCAGCTGTTCCAGCCGTGCTCCATCTGGAAGGCGGCGGGTTTCGTGAGGATCAGTTTCCCGCCGAGGATCGCTTCCACGTCGGTTTGGACTTTCTTGAGCTTTGCCTCGTTCTCCGCGTAGATCGTGAAGTAGAACGCAAGCTGAAAGAGCTTCTCGCTTCCCCGCGCGAGGAGGTCGCGGAGTTCCTCCGCGTCCTGGAGCGCCGCTTCGAGTTGCGGGTCGCGGACAATGCCGCGCTGCTGCAGCATACGGATGGAGCTGCGCATCTCTGCGACTTTCTTCCTGAGCATCTTCATGATAACCCTGTTCGATGCAGGGTAGATGAACATCGAGATATCCGCCTGGATGTCGAAGTTGATGAGCTGCGAGAGCCAGTTGGGGTAGATCTGGCTCGGCCAGTTGTAGGCGTAGAAACTGCGGGCCACCAGCTGTTCGTTGAGCTGGATGAGGCTGCGGTCATACTTCAGGCCGGCCGGCGCGATGACATCGAGGAGTTTCTGGATGCCCTCTTCGTAGCGCCGGATGATCTCTCTCTCCTCCTTCGTGAGCTCCTCGTTCTCGTCGGATTTGACGATTTCCTCCACCTTCTGGTGGAGACCTAAGAGCTCGTCGATGACCGAGAAGAGTTTCTCGGCGACCGGAGAGGGGGCATGTTTGGGTTTTGTGGCGTCAGAGGCCATCAGGGAATTATACCACAGAATGGCTTCCGTTCAAAGAGCTAAAGAGCCCGTTTTTCGCAGTCTCTTGAGCTTGTCTCCTCGTATCCTGAGTTTTACTGGCTCAATCCCTGAAAAAGCGTGTCGAATCCGGTTTTGCGGTCTTTGACTGTCGTTTTCCTCGTTCTTTCAATGATTTTGAGATCCTCGATTCCCGGCACATCCACCACCTTGTTGCCGGCGACGAGCACCTCGCGGTTCTGCTGGATCGCGAGGATTTTCTGGCCGTAGAGCGTGAGGAGTTTGTCGAGGGTATTCATCACTCCTTCCGTTTCCTTGCGCTTCAGGTCGGTCTGGGCGAAAGCGTCCTGCTTCTCAAGCACGATTTTCTGCTTCTCTCCAGCATTCGAGAAGTCTTTGTCGTCGATCGCTTTCTTCAGATCCCGTTCAGCCTGTGTTTTCTCCTTGTTCTGATCCCGCGCGATCTGTTTCAGCTCCTCGAGAAGTGCCGTGAGTTCCTTGTAGCGGTCATTCGCGCGGGTCGCGACGTTCGTGAGAGCCTCGCTGTACGTATCCAGTGCCTGCTGCCTGTCCGGACTCCGGTTCAGAAGATCGGCTACGTCCACCTGCAGTGCGTCGGCGAACGCCTGCAGCAATTCGAAATCCGGATCCGAAATCGTCTGTTGTGCCGCCATGATCCGGGACTGGACCAAAATTCCTTTCTTTCCGCTCTCCGTAGCCATAGCGGTGGGAGAGGTGGAGAGAAATTCAGCGGTAAAGAGTCCCAGCGGCGCGGCACGCCGCACGGAAGCCCCTTTCGATAGTTGTTCCTGGAGA